>Ga0082212_10008268_pt1 | contig 13626 bp, 10 predicted proteins | sample TergutNt197P3_FD_71548 | JGI IMG/M metagenome (GOLD analysis project Ga0082212, IMG submission 71548) | Neocapritermes taracua P3 segment gut microbial communities from Petit-Saut dam, French Guiana - Nt197 P3 | ecosystem: Host-associated > Arthropoda: Insects > Digestive system > Gut ... | reverse complement strand
GAACTGTGATTATCGAGGCGGTATTCTCTCTGCCGGGTCTCGGGCGGCATATTGTAACAGCGATTTTGCAGCGCGACCTCCCCGTGGTCATGGGCTGTACGATCTTCATGTCGTCGGTATTTATGATAATCATCCTCGCCATCGATGTGACATACGCCGGTCTGGACCCGCGCGTACGCCGGCGACTCATAAGAGATAAGAGATAAGAGATAAGAGACGAGAGATAAGAGACGAGAGGACGAGGGGACAAGAGGGGAAAGCGCTCAGTGAGCGCGGTGGTAGCATGAAAAAACCAAAGTATACGATTTCCTATTATAGCGCGTACCTCCATTTCACCATGACTATTTGAACCGGCTCATGTCGGAATGGAGGTTAGTATGAGCGTAGTTGTTGATACGGCGCAGCGTGAGGAAGCCTTGCGCCGACTCATGCAGAAAAAGCCGAAATACCTTGCCGTTATCTGGCGGAATTTCAGCCGTAACCGCTTTGCGGTCGCAGGGCTTATCGTGGTTTTATTTTTGATTCTGCTCGCGGTTTTCGCGCCGGCGATCATACCGAAGGAAATGACGACCGCGCAGGAAATACGAAATAAGCTAATGCCTCCGGGTAACGGGCATATACTGGGTACGGATCAATTGGGCAGGGATATCTTTGCCCGTCTGCTGTACGGCTCCAGGGTGTCTCTGTCGATGGGCTTTATACCTATGGTCGCGTCTTTGTTCCTGGGCATCCTGTTCGGCGGCGTCGCCGTTTACCGCGGCGGTCTGACCGAAAGCGTCATTATGCGCGTATGCGACGTGTTCAGTTGTATCCCGGGCGTGCTTCTCGCGCTGGCGCTCGTAGCCGCTCTGGGACCGGGCCTGAACAACGTAATGATAGCCGTGACAATCGCCAGCGTGCCTGATATGACGCGCTATGTTCGCTCCGTTATATTGAACATCGTCGGGCTTGAGTACATAGAAGCCGCGCGCTCCTGCGGGACCGGTTCGGCCGCGATCATCGCGCGGCACGTTATACCAAACGCGGCGGGACCGCTGATACTGAGCGCAGTATCCAATATCGCGTCTATGATCATGATCGGCGCCGGACTCTCATATCTCGGACTCGGTGTGCAATTGCCAAACCCTGAGTGGGGAGCGATGCTCGCGGACGGGCAGAACTATTTCATGCGAGCGCCTCATCTGATGGCTGTGCCGGGCATTACGATGCTTATAGCGGTTCTGGCGTTTAATCTTATGGGAGATGGCCTGCGCGACGCGCTTGATCCTAAGTTGCGATAGGAAAGCGCGTCGGCTACGACGCGCAGGGAGAACGCGCCGGAACGGCGCGTAGGGAATAGAGATTAAAATCAGATAAAAAAGGAGAATGAAATGAAAAAGAAGAGTTTCGCGAAGATCATTGCCGCCTTGCTGCTGGCGGCGCTTATGCTTTCGCTTGCAGCTTGCGGAAAAACAGCGGATGAGCCTGCAGGCTCGCCTGCGCCTGAAACCCCGGCAAGCCAGGCCCCCGCAAGCCCGCCGCCCGCGACGAACCCGGATTCGCCGACAAGTCCGGGAGTCCCGCCGGCCAATGAAAACGCAGAACCGCCGGAACCGTCGGAGACGCCGATGCGCGTGGCCTGGCTGACAGCGTACAGTACGATCGACCCGCACTACGCAGCCTCGGATTCCGATTACACCCTCATCGACATGATATATGAAAGCTTCTATGACATCGACCAGCTTGGCAATGAGTTCCCGCGCCTCGCGGAGAGTTATGAAGTCAGCGCGGACGGCCTGACATACACTTACCACCTCAGAAGAGGCGTACAGTGGCAGACCGGCGGGGAATTTACCTCCTCGGATGTCCTGTACTCGATCGGGCGCGCTATGGAAAGCCCATATATGATGGGATACCTTGCATATATCGCTGATATACAGGCGCCGGACGATTACACCGTGGTCTTTACGCTCGCCGGCATAGACCCTGTCTTTCAAATCGAACTCAGCCGCGTACGCTTTCTTAGCGAGGCGGCGACAAGCAGCTTTGACCCCGGCTTCGGCAGCGGAATCCCGGGCGGTACCGGGCCGTATACGCTGACGTCGCTTGTTATGGATCAGAAAGCTGTTTTCGCGCGCAACGATTCGTATTACGGCGATCCGGCGCCTATCGGAAACATCGAAGTCATCATGTTCAGCGATACGAACGCCGCCATCCGCGCTATGGAAGCCGGCGAGTGCGACTATGTCATCGTTGACGGTGATAACTGGGAACGGCTGAGAGCCACAGGACGGTTCAACACATATACGGAAGACACGATAACGGTGCGCTTCTTCGCGATGAATAATGAGTGCCCGCCGTTTGACGATCCGCTTGTGCGCCAGGCTATCAACTACGCGGTTAATAAAGACGACATGATTTACGGCAGCATCGGCGGATACGGCTTACCGGCAGCGTACCTGGCAAATCCGAACCTGAACGCCGCGGCGCCGCAATATAATGAAATTTTTGAATACAGCTACGACCCCGGCAAGGCCATGGAATTGCTCGCGGAGGCGGGATATCCCGACGGGCTTGTGATATCAGACCCAATCCTCACCGCTGCCACGGATGAGTTCGCGATTCCGGCGCAGATACTGAAAGAACAGTTGGCGGCCGTGGGTATCCAGATCGAAATTTCTACGGTTGAGCTTGACACTCTGGTAATGGATATGATCCTGGGTAATTACGGTATAGGGGTAATCGCGCTTGGCCTTGAACCCGACGCGTCTATGCTGGAATATGCTTACGTCACGGACGGCTTCAACTATTTGAACCTTGCCCGTTATTCCAACGAGCGCGTGGATGAGCTCTTCGCTCTCGGCGGGGGAACGCTTGACATGGAAGCGCGTAAGGCGTACTACAAGGAAGCCCTTGATATTGCCTCCCGCGAAGCGCCTTATCTGCCTTTGTACGTGCTGCAAGCCACCGTTGTGACGACGCCGGGACTGCACTCTACGTCATACCGCAGTTTTTACTACTGGTATTGGGATTGATGCGCGCCGTTCCGATCCGTGCGAATAAGGAAACTAGGGGGACGGGTTTGGAGTATCTTCTGGATGTACGCGACCTGCGCGTTTACTTTGCGCAGCCGGGCGCTGCTTCACGCGAAGCGGCGCCGCTCCGGGCGGTTGACGGCGTATCCTTTCATGTGGGGCGCGGCGACGTCCTCGGAATCGTCGGCGAGTCAGGCTGCGGCAAGAGCGTGACGTGTTTATCAATTTTGCGTCTGGTGCAATCACCGCCGGGCATATACGCAGGCGGTGAGATAAACTTTGACGGTATGGATACGCTTACGATGGACAAGCATCAGCTCCGCGCCTTACGCGGTTCGCGTATTTCGATGATTTTCCAGGAACCGATGGCGGCGCTGAACCCTGTTTTCACAGTGGGGCAGCAATTATGCGAAGCGATCCGTCTTCACAAGCGGATATCAAAGCCCGAAATAGAAGCGCTTGCAATGGACATGCTGCGCCAGGTGCGGATCCCGGACGCGCGGCGGGTCTTCGACAGTTACGCGTACACGCTGTCCGGAGGCTTGAGGCAAAGAGCGCTGATAGCCATGGCGCTGTCGTGCGACCCCGACCTTATTATCGCCGACGAACCTACAACCGCGCTCGATGTGACTATTCAGTCAAAGATCATGGCGCTGCTCCGAAAACTCCGTGAGGAGACGGGGATGGCTGTCATACTGGTTTCGCACGACCTTAGCCTTGTATCGGAAAGCGCGGACGATATCCTTGTGATGTACTCCGGGCGTGTATGCGAGTATGCCCCGGTCGCTGAGATCGTTAAGAACCCGCTGCATCCCTATACATTGGGGCTGATCGAGTCGCGTCCGTCCGGGAAAGAGAGGGACGGCAGGCTCCGCGCCATACCGGGCGCGGTCCCGTCGCTCAGCGACCGCCCGGAAGGATGCCCCTTCCACCCGCGCTGCGATAGAGCGTCGGCGCGCTGCCGCGCTGAGTTGCCGCCCGACGTCGCCCTGCCGGGAGGGCATATGGTCTCGTGCTGGCAGTATGCCACTTAAGAGTTGAGAGTTATATAAACGCTGAATAATACAACTCTGTTGTCATCCTGACCAATGCCTCTTGTGGAGGCAGCGTGAAGGACCTTTTACCTAGGGTTACAAGAAGACACGAGGGCAAGATTCTTCGCAAGCTCAGAAAGACAAAATTCAGCGTTTACATGAGAGTTGAGAACTGAGAATTGGGTGTAAAGAACAGACACGGAGATAATCCGGAAACAGATAATAATGATCCGGAACGTCCCGACGGAAGCGCGGGGCGGAAATCAGGACGCTTTGAACAGAAACTGGAATCCGCCGCGGAAGCCCTTGAAGCGGGATTAGGGAAGATTGGGAAGGATCTGGAGTCAGCCGCGGGATCCCTTGAAGCGCAGCTCGGAAAAGCTGAGAAAACGCTTGAAAGGGCGGCTGAAGCCGTTGAGCAAAAACTTGAGGAATTTGAAACACGACTCAGCGGGCGCGAGCAGCGCCTTGAACGGGCCTATGAAGGCGAGGCGGTTCCCGGCGATATCATCGTAGAGACGCGCGGCCTGAAAAAGTATTTCCCGAGGAACAAGGAACGCGGCGGGACACGGGACGTCGTGCGGGCGGTCGACGGCGTCGATCTGAGCATTGTGCGCGGAGAAACTCTCGGCGTCGTCGGAGAGAGCGGATGCGGAAAATCAACGGCAGCGCGTTGCCTGATCGGGCTGCTGCCGCCGACTGCCGGGGTGGTATCGCTCTACGGCAGCGATATGAATGCCGGGGACAAACGGACCCGCCGGGAGCAACGCAGACATACCGGTATTATCTTTCAGGACCCTTACGGCTCGCTTGATCCGCGCATGACGGTCGCGGATATCGTAAGCGAACCTCTAAGGGCATATAATATTGCGGATGGTAAAACCGACCGCCTGCTGCGCGCGCTTGATATGATCGAAGCCTGCGGACTGCAGGCGGAGGACCTGTTTAAGTTCCCGCACCAGTTCTCGGGAGGGCAGCGCCAGAGGGTGTGTATTGCGCGCGCTTTGATAGCGGGACCCGATATGGTGGTGTGCGACGAAGCGGTATCGGCGCTTGACGTAAGCATACAGGCGCAAATAATCAACCTTCTTGTGGATTTGCGCGAAACGCGCGAGTTGACATATGCTTTCATTTCACATGATCTGGAGGTCGTGCGTTTCATAGCGGACAGGGTCGCGGTGATGTATCTCGGCAGGATCGTCGAGACGGCGCGTAAGGAAGAACTGTTCTCAAACCCGAAACATCCGTATACGATAATGCTTCTTGAGAGCGCCCCTGTGTTCGGACATAAAGCCGCGGACGTCGATCTTTCGGAGATTCCGGAGCTCACACAGGAAGAGATCCGGACCGGTTGCCGCTTCCGCAACCGCTGCCCGCGCGCGAAAGGCGATTGCGCTGAAATTGATCCGGAACTGTCGCAGACAGGGAGGGCGCACTTTTCCGCATGTTTGCTTAACTGACTATTTTGAACTTTTTCGGGAAGGATGGGCTAAGCAATGTTTAAGTTACCGATGTACAAAAAACCCGATTTTGGCCGCGAACCGTTTATATCATCGCCGGACGCTGTTACCGAGAGAGCGGGGAACGGTTTTCTGCCGCATGAGTTTTACGCGACGACGATATTCCCGGAGTATTTTAAAATTGGCGGGGAATGGATGCTGCTTGAACATAGCAGGATGGACTGCTCCGTGGTGATTCGGGACGGGAAACCGCGCGCTGTCGAAATGCGCAACATCAGGGAAGGCGACATGGTCATAACAGGCCGTACCGACGACGGTTCAAACGGGGTTTATGTTCAGCCCGACGCCTTTGAGTACCGCGTCGACGATGAAGACGCCGAGGACGGGGTGTTCGCGTTCAGGCTGGGCAAATCAAGGGAAACATCATACTCGAGAGATTACGACCGGCTGTACGAGATTCTCCGTCACGACCGGGAAAAAGGCCGCATAGTATGGGTGCTGGGGCCCGCGTGCGTTTTTGACTACGATTCGCGTTGCGCGATGGAAAGCCTGATCGGGGGCGGATACTGCCACGCATTGTTCGCCGGGAACGCGCTTGCCTCCCACGATATAGAGGCGTCGCTCTTCAATACGGGCCTGGGGCAGGACATATACACGAAGAAACATATGAAGAACGGGCACTACAACCATCTCCACTCGATAAATCTTGTACGTGAATCCGGCAGCGTTAAAGACTTTATGGCGGAGTATGAGGTACGGGACGGCGTTATGTGCGCGCTGGTCAGAAATAACATACCATTTGTGCTCGCAGGGTCTATACGCGACGACGGGCCGCTGCCCGACGTTATAGGAAATGTTTACGAAGCGCAGGACGCTATGAGGGCGCTCCTGAAGGACGCGACTACTGTTATTGCTCTGGCGACACAGCTGCATACGATCGCCACGGGGAATATGACTCCATCCTATCAGGTCATCGGGGGCGAAGTACGGCCTGTATTTTTCTATGTCGTGGATGTGTCCGAGTTTGCCGTGAATAAACTGCAGGACAGAGGTAGCTTGAGCGTCAGCGGGATCGTGGCAAATATCCAGGATTTTCTCGTAAATCTTGAAAGAAACCTGATTAATTAACATATAGGAGGCTAATTTTCATGCTAAAAGAAGTAAAAGCGATAGTATTGCGCAGTTTGAAGGAACTCGGCGCGGAGGGCGCGGTAGTGGCAGTCGTCAAAGACGGAGAGGTGCTGCTGACCGAGGCTTACGGGTACGCGGACCGGAAGAACAACATACCGATGACGACAGACTACGCTCTGCCTATAGGCTCATCGTCCAAGGCCTTTACAGCCACAGGAGTGATGATGCTCGCTTCGGAGGGGAAGCTGGACATAGACAAACCGGTGCGGGAATACATGCCGCGGTTTTCTCTGGACGACCCGGCGGCCCGGGATGTGACCGCGCGCGACTTGCTCTGTCACCGGACCGGCCTGCCGAGGCACGATCTCTTCTGGATAACATGGCCTGACGTCGAACGCGACGAACTGATCTTTAACCGCCAGCGGCACTTTAAAGCAAACAAACCTTTCCGCTCAAAGTGGGAGTACAACAACCATATGTTCGCGGCGGCCGGGAGGCTTATCGAGGAGCTTTCCGGTATGAGTTGGGAAGACTTTACGCGGGAGCGTATTTTCGAGCCGCTCGGCATGACGTCCAGCTTCTTCTGGCAGGATGAGCCGCTTGATATCAAACAGCCGGTCTTTTACAAGGACCAGAGCGGCAGACGCGTGCAGTGCGAAACCGAAAAAGCCACCGCGCTCGGACCGGCGGGCGCGATCCGCGCCACTGCCGCTGATATGGCTCAGTGGCTTAAGTTCAACCTCGCGAAAGGTAAAGTCGGCGATAAGGCCCTGCTGGACGACGCGTCGTTCAGCCAGTTGTGGAAACCCAACATCCCGTACGAGCTCTTACCGTTTAGTATCCCTGAAGTCATGCCTGTGGGATACGGCCTCGGCTGGTTCATTAATAACTACAGGGGCGAGCTGAATGTGGAACACGGCGGCAATGTCTCCGGGGCGACGTCGGCAGTCACCATGCTGCCGGATAAGGGTATCGGAGTATGTGTACTGATCAACCAGGAAAGTTCAATAATCGGATATGCCGTGTCTTCCATGATCCAGGATATGCTGCTGGAGCGCAAATGCGATACGGATTGGATCGATTTTTACAAGGAAGCATGGGGAGGGCTGCAGAAGATGCAGGAAGGCCAGTTCGACGCAATGCGGGTCGCTGTGCCGGACAAGCCGATGACGCACAAGGGACCCGAGTACGCCGGACGCTTTGATAACCCCGCGTATGGCGAGATATCGATAAGCTATGACGGCAGGAAGAAGAATAAACTCACAATGGACATGCACGGCACTATTCTCCCGCTGATCCATATGCACTACGACGTTTTTCGCTTTGAGACTCATGGGATACCGATCCCCGTGATTTTCCGCATAGACGCGAAAGGGGACATCGTATCCGTGGACATACAGATGGAGATGTCGCTGCCGGAGATGATTTCGTATAAACGCGTTCCCGAACCGAAGGAATGAAGAACGGAATGTCGGGGATATCTTTCAACTGGCCCGGAGAAGAGCCGGATATAGACGCGGAGCAGATAAGGATCGCCGCTGAAACGGAAATGCTCGTGATCGGCGGCGGGCTTGGCGGCCTGGTTTGCGCGGCAAGCGGCGCGGAGTCCGGCGTAAAGACCCTCCTGATCGAAAAGAGGGCTATGTTCGCCCACACAAAAAACGAGTTCGGCGGACTCGGCAGCCGCTTGCAAAAACAGGCGGGCAGCGTGACGGACAAATGGGAGCTTATCCGGGACGCCAGAATGTATAACTCCAACTATATGGATGAAAAACTCTGGCGCCTATGGGCAGATGAAAGCGGCGAGACGATAGACTGGCTCTCGGACCGCTTCGGGGAGGGCGGTTCAGAAATGCGCTTTCAGGGCGGATATGAGCAGCGCCCGGAAGACGGTCACGGCTTTTCTAAGTTTTTATGCGGCCACAGGCCTGTATGGGGGAAAAAATCGGGTTCCCGCATCCTCAGCGAATACGCGCGGCTTCACGGGGCGGAGATACTGATGAATACGGGGCTGGTAAAACTTATCAGGGAGAATGGCCGAGTTACAGGTTGCGTTGCGCAGGATAATAAAAGCGGGGAGTACATCCGTATCAACGCCTCAAAGGGTGTGGTCGTGGCGACCGGCGGATACGCGAACAACTTAGAGATGCTGGAAGCCTTTCAGCCGCAGACACGGGATATGATCTGCCTGACCGTCTGCGACGGGTATGGCATGGGCGACGGGATCCGTGAGTGCGTCCGCGTCGGAGCGAAGTTTGACGATATCCATACATCGATCATCTTCGACCGGGGCGTGCTGCGCGCAGGGGAGACGCCGCGCGCCTGCGCGATGGACGGGGAGACGAACGAACTGAACGCGCAGCCGTGGCTCAAGGTCAATCTCAACGGGGAGAGGTTCGCGAACGAATCGGGCCCCTACGACTACATACTTCACGCGGCCAGTATGCAACCGGGAGGTTGCTACTGCGTGATTTTCGACTCGAAATATGAAAAGGATCTCGAACGCTTCGGGATGGCGGGGTGCTCAAGGCTTACCCCCTTCCCGAACGGCGCGCCGACCAGCCACACACTGCAGGAGATGAACGCTAAACTCGAGCGCCAGATCGCGGACGGGCGATACATCAAAGCGGACAGTATTAAGGCGCTCGCGGATGGCCTGCGCATTCCTGCAGACAACCTCGCGGGCGCCGTAAACCGGTATAATGAACTCTGCCGTATCGGAACGGACGAAGATTTCGGAAAACTGCCGCATCAACTGTCATCGGTCACGGAACCGCCGTACTATGGCTGCCGCACATGCGGGTTCCTCCTGTCAACAGTTGACGGGATACGCGTCAATACCGACATGAACGCCGTCGACGAAGCGTATGAACCTATTCCAGGGCTGTATGTCGCCGGCAACGACAGCGGAGGTTTTTTCGCGAACTCCTACTTCAATAATATCACGGGCTGCGCGGCAGGGCGCACGGCGACTTTCGCGCGCCGCGCGGCTAAACGGATCGCCTCAATGTAGCCGGGCGCGCGGTTCCCGGGATCAGTGCAAACCGGCTGTGATGCAAGCTGATGTTAAGCAAGCGTCAAACAGCCGGTTTTCGCGTTATCCTCGCGTGACTACATGTAAATTACATTCGCGCTCTCACGCTGTGCTGTTCTTATATACTCAACAGCCGGATATCCGAGTACCAAAGCAGCAACAACGTCTTCCTCCTTCTCAACAGACAGAAGTTGCTTGAGTTCATCTGACTGCCTGATGGCACGAATGAAGAATCCGCTGTAAAGGACGCCCAATCCGAGCGACTGCGCCATTAGCTCCATTGTTGACGCAGCCAGCGCGCCGTCCAACGCGTCTACGGACTTAATCAGTATAACGGTGGACGCTCCCTTAAAAAGAAAGTTGTCGTCGATAATGAGATTCTTCATGTAAGGTATCATTTTGCTAAGTTGAGGTTGCGCCTTGCGGAGTAAAGACACTGCTATTTTTTCGATTTTGTCTTTGTTCTCCCTTATAACGACATATGAAACTCCCTGTTTGTTACCGCCGGTCGGCGTGTAACGACCGACTTCGATGATCTGCCTGATGACATCAGGCGGAATTTCTTTTTTTATAAACTGCCGCATGGAGCGCCGCGCCTTCATAAGCCCGAGAAGAGCGTTCGGTTCGATTTTATTGCAGGTTTCGATTACTTCCGGATCGTCGTCGTAACCCGATATTGAAACCGCGCCTTGCGGACATATCGCGACACAGTGTCCGCACTTTACACAGAACTGCCCGGAATACTCCGCGCCCTGTTCCGTTACTGTCAGTACCCGGTCCGGGCAGTCATCTGCGCACTTGCCACACCCTGTGCATTTTGATAAGTCGATTATGATGTTGTGTTCCCGCTGCATTAAGTCACCCTCCAACTTTCGCGGTATCTCCCGCGTCGACCGCGTTTTGATGATACGATCTCCTGTTCGAACTCTTCATCGTCGTAAGGTTCGCCCCGGAACACCAATATCCATCCATTCCCTGTTACATGTGTTACATGTCAGTCCGCACGGCCATATATGCCTGTATATACTAATCCCGAGTCCTTTGTAGGATCGCCGGGATACGCGCCGAAAGGACTGTCAAGCTCTTGTATCTGTTTGTGTTTCTATGCAAAAACTTGCTCTTCCAAAATATAGTTCTGGTTATCATCTACAATAAGAGTGTATGCCACCCTTTTACGCGCCGACCTGAAATTGACGTTTCCGGTATACCTATGAAAATGAATGACGAGAACGCCGTCTTCATCCGTCCATGTTGGATCGATCCCATCCTCGATCCTGCTATCGATATATCTGTCATCCCCGGTGGCCAGAATCAGCGCTGCCGAAAGTCGCCTATCCGGTTTCATAAGATTGGGGTCAGCGCGGACAGCGTTCATGAACTTCGCAAAGAGTTCTTTATCGGGCATGTGAACCAGCCGCGGTTCTATGCCGAGGATGACCACGACAAACTCAGGGAACATGTCGAGGTCTTTCGTTTCCATCGCGGGAACGGGTTGTATTCTGAAAAAAGCCATGTTGCCTATTCTAAAACACGGATACGTCAAATATGTCCAACATTCATTGGAAACCAACACTTTTTCGACGGTCGCGATGGCGAGTCTTCCCGCTTCGTCTCTATCCCACAGGAAATAGTGACGCATATCGTCGTCAACATGAAAACCGACGATACGGGCATCGGAATCATCTTGTCTTTCTTGCTTTTGCGCATACCCGTTAATCAGGTCAATTATACCTGATGTAAAGCCACCTGTGTAGTTAGTCGCTTCGTTTGAAGAAGAACTCGTAAGAGAACCGCGCGTCGTAACGTCGCTATTTACTACCGGATTCTGTTTGCCGCATTCGGTACAATATTTACCGGTATTGCTTTCTCCGCAAGCAGCGCACGTCCAGCCTGCCGGAACCGCTTCATCGGGCTGAGCCTGTTTATTTTGCTCATATTCTTTATTCATTTTATTGAGTTAGCTCTCTTCCTTGCCTTCGTTAATAACCCCGAATACACCGCCCTGCCGAATGGACCTGAATAGTTAAGCGGATGTCGCAAAATGATTTTAAGAAATCTAATAGTTCCCAAAATGGGGACTATTAAGACAGAACGGTGGGTAAAGCCGGTGCTGAGAAACTATTTGGCTCTTTCGGCATCACTGTCACTGATACTGTTAATATGTTTCTGCGTCAATCATTAATGATGGTTGGACTGCCAATGCATGAGCTGGATTCAGTGATTGAGACACTGTGCAGGCAGAGCGCGTCATTTTCTCACGGTTGAAAGCCGTCCGTCCTTTATCTCGTACATTACATCCGCAATTGAGGTCACTTTCCGCGAATGGGTCACTATGATCACACATCGGTTTTCTTCATGCGCTAAAGCGGTAAAGATACCTAAAATGTCACTTTCGGTTTCTTTGTCAAGGTTACCAGTCGGTTCATCGGCAATTATTATACCGGGATTGTGCGCCAATGCACGCGCGATGCCCACCCGCTGTTGTTCACCGCCGGAGAGCTTCAGTATTTTTCTGTCCGCCGTTTCACGGTCGATCCCCATTTTATCAAGCAGTGAGTACGCAAGTGTTTTTTTGTTGCGTTCGCCGCTTCCGCTGATGTTCATGGACAGCACGATATTCTCAACGGCGGTCGAGTTTATAAGCAGGTTGAAGGATTGAAAGATAACGCCTATTCCTTTTGCCCTGTACTCATCCCTGTCGATTTCCTTCAGATCGCTGTCGCCGTGCAGTATCGTCCCTCCGGTGCAAGTGTCCAGTCCGGCAATCAACGACAGCAAAGTAGATTTACCCGAGCCGGATTTGCCTATTATAGTATAGACTTTTCCAGCTTCGAACGATGCGCTCGCGCCTTTCAGTACGTTCTTCTTCGTTTTATAGTATTTGTAGACAACATTGTTCAGCGTTAATACACTTTCCATACCTTTTCTCCGGGAGCCGCGGTTACCTAACTCCTATCCGTCAGAATTTTGATCGGTTCGTATTTTGTGATGCAGCTAATGCCGGTCACGCTTGAAACCAAGACCAGCAGAAGCGATATGAGTATTATCATCATCACTACTCTCAGATTCAAGTTTACATCCAAATCCGTCAGCGGTTTCACGTTAGAATCCGTTTGCGTCCCGGCATAGTACATACCTGTGCCGGAATCAGCGTTTGATTCGGCAGTTGCCGTCTGCTCGCGTAAAAGCATATCCGAAACAGGCTGGGCGACCGCCGCGCCAATGCCAAGGCCGATGACCAGGCATACAGCCGTTATCGTCAGGCTTTCAAATACCAACCCGACAGCGACTTTTCGCTTTTTCAGTCCCATAGCCCGCAATACGCCGATCTCATATTTTCGCTCTCTTATTGAGAGAGTAGCGAGCAGAGCTAAAATCAGGCCGCCCAATATCAGGACTACTATCATGAACGTAAGCGATATCCTTGACATTCCCAGCGCGGGACTTATTAACCGGTTGTATGCCTCTTCATCTATCGTGACTTTATAATCATAAGACAACCCGGCGGCTCGCGCTTCGCTTTCAAACGCAGGCAGAAGCCCGGGGCTTTTCAGGATGTACGCGGCGGTATCGACGCGAGGGTCTGTCTTCCCGAATTTGAATGCCGTCTCATAATTCGTTATTATGTCGTTTCGCACATTAATTGCCGCGGGAGCGGAAATTGCGTCTCCAAACATATTTGACGTAAAGTCGAAATATATACCGACGACTGCCAGTGTCAACGGATTGTCGGCAACCATGCCTTGCGCGATATCAATAATGTCGCCGACTTTGATACCATTCAGCGCCGCAAAATCTTCACTGACAATACACTCGTTGTTACCGGCAGGAAAACTGCCGGACGTGATCCCTCTGAAACCTTCCCTGAAATCATCAAGCTGTTCAGGGTTTGTATAGCCCTTCACATTCATTGTCGGGAATTTTGTGAAGGAGCCGCCGGGCGCTACAGGAAC
>Ga0082212_10008267_pt1 | contig 13627 bp, 11 predicted proteins | sample TergutNt197P3_FD_71548 | JGI IMG/M metagenome (GOLD analysis project Ga0082212, IMG submission 71548) | Neocapritermes taracua P3 segment gut microbial communities from Petit-Saut dam, French Guiana - Nt197 P3 | ecosystem: Host-associated > Arthropoda: Insects > Digestive system > Gut ... | reverse complement strand
GGGCGTAAGATTTACTGATATATTCATTTTTACTAATTATTTAGTGATTAAAAATTTTCGGCAAAGGTAACTGTCATAAATTTTTCTACTTCCTCCTGAGTAAGAAAGCCCCTGTCGGAATTTTGCATTTGCAGTTTGAAATTGCAGAAGGGATTTTTTGTGATGTAATCCCTTTCCATGGCAATAGTTGTAATATGCCGCAGGTTGTTCAGATATTTGGTCAGGGTATTGTGCGCGGGCTTGTAGGTTGCAACAAGATACGCCTCAAAATCGCAGATAAACCTGTGGTCAATTTCTCGAACGGGAATATCGGAAAGGTTGCGCCACAGGCGTAAAAAATCAGCCAGACGGTCGCGCGTACGAAGGTAAGAGCCGTAATTCCATTTGCATATACTAACGCCAATAAGCAATTTGCGCTCACGGTTGTGCGTATCAATCAGTTCCAGCAACGTTTGCTGTTTGGTTTCCGCACCCAGAAACACGTTGCGCACACGCTCGGCGGTTACGTAACTGTCGCGTTCCTGCAATTCTCGATATACCCTGTATATCGCCGCTTTCGTATTTTCCACGAGCGTGTTGATTTCCGCCGCTTCGCTTGACCTTCCGGTCGCTTTTCCGGCGTTCACGTCCCAAAATTTGGGGTTGACGTCCTTTTTCATTCCGAAACGGACTTCCTTGCCATCAACGGTAATGCGGCAAAACAGCGGTACGTTGCCGTTGGCTTTCTGTTTGTCTCTTTTCAGAAAAAAGAGAACTTTGAATGTACTCCTCATATTTACTCAATTTTTAAGGTTACAAAAATATTATATTACTTTAAAATTGAGTTCTATTGAACATAGACAATTTCAGACAGTTGAATGCCAATTTCGGACAAATTTGCATCGTTTTTGTCCCCTCTCGAAAGGGGTACGATTTGGGTAACGAACTTTGTCCGCAAGTGTCCTTTTTTTGTCTTTCCCCACAGCCAAAAATAAAAAACAAACTTCAATATTCTGCTGAATGTGTGAAATTTGTCCTACTTTTGTCCGCTCTTGTCTGCATGTGAAATTTTTACTTTGAAATTTCGACAATTTCAAAAGACAAGTAAGAACATGAAAGTCAGACGCTCGCGTGCATATTGCGTGGGCTTTTCTTGTTTGCTTGTCCGGTAGTCGAAGACCTCAATAGAAAAACGGAAGTCCACGTTTTGTGATAAAACAAAAAAGCGATGCACGAAAATATTGATATAGGGGCGCTGATTTTTCAGAGGCTGAAAGAAAATGGTCAGGCGGTTTCATGGCTGGCGGGAAAAGTAAACACTGACCGTAGCAATTTTTATCGAATATTAAAACGAAATCATATTGATACTCATCTACTCATGGATATTTCACGCGCATTAAATTATGACTTTTTCGCCTGCTATTCAGAACATTTTCAAAATACTAACACAAAAGAAAAATAATCTGTGGGAAATACGCCACAAATTATCGTTTAATTAACAACAAATTGTGGTAAATATAACAACATATAAATTTGGTATACAATAAATTAACCATGTATCTTTGCATCGTTTTTTATAATGATAATTTTTATTGAATAATTTTGACTGAATAATGGATACAAGAGCGTTTGAAGGAACCTGGACAAAAGATGGGAATGGTGTCGTTGTAACAGTTGTTATCACAAATACCGGTTGGACTGCTAAAGTTGCAGATTCTATCTATAACAGTGGAACACATACATATAATGGCGATGAAGCGCAATGTGAAATATCAAATAAGGGAAGAGGAAGCGCAAACGTTGGCGAGACGGGAAGCGCCAAAATTGATAACGGTAAAATGACCGTTTCAAATTTCAGTGATCATTGGATGAACGGAACATATAGCAAATATAATTAATTATATATTAAGGAAATGAAGAATATTTTATTATCTATTTTGTTTGTTATCGGTACGATAGCAATGGTAAATGCTCAGACCAATGCTATCGGTCTGCGCCTTGGCACAGGCGAATATTTCGGCGTTGAAGCCTCTTTTCAACATTATTTGAGCGATGCCAATCGTTTGGAAGCTGATTTGGGCCTTAATGACAATGCTTTTTCACCTTCTGTTGTTTATCAATGGGTAATGGATTTATCCAGTTTGGAAGTTGGTTTTAAATGGTACGCAGGCGTGGGCGGCAGTGCAATTTTTTATAATGGCGGCGCAATCATGGGAATAGTTGGAAACTTGGGCATAGAGTATAATTTTGTCGATATTCCGTTGCAATTATCGTTAGATGTTCGTCCCGGATACTATTTCGGCAACCACTGGAATGGGTTTGGCTTCGGAGCTGCAGGTATAGGGGTAAGATATAAATTTTAGAATTTTTGTTATTGTAAGGCAAATCAAATTCTGCTCAAATTGTGGGACTTGCTTTAACCAAAAATTATCAATCAAAAATTGTTGGTTTGAAAAATTTGTGCTATATTTGCGGAAATATTTTTGAGTAAAATATGACAACGGTAAAAATCACCATAGACGACAGTTTACCCTTTGCTAAACTGAAAACGGCGCTATCTTTGTTTCGAGGAGTTACAAAGGTAGAAGTTGCAGAATATTGTGTCGAGACCGAAAAAAAGGAATATGAGCAATTGAAAGACGTATTTTTTAACGGCTCGAAACGTTCCATGACGCAACATATAAGCAAATACCTGTAATGAGAGTGAGTCAACGCGATATAGTCGAAGTTGTGTTTGTCAATTGATTAGCGGATATACCGAGCGTGATGTTTTGAAAAAATGTAGCAGGGTAAATGAATCTGTTTTCCTTGAAATTGTTGAAAAGATAAAGAAGACAATATTCTGAAAGTCTTTCTGTTAGCGCTACATTTTCAATTATGTTCAAATTGTGGGAGTTGCTTCAATCAAAAATTTTATACGAAAACCGACATTAAACGGTTAAGCTGTTTTGCCGGGGCTTGATATAAAAGTATCCGAATATTGAATATTGAATATTGAAAGAAAAAACAGTATCAGCAACAGAGAAACCTATACATACGGAAAGTTAATTCTTAATTCCTAATTCCTAATTATCAATTCCCTACGCTTCTTCTTCCACGCTTTCCAAACTGCCCGCTTTTGCGGATTTCAATTTTTCGTAATCTTCCATCGAGCCGACTACAATTTTCGAGTAATTGCGGAGACCGGTGCCGGCGGGTATTTGATGCCCCACAAGCACGTTTTCCTTCAATCCGTCCAAAAAGTCTACTTTGCCGTGAATAGCCGCTTCGTTAAGCACTTTGGTGGTTTCCTGAAATGAAGCCGCCGAGAAGAAACTCTGCGTTTGCAGCGCAGCGCGGGTAATACCTTGAAGTATCTGATACGAAGTAGCGGGAACAACATCGCGGGCTTCAATGGTTTTGGCGTCGCGGCGTTTCAAAACAGAGTTTTCGTCGCGAAGTTTGCGTACCGTAATGATTTGTCCGGGTTTCAATTCCGAAGCGCCTTCACTCACAACTACCTTTTTGCCGTAGATTGAATCGTTTTCGTTCATGAACTCCCACTTGTCTACAATTTGACCTTCGAGGAAGCGCGTGTCGCCCGGGTCTACAACTTCCACCTTGCGCATCATCTGTCGGACAATAACTTCAAAATGTTTGTCGTTGATTTTCACGCCCTGCATACGGTAAACTTCCTGTATTTCGTTCACGATATACTCTTGCACCTTCGTCGGTCCCTTGATAGCAAGAATGTCCGACGGTGTTATTGCGCCGTCTGAAAGCGGCGCACCCGCTTTTACATAGTCGTTTTCCTGAACTAATATCTGTCTGCTGAGCGGCACCATGTATTTTTTCTCTTTGCCGCTTTTCGGAGTTACTGTTATTTCACGGTTACCGCGTTTTATCTTGCCGAAAGATATTTCGCCGTCAATTTCGGAAACAACGGCGGGATTCGACGGGTTACGCGCTTCGAACAGTTCTGTTACGCGCGGCAGACCGCCTCCGCCGGTGATGTCGCCCGCTGATTTGGCAACGGCGCGAGGTATCTTTACCAGTATATCGCCTGCCGATACCTTTTCCTTGTCTTTTACCTGAATGTGAGCGCCTACGGGCAGGTTATACGACGAAATCAACGATTTGTCTTCGCCCATGATGCGTATTGCGGGATTTTTCTGTTTGTCTTTCGATTCGATGACAACTTTTTCGCTGAAACCGGTCTGGTCGTCTGTTTCTTCGCGGAAAGTAACGCCTTCCTGCAAGTTTTCAAATGAAATCTTACCCGATACTTCGGAAATGATTACGGCGCTGAACGGGTCCCATCGACAGAGCATTTTCCCCTTTTCCACTTCCTGTCCGTTGGTAATGAACAGTTGCGAGCCGTATGGAACGTTTTGCGTGGTGAGCGTGATACCGGTGTTCTTATCAATGATATGAAGTTCGGCGGCGCGACCAATCACGATTGATTCGTTTTCACCGGCGCTGTTTTTGCGTTCGATAGTACGCAATTCGTCAATTTGCACTATACCGTCATAGCGGGCGATAATTGCGTTCGATTCGCCGCTTACGCCTGCAACGGCGCCCCCGACGTGAAATGTGCGGAGTGTCAGCTGCGTACCCGGCTCGCCTATGGACTGCGCCGCAATAACGCCTACCGCTTCGCCTAACTGTACCATACGTCCTGTAGCCAAACTGCGCCCATAACATTTCGCGCAAACGCCTTTTTTCGATTCGCAGGTCAGCATCGAACGTATTTCGACCTGTTCAATCGGCGAATCTTCAATAATCAGTCCTATTTCTTCAGTTATTTCCTCGCCCGAAGCAACGATAAGTTTGCCTGTGAGCGGGTGGAAAATATCATGTACCGTAGTGCGTCCCAATATTTTTTCGTATAGCGATTGCACTACTTCATCGTTGTTTTTGTTCGCTGTGGCGAGAAGACCGCGAAGCGTACCGCAGTCCGTTTCGGTAATAATCACGTCTTGAGAGACGTCTACCAAACGGCGGGTAAGATAACCCGCGTCGGCTGTTTTCAGCGCTGTGTCCGCCAAACCTTTACGTGCGCCGTGCGTTGATATGAAGTATTCCAAAACAGACAGCCCTTCCTTAAAGTTAGCCAAAATCGGATTTTCAATGATTTCGGGACCGCCGGAACTTGCCTTTTTCGGTTTAGCCATCAAACCGCGCATACCCGAAAGCTGACGAATCTGCTCTTTCGAGCCGCGGGCGCCTGAATCAAGCATCATGTATACCGCGTTGAAACCCTGATTGTCGTTTGTAAGCTCGTCCATAACAATCTTGGTAAGTCTTGCGTTGACGTGCGTCCAAATGTCTACAATCTGATTGTAACGCTCGTTATTGGTTATGAATCCCATGTTATAGTTGTTCATAACTTCTTCCACCTGCGCATAGCCTTCATTTACAAGGTTGTTTTTATCGTTGGGGACAATCACATCGGCGAGGTTGAACGACAAACCTCCCTGAAAAGCCATCTTGTAACCCAAATTCTTTATGTCGTCAAGAAACTGCGCAGTGCGAGCCGTGCCGGTCATTTTCAATATTTTACCGATGATGTCGCGTAACGATTTTTTGTTCAAAACCTCGTTGATGAACCCCACTTCTTCAGGAACTACCTCGTTGAAAAGTACGCGCCCGACGGTTGTTTCAATGATTTTAGTTACAGGTTCTCCGTTTTCAAGTGTTTGTGTCCGCACCTTTACTATTGCGTGAAGGTCGGCGCGTTTTTCGTTGAAAGCAATGTTCACTTCCTCCGCCGAATAGAAAATCAAGCCTTCGCCGTTTACCTTATGCTCCGGCGTACTTTTGCGTTCTTTGGTCATATAATACAGCCCAAGAACCATATCCTGCGACGGAACGGTTATTGGAGCGCCATTGGCGGGATTCAGAATGTTATGCGAAGCGAGCATCAAAAGTTGCGCTTCGAGTATTGCCGCATTTCCCAGCGGCACATGCACAGCCATCTGGTCGCCGTCGAAGTCGGCGTTGAAAGCGGTACATACAAGCGGGTGCAACTGTATAGCCTTACCTTCGATAAGCTTAGGCTGGAATGCCTGAATACCGAGGCGGTGCAGCGTAGGGGCGCGATTCAGCAAAACGGGATGTCCTTTCAACACGTTTTCCAGAATATCCCAAACTGCTGGGTCTTTGCGCTCTACAATCTTTTTCGCCGATTTTACGGTCTTTACAATGCCGCGTTCAATAAGTTTTCTGATAACAAACGGCTTATATAATTCTGCTGCCATCTCTTTCGGCAAACCGCATTCGTGCAACTGCAATTCGGGACCTACAACAATAACCGACCTTGCGGAATAATCCACACGTTTACCGAGCAAGTTCTGACGGAAACGTCCCTGTTTACCTTTCAGGCTGTCGCTAAGCGATTTCAACGGACGATTGGCGTCAGTTTTCACTGCGTTTGCTTTGCGCGAATTGTCGAACAACGAATCAACGGCTTCCTGCAACATGCGTTTTTCGTTTCGCAAAATCACTTCGGGAGCCTTTATTTCTATCAGCCTTTTCAGACGGTTGTTGCGGATAATCACGCGACGGTAAAGGTCATTGAGGTCGGAAGTGGCGAAACGTCCGCCGTCCAATGGCACCAATGGGCGCAATTCAGGCGGTATCACCGGAATTACTTTCAAAATCATCCATTCGGGACGGTTTACTTCGGCTGCTTCGCGAAAGGCTTCCACCACCTGCAAACGTTTCAGAGCGTCGGCTTTTCGTTGCTGAGAAGTCTCCGTACTTGCCTTGTGGCGCAGTTCGTATGACAATTCGTCCAAATTAATACGGCTCAATATACTCCACAACGCTTCGGCGCCCATGTCGGCAATAAATTTGTTTGGGTCGCTGTCATCAAGCATCTGATTATCCTTGGGCAGGCTTTCCAAAATGTCCAGATAATCTTCTTCCGTAAGGAAATCCAACGCCTTAATACCGTCGGCAGCCTTAACGCCGGGCTGAATCACCACGTAACGCTCGTAATAGATAATAGCGTCAAGTTTTTTGGATGGCAATCCGAGCAGATACCCTATTTTGTTGGGCAACGAGCGAAAATACCATATATGAGCCACAGGCACGGTAAGCTCAATATGCCCCATGCGTTCGCGGCGCACTTTCTTTTCGGTGACTTCCACTCCGCAACGGTCGCACACAATTCCCTTGTATCGAATGCGTTTGTACTTGCCGCAGTGACATTCGTAGTCCTTTATGGGACCAAAAATCCGCTCGCAGAACAAACCGTCGCGTTCGGGCTTGTAAGTACGGTAATTGATGGTTTCTGGTTTCAAAACCGGTCCACTCGAAAGGTTGAGTATTTCCTCAGGAGAGGCTAAACCTATCGTAATCTTCTTAAAAGTACTTTTTGCTTTGTTATCTTTTCTAAATGACATATTATCTAATGATTAATGGTCAATGATTAATGATTAATTAGTGTGGTTTATGAAATTTTTCTTTGCCAAGAAATAAGGCAGGGCTAAAAACAGGTATAGCGCTCAATTTGAAATCTTTTGAATTCCGCGTGATAATAGCCTCGCATCCGGTCGCTTGTAACGCACAGAAATATTGTATGGCATCTTCAAAATCACGAAAGTCAGACTTCATCGCCTGATTAATGATTGTTTCATTAACCGGAAGAGATTTGGTGAGTTTTGACAACCAGCCTAAATCATACAATACACTTTTGTGAGATAGCCTTTTTCTTAACATGTAATATACAGTTGCTAAAGAAAATGGACATATATTCAATACAATGTCGTTTCTTATTGCACATTCGAAAAGAGCGTTTGCAAAACTTGTATCAGGCTCATTTTCAATCAATAAATCAAAAATAACATTGGTGTCTATGAATATTTCTCTCATCCGGTATATTTTTTATACATTTCGTTGCCGACCTCTTCTTTCCAATCGAAATCGGCGGGCAAATCAAGCGCTATTCTATTTCTACGTTGCATCGCCTTTACTTCGGGAGATACATTTTTTGTAAATTCTTTATATCCTTCGGTAACGAAATGAGTATAACTATCTAGTAAATCTTTCAAATTCATGCCGCTACGAATGGAATATTCTTTTGCCATCTCCATTGTATTCTCGTCAATGATTACTTCTTTCGTATCCATGATATTCAATTTATACAAGTTTTACATTCAATCCCAATCCGCGCATTTCGTGGAGCAGCACGTTGAACGATTCGGGTATGCCCGCCGTCGGCATCGGGTCGCCTTTGACAATCGCTTCGTAGGTCTTGGCGCGTCCATTAACGTCGTCGGATTTGACTGTGATGATTTCCTGCAATAAGTTTGCCGCGCCGAATGCTTCGAGCGCCCAAACTTCCATTTCCCCGAAACGCTGACCGCCGAACTGAGCTTTACCGCCAAGCGGCTGCTGCGTGATAAGCGAATACGGTCCGATTGAACGTGCGTGCATTTTGTCGTCTACCATGTGTCCGAGTTTCAGCATGTATATTACGCCTACGGTTGCGGGCTGGTCGAAACGCTCGCCCGTGCCGCCGTCGTAGAGGTAAGTGCGCCCGTAACGCGGTACATCAGCCTTGTCTGTCCAGTTGTTAATGTCGTTGACTTCAGCGCCATCGAAAATCGGGGTAGCGAATTTCACGCCAAGTTTTTGACCTGCCCAGCCAAGAACGGTTTCGTAAATCTGTCCGAGATTCATACGCGAAGGTACGCCAAGCGGATTCAATACAATATCAACCGGAGTTCCGTCTTCGAGGAACGGCATATCTTCCACACGGGCAATTTTTGAAACGATACCCTTGTTTCCGTGACGTCCCGCCATCTTGTCGCCCACTTTCACCTTGCGTTTCTTGGCAATGTATACCTTTGCCAGCTGCATGATACCGGCAGGCAACTCGTCGCCAATGGTAACATTGTATTTCTTGCGTTTGTACACGGCTTCAATTTCCTTGTACTTGGCTATATAGTTATAAAGCAGTTCCTTGATTTGTTCGTTGCGAACTTTATCCGAAGTCCACTTGCCGGGATTGACATTTGTATAGTCTTTTATATCCATCAAATTTGTGGCAGTGAACTTTGTGCCTTTTGCAACTACTTCTACATTATAGTAATCTTTAACGCCTTGCGAAGTCTTGCCGCCGAGCAACGTCATAAGTTTATCAACCAGACGTGTTTTCAATGCAAGGTCTTGCTTGGCAAATTCGTCTTCGATTTTTTGAAGTATATTTTTTTCGGTGGCTTTTGCCTTCTTGTCTTTAATACTGCGCGAAAACAGTTTTTTATCAAGCACAACTCCAAACAGTGACGGAGGCGCTTTCAGCGAAGCGTCCTTAACGTCGCCGGCCTTATCGCCGAATATCGCGCGTAGCAATTTTTCTTCGGGCGACGGGTCAGACTCGCCTTTCGGAGTAATCTTTCCTATAAGTATATCGCCCGGCTCAACGTGTGCGCCAATCATTATCAATCCGTTCGAGTCAAGATTTTTGGTCATGTCTTCGCTCACGTTGGGAATGTCGTTGGTCAATTCTTCCAGCCCACGTTTAGTGTCGCGAACTTCCAAAAGATACTCGTCTATATGCAGCGAAGTAAAGGTATCGTCATGTACCACCCTTTCGCTTATTACGATAGCATCCTCAAAATTGTACCCTTTCCAAGGCATGAAAGCAACTTTCAAATTTTTACCAAGCGCAAGTTCGCCTTTTTCGGTCGAATAACCTTCGGTAAGTATTTGTCCTTTAACTATGCGTTCGCCCTTTTTCACGATGGGACGCATGTTCATGCAGGTATTCTGGTTAGTTTTCGAGAATTTCGACAGCTCGTATACTTTCAAATCGTCGGCAAATGACATGAATTTCTCGTTATCGGTTAAATCGTAACGAATTACAATATTGCATGAGTCTACCGATTCAACTATGCCGTCTCTTTCTGCAACCACCAGCAAACGCGAATCCTTTGCAACCTGATATTCAAGTCCCGTACCTACTATCGGAGCTTGGGTTTTCAGCAAAGGCACTGCCTGTCGCATCATGTTTGAACCCATCAGGGCGCGATTTGCATCGTCGTGTTCGAGAAACGGAATGAGCGATGCTGCAATCGAAGCAATTTGATTGGGCGCGACATCCATAAGATTTACCTCCGATGGCTCGGGAACAGGAAAGTCGCCGTCCAAACGCGCTTTCACGCGAGTATCCGTAAATTTGCCTTTTTTATCTATTTGAGCGCTCGACTGCGCTATGGTTTTGCCTTCTTCTTCCTCGGCGCTCAGGTAAACAATGCTTTCATCATCGAGCGCCACAGCGGCGTTTTCCACTTTGCGATAAGGCGTTTCGATAAAACCTAGACTGTTGATTTTCGCGTAAACGCACAACGACGAAATAAGTCCGATGTTGGGTCCTTCGGGCGTTTCAACCGGACAAAGACGACCGTAATGCGTGAAATGCACGTCGCGAACTTCAAAACCTGCGCGTTCGCGGGTCAAACCGCCGGGTCCGAGCGCTGACATGCGGCGTTTATGCGTTATTTCGGTCAATGGATTTGTTTGGTCCATGAATTGCGACAACTGATTCGTACCGAAAAACGAATTGATGACCGACGATAAAGTTTTGGAATTTATCAGGTCTATCGGCGTAAATACCTCATTATCGCGTACATTCATGCGTTCGCGGATAGTACGCGACATACGGGCTAATCCAACACCAAACTGTCCCGCCAACTGCTCGCCAACAGTACGTACGCGACGATTGCTCAAATGGTCAATATCATCTACATCAGCCTTTGAGTTTATCAACTGTATCAAATATTTGATAATTTCGATAATATCTTCGCGGGTCAAAACCTTTGTGTCGGCGGATATGTCGAGAATCAGTTTTTTGTTGATGCGGTAACGTCCCACGTCGCCGAGGTCGTAACGCTTGTCTGAAAAGAACAGTTTGTCAATCACGTCGCGGGCGGTTGCTTCATCGGGCGGTTCCGAACTGCGTAACTGGCGGTATATGTGTAAAACCGCTTCCTTTTCGGAGTTACAGGCGTCTTTCTGTAACGTGTTGTAAATTATTGCATAATCGGTAATGTTCTGTCCTTCCTTGTGCAGAAGAATGGTTTCGGTTCCCGAATCCATAATCATTTCGATATGCGCTTTTTCGATAACCGTTTCCCTGTCTATGATAACCTCGTTACGCTCAATGGATACGACTTCGCCGGTGTCTTCATCAACAAAATCTTCAATCCATGTTTTTAACACGCGGGCAGCCAGTTTACGTCCTACTGCTTTTGCAAGCGCCGCTTTCGTTACTTTCATCTCGTCGGCAAGGTCAAAAATTGCAAGTATGTCCTTGTCATTTTCGTAGCCTATTGCGCGAAGAAGCGTCGTCACCGGCAACTTTTTCTTACGGTCGATATACGCAAACATTACATTATTAATGTCCGTAGCGAACTCTATCCATGAGCCTTTGAAAGGTATGACACGCGCCGAGTACAGTTTTGTACCGTTTGCATGGGTACTTTGCCCGAAGAATACGCCGGGCGACCGATGCAACTGCGACACCACAACACGCTCGGCGCCGTTTATGACGAACGAGCCTTTGGGAGTCATGTACGGCACTGTTCCCAGATAAACGTCCTGAATAACCGTATCAAAATCCTCGTGGTCGGGGTCTGTACAGAACAGTTTCAGTTTTGCCTTGAGAGGCACACTGTACGTTAAGCCGCGTTCGATACATTCAGGGATGGTATAGCGTGGCGGGTCGATAAAGTAATCGACAAACTCAAGCACAAAGTTATTGCGCGTGTCGGAAATAGGAAAATTTTCCTGAAAGACCTTGAACAAGCCTTCACCTTTTCTGTTTTCAGGCGTAGTGTCGATTTGGAAAAAATCGTAGAACGCCTTTAGTTGAATTTCCAAAAAATCAGGATATTCAAACGGATGCTGTACTGAAGAAAAATTTATTCTTTCTGTTTTTGGGACTGACATTTGCGGATAAATTAAATTTGAACGAAATTATAACAACAATTAGGTTTAGGAAGCCAATTCGACGAAAGAAACTTCCTAAACCAAGAATTACCTGTAGCGGTATGTTGGTTTATTTAAGTTCAACTTCCGCTCCGGCTTCTTCTAATTGCGCTTTGATGGATTCGGCTTCTTCTTTGGAACAGCCTTCCTTTATAGCCTTGGGAGCGGCGTCAACCACTTCCTTTGATTCCTTCAAACCGAGACCGGTGAGTTCCTTAACAAGTTTTACAACTGCCAGCTTTGCACTACCGGGGTGTTTGAGCACTACGTCGAAAGTCGACTTTTCAGCGGGCGCTGCCGCGTCGTCGCCTGCTGCGGGCGCTGCTATTGCTACGGCTGCTGCCGCAGGCTCAATTCCATACTCGTCTTTAAGCACTTGCGCCAACTCGTTTACTTCTTTGACTGTCAAATTTACTAATTGTTCTGCTAACGCTTTGATATCTGCCATTTTATTATGATTTAATCAATTAAAATTTACTTTGTTATTCTCTCTCCGATAATGTTTTAACTAATCCGGCAAGGAGATTTTTACCGGATTGAAGCGCCGAAACGACATTCTTGGCGGGCGATTGCAGCAATGCAACAACGTCGCCGATGAGTTCGTTTTTCGTCTTGATAGCAACCAACGCATCAAGCATTTCCGCGCCGACGTAGACCGACTCTTCCACATAAGCGGCTTTGAGCGCGGGACGTTCGAGTTTTGTTTTCTTGCGAAATTCCTTGATTAGTTTGGCGGGTGTGCTGCCCTCCGTGGAGAACATCACTGCGGTGTTGGTCTTTAAAGACCCGTAGAGTTCTTCGTAACTGCCGTTTGCACGTTCCAGGGCTTTTTTCAAAAGAGTGTTTTTCGCAACAACTAATTTGATGCCTTTATCGTGGCACAGACGGCGTAACGCGCCGGTATTCGCTGCATTCAGACCCGATGAGTCTGTAATGTAGAAGTGTGGATAACTGTTAATCTCTTCTACCAGCCTGTCAATAATCTGTCCTTTTTCTTCTTTACGCATGATTACTTTTCGTTATGGTTTAAGGGTTTAACGGTTATTCTTCAAACGATTTGGGTTCCACTTTCAAGCCGGGGCTCATGGTGGTCGAGAGATAGATGCTCTTAACGTAAGTGCCTTTTGCCGCCGCCGGTTTCAATTTTTGAATGGTGCTGAGGAACTCCTTCGCATTATCAATAATTTTTTCGGGCGTAAAAGATACTTTCCCAATCGACGTATGCACGATACCAAATTTGTCGACCTTGAAATCTATTTTTCCCTGCTTCACTTCGGTTACAGCCTTTCCGACGTCCATTGTCACGGTGCCGCTTTTGGGATTCGGCATCAGTCCGCGCGGTCCGAGTATTCGTCCAAGCGCCCCGATTTTTCCCATTACTGAAGGCATTGTGATGATGACGTCGACATCTGTCCAGCCGCCCTTGATTTTTTCGACATATTCGTCCAATCCCACATGGTCGGCGCCTGCTGCTTGCGCTTCGGCTTCCTTGTCGGGAGTGCATAGAACGAGTACGCGAACTTCCTTACCGGTGCCGTGCGGCAGCGATACGACGCCGCGCACCATCTGATTCGACTTGCGGGGGTCGACGCCCAAACGGACGTCAATATCCACCGACGAATCGAACTTCGTTACGGTAATGTCTTTCATCAAAGCGGCAGCTTCAGACAAG
>Ga0082212_10008266_pt1 | contig 13628 bp, 17 predicted proteins | sample TergutNt197P3_FD_71548 | JGI IMG/M metagenome (GOLD analysis project Ga0082212, IMG submission 71548) | Neocapritermes taracua P3 segment gut microbial communities from Petit-Saut dam, French Guiana - Nt197 P3 | ecosystem: Host-associated > Arthropoda: Insects > Digestive system > Gut ... | reverse complement strand
GGCCCAGGAGCCGAAGCGTAGCCGAGCTACGTGAGGTGACGACAACGCAGTCCAGGCGGAAAAAGGGCAGCGAAGATGGCGGCGAGGGGTTTTTAGAGGTTGCCTAAAGTAATGATAAGAAAACCGGATAGAGAAAGCTGGGATGCCTTATGAATAAAAAAGTAGTAATGGGCGCCTCAATAGGTAATTGCGTGCATGTTGCGGGCGTAGCTCATTTTATCTCCATTGCGGAAAGGGAGGGGTACGAGCCTGTTTTTTTAGGCCCTGCCGTTGCAGTTGATGTTTTATTTGACAATATTCGTAAATATCGCCCGGATATTATAGGCATCAGCTACAGACTCACTCCTGCCAATGTTACTTCTTTACTTGACGAGATATTTCAAAAAGCAAAAGGTTTGGATTATCAGCCGGTTTGGTTATTCGGCGGAACAAAGCCTGTGGCGGCGATCGCCAAAAAATATCGGGATTTTGCTTTTATTTCAGATGGATTTGATGATATCAATGATTTGCTTCGCTTTTTAAGAGGTGATCTGCAGAAGAATGAAATGGAAAATTATGGAAATAATCTCAGGGAAAGAGCTGCAATGACCTATCCTTATCCCCTGATTAGGCATCATTACGGTGTCCCGACTATGGAGGCTACAGAAAAAGGGATCAAGAAAATAGCAAAAGCAAAGGTCATTGATGTGGTCTCTCTGGGGCCCGATCAAAATGCTCAGCAATTTTTCTTTAATCAGGCAAATATGCAGAAGCAATTTGACGGCGCGGGTGGTGTACCTATCCGTACTGCGGAGGATCTGATCAGGCTGAAAAAAGCGTCTGCTTGCGGCAATTTTCCCCTGATGCGCTGTTATAGCGGGACCGAGGATGTTTTTCAGTATGCGGACATGCTTGTTGATACCATAGATAATGCCTGGGCTGTGGTTCCCTTATTTTGGTACAATGAACTTGACGGCAGAGGAACAAGGCCGGTCGAAGTATCTATAAAAGAAGCACAGCAGCTGATCAGCTGGCATGGCCAAAGAAATATCCCTGTAGAAATCAATGAACCTCATCACTGGAGCCTGCGGGATGCCCATGATGTAATGTCCGTGGTCACTGCCTATATCAGCGCTTATAATGCGAAAAAGCTGGGTGTCGCCGATTATATAGCCCAGTATATGTTTAATATCCCCAGCGGACTTTCTTTTTCCATGGACTTTGCCCGGGTGCTGGCGATGATCGAACTTGTGGAGACCCTTGAAGACAGCGGGTTTACCATATATCGCGAAACAAGGACCGGACTGCCTCTCTTCAGCGCTGATTTGAGCATGGCCAAAGGGCAGCTGGCAGCCTCAACTTTTATGCAAATGGCAGTCAAGCCGCATATTGTTCATGTAGTCGGCTATTGTGAGGCAGATCATGAAGCCGGCGCAGGCGAAGTAATAGAAAGCTGCAAAATTGCCCGGGGAATAATAAAGCATACTGTGACCGATTCTTTTTCCCCGGAAAAGGATGAACGTATCCTGGAAAGAAAGAATGAGCTGATCAATGAAGCTAAATATGTTTTAGATTTTATCCAGAATAAATTTTCTTCTTATCATGATCCTTTAACTGATACGGATGTCTTAGCAGAATGTGTGAAAGGGGGATACTTGGACGCTGTGCATATACTCAAAAGTGATAAATTTAGAGGGAATTTGGCAACAAAACTTGTTGAAGGGAAGTGTCTGGCTTATGACAAAGAGACCGGAAAGATTATCTCCGAAGCCCAGCGCCTGGAAAAGTTGGTGGAATTGAATGGAGGATAAAAATAAAATTTTAGTTTTGGGCGGCGGCCATCAAGGGTTGGCAATGGCTGCTCACCTGGTTTTACGCGGTGAAAAAATAAACCTTTGGAATAGGACTGCCAGTAATATCATTGACATAATCGAAACCAAAGATATTTATTGCAATGGCATTATTAACGGTGTGGCACATATAGATGCGGTATCTGCTGATATTGATGAAGTATTGACCGAGACTATTATGGTAACGACCCCGGCTTATGCCCATAAAGAGCTTGCCGCTCTCTTGGCGCCCAGAGTAACCGATAATACCGTGATAATACTTAATCCGGGTAGAACATTCGGGGCTTGGGAATTTGCCCATGCCTTGAATGAAAACGGCTGCAAATCCAATCCCAAAATAGCGGAAACACAGACGATTTTGTATACCTGCCGCCGCAGTGATAAAAATCATGTTACAATCTATGCCTTAAAGAATACGGTCATGATCGCGGCTCTCAATGCCAATGATTTAGAGGAAATCAGGCAGAGGATACCGTCAAGTATCAGAGATTATTTTACTGCTGCCAAATCAATAATCCAGACTTCTTTGGGGAATGTGGGTATGATTTTGCATTGTGCCCCGATGCTGATGAATGTGGGCTGGATCGAAAACGAAGAAGCGGAATTTAAGTATTATTACGATGGGATCTCAGAGGCAGTAGCGGGTTTTTTGGAGAAAATAGATGCGGAGCGCCTAAAAGTTGCCGAGGCTATGGGCGCCGGGGTCGAATCCGTCAGCGATTGGATGCGGAATGCCTATGACGTCAAGGGTGCGAACTTATATGAGTGTATCAGGAATAATACATGTTACAAAGATATTGGCGCGCCTCAAGTCATCAGGCACAGATATTTGGAGGAGGATGTGCCGTACGGGCTAGTTCCTTTGGAGAGCGTAGGTAGCTATCTGGGCATCCCTACGCCTAATACAAAATTGATCATTGATTTGGCAAATGCTGTTTTGGAGCGTGATTACCGGGCAAGCGGCCGGCATTTCCGAGCGTATAAGAATTGAGAATTGAGAATGGAGAATTGAGAATTGTGAATTGAGAATTGTGAATTGAGAATGTTTAGGCACTTACTCCCGAAATTCTGCGTAAAATGGCAAAAACTTTGTGCCGCCATATTCCTGCTCCTACTAAAAACTCAACACTCAACACTCAAAACTCAACACTCCGTCTTGTCCGGGTTAGGTTTGGCGGATAAAAGCAGTTATTTTTTTGGCAGCGGCTGTTAGTTCGGCGGCTGGTTTTACCAGGCCTATCCGTACGTAGCCTTCGCCTTTGTTGCCGAAGCTGATGCCTGGGACAACAGCTACGCCAGTGTTTTGTAAGAGTTGGATCGTAAAATCAAAGGAGTCGGGGAATTGATCGGGTAGTTTGGCCCAGACAAACATGGTTCCTTCGGGTGGGGTTACATACCAGCCACCTTTTAAAAGGGCGGATATCAAAGCATCCCGCCTTTTTTGATATTCGCTGCGAAGTGTCGTCAAACAATCCTGCGGCCCCGCAAGCGCGGCTACTGCCATTGCCTGCACGGGTTTGAAGATGCCGTAATCGATATTTGATTTGAGCCGGGCAAATGATTCACAGATCGCAGCATTACCCAGCATGAATGAGATCCGGGCGCCTGTCAGATTATATGACTTTGATAAGCTGTTTAGTTCAACACCAACCTCAAGCGCGCCTTTTGCCGCAAGGAAGCTGTGGGCTTTGGCCCCGTCAAAGACGATTTCCGAATAGGCATTATCATGGATCACATAAATGCCGTATTTCTTGGCGAACCAAACGGTTTTTTCAAAAAAATCAAGCGGCGCCAAGCGGCCCAAAGGGTTTGCCGGATAAGATATGATCAGCATTTTTGCCCGGTGCGCGGTTGCCGCCGGTATTTTCTCATAATCGACAAGATAGTTATTTTCTTCGTCAAGCGGCACCTCAATAATCTCGCCTCCGCTAAGACGGACGCCGCTTAGAAACATGGGATATCCCGGATTGGGAATCAAAGCGATGTCTTTTTGGTCAAGCAGCATCAGCGGCAGATGGGCCAAAGCATCCTGCGAACCGATCAAGCCGCAAATATTTCCCCGGTCAAGCGAAACAGAAAATCGCCTGCCATACCATTCTACCGCCGCATCAAGCAGATCCGGGGTATCAGTCAGGGCATATTTATAATTTTCCTGATCAGCGGCGCTGTCCAGAAAAGCATCGATCAGATAAGCGGGCGGGGGAATATCCGGTGTGCCGACGCTTAAATCACAAATCGGCATCAGGCATGACTCCATTGCTTTGCGCATTTTAACGAAAATAGACGGTTCAAAAAGCTGCATTCTATCTGAAAAAATATAAATCGCCTCCGATCTTATTTAGCGGTTCCCATATAGATATGCCCTTTCCGTTCAGGCATATTCGTTTCTTTTGAGAAGTGAAAATCATCGCTCTCCCTGGCAATATGCCAAAGAGCAATTCCCATGTCTATGCAGTGCAGTTTGTTATCCCAGCAAAGGGCTGGCTTTTTTGCACTCCACATTACAAGATATCATTTTCATCAACGACAACGATCAAATTACCTTCTACAAGCTCTATGCCGAGTTCAGTTTTTCTTACAATACCGAGTTTCAATAGATTTGTAAACTTTTCGTGACTTATGCCGACATCATCACGTTTTTGGAAAAGCATACTCAATAATACATAATCGTCCGTGGTCATTTCATCTATCAGCTTTTCATCTGTTTTTTTAAGCATGGCAAGCATATTTGTGTGTATCACTTGCCCGTCTAATGTGAGCTTGACGGAAAACGCATCCGAGCCTGTGAAATCAGGAAGCGGCTTGGCCTCTTTTACGGAAAGTTCATAAATTAAATTCATTCCTTGTCCGGAACGCTCCACCAGACCGCAAAGTTGAAATATTTTAGCGATATGATGGTTGCGGGGTGATTGTCTGTCTAAAATGTTTTCGACAGCAATACCTGTGGGGAATCCACCCGGACTTTCGATCACAATTCTACGGTTATATTGCCGGACAAATATGCTTCCGCCCAACTGATAGTCACGGTGTGTAACGGCATTTAGCACAGCTTCGCGCACAACTTTTTCATTGAAAGTCGGTACGGGGTGAATGGCAAAGCGATTTTGGTAATGCTGATTGTCATTGCGTAGGTTTACGAGTTCCCAAATTCGGTCATAACTCCGCACAAAGAATCCTTCACAAAAATCCTCGCGTTGTGCGGCAGGCCCCGCCGCTTGGGAAGAACGATATTCAAAAATGATTTCCGCCTGCGGCAGTTGTCGCGCAACGACGTTGGGCTTACCGAACAATACCAGAGCGGCATAGGTAAGTCCCGCCTCAGCTAATGCGCCGCAGTCACGCAGAAGCTGTTCTTTTGATAATGTAGCTAGACGCTTATTTTTGGTATGTTCTATCCATAGGTTGCGGAAGTTCTCTATAGCTTCATCGTCTAAGTGGTCAAGGTTCAAACCGGGGCAAACATCGCCGGAAAAATCGTGCCCGCTTTCGGCATAAATTGCCCGACGCACTTCCTCAGGCATAATAATCAAGCTGTCGCCTTTATACCACCAAGCCCCGCTTTCTGTTTGTATGGGCAGGCCGATTGGGCGGCTTGCTACGTCAAATACAAGCACACGCTTGTTCTCGTTATCATATATATAAAAATCCACACGGACGCATAGCTTGTTCATTAGGTCAACGCGGGTGCGTTCCGGCTGCGGGAATGCCGTACTGCCGACTACTTTTCGCGGACGCTTATCGGTTACACCAAGAACAAGCTTGCCGCCGCCGCAGTTTGCCAGCGCACAGCAGATTTTTGCTGTTTCCTTCAGGTCATCTTTTGTTTTCCATTCCTTGAACTGATAATTCTCCCCTTCTTTGGCGTTTAACAAATCGTCTATAGTTTCACGGATTATCATTTCCCATCGCCTCCTTCATCATCACTGCCGCTATACTCATCAACGAAAACATTTTCAATCCTATTACACCAGCCAATCTTCAAGCGCCAACCCTTCAACATGTTTAAATTCCCGTGTATTGTTCGTAACAAGTGTAAGCCCAAGGGCTTTGGCATGAGAAGCAATAAACGTATCCCTGTCGCCTATCGGTGTTCCGGCCCGTTTTAATTTCGTACGGATATGTCCGTATTCGGCGGCGGCAATCGTATCAAAAGGAAGAATCTCTACTGTCGCGAGAAAAGAACGCAATGTTTCCGCGTTCTTTTCGGGAGCGGCGCTGTTTTCAATCCCAAACCACAACTCAGCTTCTGTTATTGCCGAAATGGACAAGCCGAGAGGATATTCTGCGATAAAACGGGTGCGGACGGCGGCGTTGTTATTGATTGCAAATATGCAGGTATTGGTGTCAAGCATTACTCTCACAATATCGGCTCCCTGTCGCTGGTATTGTTTGCGGCAAATGCCGCGTCTTCCTGCCGTGCCTCAAGAATTGATCCGTATACATCATCTGTGAATGGTTCGCAAAGTAAAAAGTTATCCAAAGCCTTGTCCTTTTGATAAAGCATAACGATTGCACCGACTTTTTTGACGGCGACTTCATCGCCGGGAAAACGGCATGACTTCGGCAAGCGAACTGCCTGGCTGCCACCGCTTGTGAATAATTTAGCTGTTTCCATAATAATCACCTCATAAATAGTATATACAAGTGTAGCTACTTTGTCAAGGAGATTCAAAATCAATATAATTCTATCCGGCTTATCGCATCACAAAGATATTCGTCCGAATGTAATATGAGATGTTGCCTGTGTGCATCAGTTTTTGGCCGCAAATTCTTTGGTATACGCCCAATACCTCGGTAGTGATGAATATTATAGGTGGTATTATCAGGAAGTAGCTTAGGGAGCAATATATCCATTGCATGGCGGCTTGATTGGTCTTCCACCAGAAACTCAAAATGCATTCCTCAAACCCCCTCAAGATAATCGCTATACCATAATCCACCAAGAGGCAGACCTTCATTTACCAGGTCTTGAATCACAGGGTTTTCACTAGCACGATGAATTTTTGAGAAACCATCATCACATTTTTCCAATATCCAAACTTCATTCGGCTCCAGCGCATCTACAAAATATGGTTGATGGGTTGTGATAAATACTTGTGATTTGCTTTTTCTGTCTGTAACATGGATGCGAAACTGTTTGGCAAGAGTTTCAAGCAATTTATGATAAAGGCCATTTTCTGGCTCTTCAATACAGATAAACGGTGGTGGTGTTGGGTCGTGAAGCAGTAATAAATAAGCAAACACTTTCAATGTGCCATCCGACATTTGTCGTGAAGAAAACGGGTCCTTGAAGCCTCTGTCATTAAATTTAAGAAGCAATCGGCCGTCAAGCATGCGATCTGTGGAGATTTTTTCTATTCCCGGTATTTTACCGGCAATATCGTCAAGAATTCTGGCAAATTGTTTAGGGTGGTCGCGTTCCATAAACTGAACAACATTTCCTATGTTATCTCCGTGCATATTTAAATGCTTTTGAGGACCTGCCATTGGCAAGCCACGAGCTGCGTCAGGCGTAAAATACGATAAATACCAGCCCTCAATAAATTGCCTGAAAGCAGAAACTCTTGGATGCTGCTTTAAAGCGCCAAGCGTTGCAATGCCTAACTTACGATTATCTTCTAATTCTACAGGTTCTGTTTCATTAGATTCCTCTTTTATTAGCTTGTCAATATCGAATAACGAGATTTGACCAGATTGCTCTTGATAGCCCTCATACTCGCCTTTCCAGGCTATTCCACGGCCGTTTTCAAGAATTAAAAATGAAAATGGCCAACCTGTCACCTGACCTTTTCTGCGCTGACGCAAACGCTCACTTTTAACATATGGGCGATTGTGCTTATCCGATGTAAATGACACCTCATAAGTAATAGGGCGTGCATTACCTTCCTCTCGATAGTAAATCTCAAACATAAGTGGTTCTTTAACGCCTTGAGATATAATGCGTTCAAAACCGTTACGCTTATCGCAGGCTTCTTCAACCCCGTACTTTAAGCAATCAGATAAAAACCCAAAAGCATCAAACAGAGTACTCTTCCCTGAGCCGTTTTTTCCAATAACGGCAGTCATAGGCGTTAGCTCGCCCGTGCCTTTCTCATTCCACAGGCGGCCAAGGGTAACATCACGCAATGTCCTGAAATTCCGGATCCTGAACCCTTCAATCTTTGCCATCTGATTTCCCTCCATCTGATACTTTCAAGTCAGCGTATCCAATATAGTTCCCATATAGACATGCCCTTTCCGTTCAGGCATATCCGCTTCTTTTGAGAAGTGAAAATCATTGCTTTCCTTTGCAATATGCAAAAGGACAATCCCCATGTCTATGCAGTGCAGTTTGTTATATATAAACCCCAGCAAAGGGCCGGCTTTTTTGCGATAGCAGTGGATTCTGCCATTCTCGGCGACAAAATACCAATTTTGGGCATTTTGGGCGCTGGGTGCAAGCCGGGCAGCCTCCAATCGCTCATCAGTTCCTTCGCAAATCTCTGTCAACGGCTTTCTCTTAAATTCGGATAATTCGCGGTGAGGGGATCCGGCAGGTTTTCCAAAAGCCATGCAGATCACATGCGGCAGAGCTGATTCCTCTTCCCGGGGCTTTGACCCTCCCAGCCAGCAGGAACCAAGATTCGATTCAGAAAAGAACAAATCCAACTGCTGCCCTATAAAACCGATGTTCTCAAAAGCGCCTTCTTTTTTTTCACTGCCAAATACCAGATAGTGTGGCGCTATAATATTGAACATGCCTTTGGTTTTTTTGACGATGTCAATGGAATAGCCTATATCAGGGTAAAGCGGAATAACTTTTTCAATTTGCGCCCGCACTTTTTCGAGGACAGCGGCATCAAGTGGAGTGAGGTCATATTTTCTCACAGATTTGCGTTTTTGGATGATTGGGTCAGACATTTTTTATCAACACCGCCTATCAGCTTTTTAGTTTTTTCTCTCTTCTATAAGTTTTGTTGCTTTATCAACTTCGGTGCAATCAACAATTCTCCCCACAATTTTCGGAATCTTTCGGTTTCGTTTCAGAAGCAATATATCTTCATATCTTTCATTGCCGTAAGGGCTTTGCTTGCCCTTTTTCCCGTCAAGACATTTTACATCACACAGCTCAAAAACGTTAACGTTTTTCGCACTCCACGTTATTAGATAGTGATCTGTTACAGAAATACTTATCCTGTGAAAGTGCACGGCTGTTTCGCTTTTAAGCTCCGGCAAAACAATGTCTTTTATTTTTCTCCATTTTATTATTTGACTCAAGGAGTGATAAAAAAGTAAGCACAGTCAAACAGGAGAAAAAAACTGTTACAACAATAGCCAAAGGCGGCGCCTTTATACCCAGCCAAAACACCAGAACAATAGGTATGCTGATAACAGAAATCGCAATGAAATCAAGTAGAAGATTTGGCAGAGCCCTATTTATGGTGTGCTCAATATTTTCTTCAGCCGATTTGCCTTTGTCCTTCTCAAGGAGTCTTTCGTACTCCTCAATATCTTCGACGCCAAAGTCTTCTTTGTTTCTGCTAATTTCAGAGTTTTTTTCTTCGTTCATATTCAGTGATTTCCTTAATGTCGTTGCCGTTCCAATGATTTTTTACTTCGGTCAGGTTCATTCTTTACTTTCTATCTTCTGTATCAAGTGAAATCAACGCAAGTATTCATCTGGGTGGTTTCTTTTCCTTCCGGGAGCAATATAAGGAGAATCAGCCGATTCTTGCCAGGGTATACTTGCCAAGAGAGTGGTTCAAAAGCCGCATGATTTCCAGTTCATCTATGGCGTCGGTCAAGGCATTATGCATCTCACAATATACCAAGTCCTCGCTCAGCATTCTGTAAACGCTTTCAACGCCATAACCGCGCTTCAATCTACCGGTGCCGTAGCAGTCGGCGCAACTTGGTATCTTGGGATTATGCTGCCTATAAGCCGCCAACTTCATGATATCATGCCAAGCGAGGTGAGATAACTCCGGCAAGTGCCGGTGGTCAAATGAGGCGTTATAGGCAAATACGGTATTGATCTTGTAGTCGGCAAGAAACCGCTGTAATTCTGTCATTACCTTATCTCTTGAAGATTCAAGGTCGGGCTTGATGCCGTTGACGTATAAAGCGTAGGTGTACATACCGCCGTGGTTTTTAAAAGGGGTGAGTATGTAATATCGTTTGTCTACTAATTCGAATGTCACCGAGTCGGCGACGACAACACCGATAGACATAACCGCATCGCCCCAGGTTGTTTCCGTGTCAATAACGGCGAACTTACTCATAGATTTTCTCCTTTAATATGCCTTATTTTTTCTCTGCGATTTCCGTAAAATTCCCTGAAATACGCTACTATATCAGACAATTTTACTTTGCCTTTGTCATCTGCATAAAGCAGAATGGCTTTTATTAAAACCGGTTTATATGAATAACTCATATCCATTCGTTTTACCATGTTTATAAACAAATCCTTGCGGTTTTCATCAGTAATTATCGTCCAGCCAAACTGTTCCGCATATTTTTCCAGGGTTTCTTGCTTAAAATACTTAAAGGAACGGCTTTCGCTCATCGGAACGATCAGATCAGGCACAATAAAACCTTCACGCATATATCGCTCTATCGTTTCGGTTTGTGTATTCACACGCCGAACAAACTCCAACTGGCTGATCATACCGGCGGCTTCTTCCTGCCAATTGAAAATATCTACCAATTCATAATCCATGGCATTAACCGGGTAATCAATCACGGCATCTGGTTTTTCGCCTTTGGCATACAAATTTTCCTCGGCCATGCGCTGCGAATGCGGTGCTAAAGCTAATTTGGCGGGCTTATAGTCCTTCAGTCTGAATAAACGGTGAATAGAATAAGGCATATTATACTGGCTCGCATTATCCACAAAATCAAAAACCATCAGGCTTTCTTTGCCTTCTGCTTTTCGCATACCACGCCCTAATTGCTGTGTATAGAGAACCTTGGACATAGTAGGACGGGCCATAAAAAGCACTTCAGTTTGCGGGCAATTCCAGCCTTCGTTAAGCAAATCACATGCACACAGTACGCTTATCTCGCCTTTTTCAAATTTGGCAAGGATTTCTTTTCTTTCAGAAGATTTCATATCGCCGGAAACTGAATATGCCTGTACATTTTGCTCTCTAAATAGTTCAGAAATCTGTTCGGCGTGTTTGACTGATGCACAAAAGACTACTGTGCGCTTATTCCTTACATACTGTAGCCATGTTTCCACTATCAGGCGATTACGTTCCGGCACAAAAATTTTGCTTTCAAGTTCACGGATATTGTACTGGATGCTATTAAAGCGCACTTTTGTCAAGTCAATATTGGTGTGGATGCGAATACAGCGGACAGGCGCCAACTCACCAATTTCCACAGCCGTTTTCAGATCAAGTTTATGTGCTGTATTTTTGAATATTTCCAGAATCACTGTGTTGTCGTCAGTGCGTTCGGGTGTGGCGGTCAATCCAAGTACAAAATCCGGCTTAAAATAGGCTAACACCTTCTGATAGGTATCAGCCGAGGCGTGATGTGCCTCATCAATAATAAGATATCCGAAACTATCTTCCTTGAATTTGTCCAGATTCAAGGCTACGCTTTGGATGCTGCCGCAGACTATATGGGTATTTGGTTGCTTGATGCTGTCAGCATATTTGCCTAGGCTTTTTTCTTTCCACAGCTCACGAAAAGTACTTATTGCCTGTTCAACAAGTTCGTGTGTATGTGCCAAAAACAAGGTGCGCTTGCCGTAAGATTTTGCGTCCATGACGGCAGTGACAGTTTTGCCGGTTCCGGTAGCATGATATAGCAGCGCGATGGTTTCGTGATTTAAGCGCATTTCAAATAAAGATTTTAATGCGGCTTTTTGATGCTCCTTGAGTTCCAGATTTTGGGCATCTATGGATTTCCCGCGTTGCTTCGGTAAATAATCTTCTATCTCCTTAAACATAGGATGGGCGCCAAGGAACACTCGTAATTCATCCTTAACGGTATCGGGCTGCACTTGCAGTTGACGAACCGCCCAGCGATATACATCCCATCCAAGATATACCATGCTATTTTGTTTTAGCAGATCATCATAAAACTTGTTTCGTGAAACAACAGATTTATTATGTGAAGCCTCATCATCAATTTCAATAGCGACTCGGCGTGCACCATTTTCTATAATAAAGTCCGCAAATCGGCTGTTTTGATATATGTCGTAAAAATGATATTGCGAATAAAGATAACCCGCCTTTTCCGCGCCGAAGGTATCAGAAAACAGTTCGATAAACAAATCTTCTGCGGCGCTGCCGGATACAGACTGATATGGCATGCTTTAACCTCAACTTTCCCTAACCTCTTTTAATAGGATCCTTTTCGCAAATCCGCCGTGAGTTTTTATTTTTTCATATCTAATCTTTTCAAACTCGGAGCTACTTATGCATTTGTATTCCAAAATGGCATGAATCACATCGCTGATATCCCCTAGCTCCTCTACGGTATCACTTTCAAGATACTCTTGTACTTCTTCGAGCAGCTTTTCGTTGAGTTTTTTGATATATTCCTTATCTGATAAAACAGTGATAGTGCAGCTTTTACCGGATTGCTCAATAATCTGCGGTATTTTATCACGGATAAGTTTATCGTATGCAGTTATGTTCATAACAGCAGTCCTCCTGATATGTTATCGTACAAGAATATTAGCCTTGTTTTTTATCAGCCTGAGCAACAATTTCTCTGCTGTCTTCGAATGGACAGAGCAGGGTTTTATCTGGGTTTTTCTTAACTATAAGTGAAATCACACCGCCATTAATATTTGCAATTGCGGAATAAATAAACCAGATTGAATTAGGCAGCTCACCAGCAACCCCTTAATATCAAGTCAGTTGTTCTTTGTGGATATAGAGTTGATCAAAATCAATCATGTCATTAGTTCCTCAAAACCTATCCGTTTTTCATAAAACGCTATTGCTAATTTGTCGTTTCCCTTTTCAGTTAAACAGTGAATGAAATAGCTATCCAGATAAAATGGAATTTCCATAATTAACCTGAATGAATAAGTATAACTCATGTCAAGATCTTTTCTCGCTTAATAAAAGCATCTACTGTCATGCGGTTGACTTTTAGTATTTTTGCTATTTGTGTTTTAGGCACTTTATGAGTAAGCAAATCCTTTATAAAATCTTCCTTGCCAGATAGTTTTACTTTCGAGGATTTGCTTCCAATAGGTCTACCTAATACAACACCTTCGGCACGTTTTCGGGCTAATGCTTCTTTGGTTCTTTGGCTAATTAAATTGCGCTCGATCTCAGCTGATAAAGCAAATGCAAATGCTAAGACCTTGCTCTGAATATCATCACCGAGTCGATAATTATCTTTAATTGTCCATACTCGGCAATTTCTATTCATACAGATATATAGTATATCCATAATCATAAAGAGCGTTCGTCCGAGCCGCGACAATTCAGAACAGACAATAAGGTCACCGTCTTTTACCTTATCTAGCAATTTTCCTAATTTTCGCTTGTCATAATTCTTTGTTCCGCTAATTGTTTCCTCAATCCAACCATCAATTGTGATATTGTTGTTTTCTGCAAAACTTTTGATTTCAAACCTCTGATTTTCTACCGTTTGTTTGTCACTACTGACCCTTATGTATCCATAAATCATAATTTTCCTCTCCTATTCCCATATTTAATTAAGCACAGGAAATTTGAGCGTTTATATTAAGCAAAACTGTGTGCTGAATAAGTTTGATACCGATGAAAGTTGGACAATACTTTCTCCTATTGAGCAAAGTATAAAGAAAATCGAGGCTGTAGGTACGCC
>Ga0082212_10008265_pt1 | contig 13628 bp, 18 predicted proteins | sample TergutNt197P3_FD_71548 | JGI IMG/M metagenome (GOLD analysis project Ga0082212, IMG submission 71548) | Neocapritermes taracua P3 segment gut microbial communities from Petit-Saut dam, French Guiana - Nt197 P3 | ecosystem: Host-associated > Arthropoda: Insects > Digestive system > Gut ... | reverse complement strand
TGAAAAAGGGACGGGGGTAAAAACAGACAGTTGAGCTAGCTCAACTGTCTGTTTTAACCCCGTCCCTTTTTCAGACAACCACGTCCTCCATGTTCATTCCCCTACATAAAGAATTTACGATATTCAGTTTCAAGATGTTTCAGAATACATTTGGCATATGTACCAAGTAGTACATCTGCATCATCTAATAGCTCATCTGGTTCGCAATTCGCAACCTTAGCTAAATATGCAATAATTCTTCTATCTTCAGATTCTGCCAGTTGACGAAGAGTCTCAGCAGTTAATGCAATGCTTTTTAGCATTTCAGACATTTTTTCCCATTCAAGCCGGCGTTCAATATCAACTGGTGTGTTGTTGTCTTCCAAAATACTTAAAGACAATATTGCATATTTGTTTCGAATATCTTCTGACCAAAAGTAAATAACTTCTCGTGTTGGTATTTCTTGTATTTGCATATTGGTTTCTCCAATTTTGGTTACAAGACATTTGTCTTATTTATTTTCCCACTAAAGTTTTAGGGTTAATTGTTAATAATACTTAATACACAAACATTATACCATAGTTTACCATAAAAATCAAACAACTTTCTAAATTATGTAAAGTTATTGCAATTTTAGGAAATATGTGTTAAAATGTAAATCAGTTAATGGCAGATGTCAGCAAGTAATTTTGTTATCCTGCGTTTTTCAGGAATAATGTAAACAACTTTTGTAAAATTTATTTTTGAGGAGATACAAATGAAAAATCCAGAAAAAATGAGAATCGAAGTTATTGCTGGAACCAAACAAGTAGAAGAGCTTTTTTGGGAACCAACAATAGCAAATAAATTTGCTGAAGTACTAGCTCAAATAGGTGAAAAACTACTGGAGCGGATAAAAGCAGTTAATGTTTTTTTGGCAAATAATGACTTTGTGGAATTTGACGAATGCATGATAACAGAAAAGTTTGAAATTAATGTTAAAGCTAAATTGTTGTCTATAGCCTTTAAAAAGTCTATAGTAGAAACAAACTTTAACATTAAGGAAGTAATAATGGAAACTTTAACTGTTAAATTTATGGAAGAAAGAATTATGGATCATGAATTAATTGATGCATTCAGCACTTCAATAGGAGAGCTGAAAGCAATTTCTGCAGATGAATTTGTTCTACACGGAAACACAATAATGTTTCTTAGAACAGAGTTTCTAGGAAAAGATTTATTCTTGGATTGAAACACCAAAATTAAGAAAACGTTCAAAAAAGGACAGAGCGAACTGCTCTGTCCTTTTTATAAAGATTTATCTGTTGGTATATGCAGATTCAAAAGTATCGCCACCATAGTTGTAAGTATGCCACTCACCATCACCTAGATTTTCAATCTTAACATTTATTCTGCCATCTAGGTTAAAGTGGCTTATATCTATATAGATTGTTTCGATTTTTTCTGGCTGTGCATCTTCCATTTCTGTTGCTTGTTTAGCAGGTACATATATAGTTAAAGCCATTTCATATTCACCTGCAAATTCAGTATTAATAATCTCGCCACTAATACCATATGAAGATTCAAACAAGCCATACTCAAGAAATTGTTTGCCATCTTTAGTTATAAATCCAAAGAACTGATTAGGCTCAAAAGTCCAATATCCGTTTAGTTCAGTTTTGCTATTTCCAGGCATTAAAAGTACCACTAATATTATAGCCAATAATGCTACAATTAGTGATATTCCTCCAAAAATTTTTAATTTTAAAGACATTTTATTCACTCCTTTATTTATTTGTTGATAATTTTTTCATATATGCTATTTTTTTATCATAAAATTTTTGTAATTCTAGAAGTTTCTTTTTACTAATAAAGCAAATTCCTGTAATGTCACTCTCAAGTTTTTTATCTAATTCTTCTATCTCTTTTTGAGAAATAATTTCTATCTTTTCAAAAAAATCATTTTTATCATTTTTCATATTTAATAAGTTAGTATCAGGAAATTTATCATTATTTTTATCTTCTATGATATTTCTTGAAATTTTGTTTTTAAAAAAATGCCATATCTTTTTGAAAATATTTATTTTGGTAATTTGTAATTGTGTGCTTTTCATCATTTGTTCACCTTTCTTCCATTTCTGATTCTATTTCATCAGCAACTTGTCCAGACGCAAATCTTTTTGAGTAATCTGCATAATTCAATGTAGAACCATCTTTTGTTACTATAATTGGTTTTTCATTTTCAAAGTACATATATTCAATATCTTCAGGTAGTTTGTCTTGTAAAACCATTGCCTCTGCCTTACTATTAATTAAATCACCTATTTGAGCAAATGCTTCATTAGCTTTTTTAAAATTAGCGTTACTAAATAATTGTTCAAATTCGTTTTGTGTTCTTGAAAAGCTATTATCAACTCTGTTCCCTTCAACATCAGATGTGTCTTTTAAATTCCCTATGCTATTATATCTTCCTACGAAATCATCATTAATTTTTTCTTCAGGATCTATTGATTTTAACAATTCTGTTGCAAAAGAATCTTCTGGGAAAGAATATCCATCACTTTCTCTTTCTACTTGATAAAAATCGATTGCTAAATCAAAAAGCGATTGACAGTAATCAAATTCATCTACTTTATCGCTATCTCCAAGAAGATCAGACCATTCAGCTTTTTCAGGGATATCAAGTTTTTTATTATTATATCCTCTAACTGCAGATTTTAAATTATTTTTCAAACTTTTTTTCGTTTCATCTTTCATACAATCGCCCTCCGTACTTATTATATCACTTTATTTTTAAATCTATGATTTGTAATGAAAATTTAATTAAATTGTAACAAATACAAATCCGAATTGTATAAAAAATCACCTCTAAAAATTTGAAAGAGGAAGCGTAAGGTATACCAAACGCTCCCATCTTTTTAACAGAACCAAGTTTGCTCCTCTCCTTTAAGTGGGAGGTATATTGCTCTTCCTCAAAATCTTGAATTGAACCTTCTTATTGTAGCCAGGGGTCTTAGAATTAACGATGAAGTCGAAGTCTATGCCTTTGATAAAAATGCCCTCTAATACGTTATTGTCAGTATCTACGACATGGAAATAATTATCTCGGTCATAGATGTAAATATAGTTTATTTCAACACCATCAATCTCCACGGTGTAGTAACCTTCCCCGATTCTTACCATTAGAATTTTCTCCTTTAATTAAAGAAACAGATTAAAATAATATAGCACATAGGCTATGTTGATAGCTTAATTATAACATGTTTACATAATGATTGCAAGTTTTCATATAAATTGTAAAAATGGCAAATTCAAGAAAAAAGACAAGTTATTAAAAACTTGCCTTATGTGGCTCCTCAAACTGGAGGGCATTAGCCTAAATACTGCTTTACAAAGCATTTGTTTAGTGAATTGTTTGAAAATGATGAGAAATATTGATAAATAATTAGAAAGATTATGAAATAGTAAAACGGGTTTATTTCATTAACCATATGTAAAAAATAAGCAAAAATACGTAGGGAATTAAAAGGGTAGTGTTTTTGCTGGTATTATAACTGCTTTGCCTATTCTACGAAGCAATAATAATTTTTTACATATGGTACATTTCCCTGAAAATCACATTAGAATATCTAGCAAAACTTAATTGCCATATCACAAACAAGGGCAATTAAGTTTATTTATATGGATAATTGCAAAGCAAGTATTCATATAAACACGATTAATTATGAGATAAAATTCGTTAGAATTTTATGTAATTTATGAAATTTCGCTAGATGTTTTATAAATTTACAAATAATTAATCGTGCATAAAAAGGGTTGTAGGGAAAAAATGGTTTTTCCCTGCCATACGGAACACTTTTGCAAAAAGTGTTCTAGTATGTTGTAACACTTTTGGTGTTTATATTTTAGAAAGTCAAAGGAGGAAATTAGATATGAGTTATGCTATTATAAGAAATGCTAACTATAAGGTAAAAAATCTATCAGGGTTGTACAGGCATAATGAAAGAAAAAATACAAATTATTCTAACAATGAAATAAAAAAAGAAAATTTTGCAAATAATTATTCTTTTAAAATGCCAACTTCTACATATGAAAAAGAATTTATAAGTCTTAAAGAAAAATATAATTTAAAAGGTCAGATAAAACAAGTTAGTAATGTTGTCTGTGAGTTTATAATAACCTCAGATAAACATTTCTTTGAAGATATTGGACAAGAGGAAACAAGAAGATATTTTAAAACAGCATATGATTTTGTAGCTAATTATAAAAGTTTAGGTGAAAAATATATTTTATCAGCAAAGGTGCATATGGACGAAACAACTCCACATATGCACATGGTTTTTATCCCAGTTGTACATACTAAAGATGAAAATGGTAACAAAATAGATAAAATAGCCTGTAGTGAGTTTTGGAAGGAAAAACATAGTTATAGACATTTACAAGATAATTTTTACTCTTATATAACGAAAGCAGGTTTTAATTTACAACGTGGCAATTCAAAAGATAATATACATATTCCAATAGAAACATTAAAAGACATTACAGAATATAATAATATCAAATTTGAAATGGAGAAAACGCCAATAAAAGATCTAGTTACAAGCGATATGCAACTGATAGTTGCACAAAATAAAAAGCTTGTTAAATATTGCAATACATTAAGAGGATATTATATAAAGTCTATTAGAGCAATAGAGAAATATGGGCAACTTCAACAAGAAAATACTGATTTAAAACATGAAAACACGAATTTAAAGGATAAAAATCACAAATTAAGTAATTATATTTACAAGGTATTTGAAATAATTATAAATGTATTTCAAATTCCAAAAGGTAAGATAATTAAAGAAATAAAAAATCATATGATATAAGAACATTAAACAGAGTATTAGGTTTCAAATAAAACACTTATTGGCATCTAATACCCTGTTTTCTTAAAAATTATTTTTATTTTAATAAATCATTATAGTTAATATCATATTTAGAAGTATAGTTTATTTTATCTAATACATCTCCGTTTTTTCTTAGAAGGAACATATTCATTTTTATATGCTTCTTCATATTTTCTAACAGTTTCTAAACCACTTTCCGTAGTTATATCAAAATCTTTACCTAAAGATTTTATTCTTCTAGGGTCTCCAACTTCAATAATTTCATAGTTTTCGTCTTCTGCTATCCAAGTATCTGCCATCAAAACATAATATTCTCCTACTTCTAATAAAGCACCTCCTTCGAAAAAGTGATAACTTTTTCCGTCCTCATTAAGTCCACCATATTGCATAAATTCGATAGATTTAGATGTATTTAAATTTCCCTTTATATTTTTAACAACATCTATACTATATACCGTATATGGTGTGGTCATAATTCCTATAGCAGTTTCAGCAGGATATTTATATTCGGTTCTTAAAATTTTATTAACCTTACACACAAATACATAATCACTTATTCCAATTCCCATTTCTGGTGTAGAAGCATTAAACACCCACATTGCCTGGGAATAAGAAACTGTTAATGGCTTGTTATCCTTATAAATGAGCGTAATAATAATCACAGTCAATATAAGAATACAAACAAAAATAGATATCATAATTTTAAATTTATTTTTTTTCATATCGTTCCTCCTTTAATATTTATTATTATACATATAGTCATAATTAATTTTGTCTGCATTAGTTAGATTCCCATTTGATGTAGTAGTATTAATACTGCCATGCATTATTGTAGATGTGCCATCTCCTCCATTATCTCTTAGTCCTAATGCATGTCCTATTTCATGTGTGCATACGATTTGCTTATATAAAGGACCTAGACCATTCATGACTGATGTGGAAAATGAAATTACGCCTGTACCTTTTCCACTCGATGGTGATATACTAGTTTGAGCTACCGCACCTGATGAAAGTGCAGGAACATCTTGAATTTTTACATCTTGATTAATTAATATAGTATCTTTTCTAATAACTCCACTCTTATAATTATTCCATTTAGTTACAGCAGTGTTCCACTCTGTTGAATAAATTGTTGACCCATCCCAATCTAAGTGTTTCCCACTATCAACACACCAATAGTTGTTGACTTGATAAATACTAAAAGGTTTAGGAGAATTAGTCAAGTTAAATAATAATGGGGTTAAATCTTCGTAAACACCAATCCCTGACACATCAGCTGAGTAAGATCCTGTAGGGAAGCTACCCCAAATTACCTCAGCACTAAATCCATGATAATTATTACCAATACCAGCACTAAAAAGGTCAGCAGTAATAGTGAAAGGTCCGAACCATTGCCCTGTGGTTTGATTATTTAAATAAATGCGAACATCTATTGGATTGTTTGGTGCAGAGGCTCTCCAAGCCCATCCACTTATTGTATAATTAGTAACATTATATAGTGTACCTACCGGATTTGTTATAGTATAGGTTTTAGGACACCCTTGTAAAAGTGCATTGCTTCCACCCATTCCATAAACTTCAATTTCATAAAATCCAGCTGGTAGGATATTCCAATTCATACCAAAATTAAATCCATGATATCCATTACCAATACCAGCATTCACCAAGTCTTGCCTATACATATCTGCAGTTATTTCTATATACCAAGATTTATTTATTGTCTGATTATTAAAATACATACGAACATTTATTGGTGTATTTGGTCTATCACTATCCCAAGCCCATCCACTTATTGTAGTAGTATTAACAGTATCTAACCATCCAAATGGTTGTGCTCTTGTTAATGGTGGCGTTTCTGTTTTAAAATTCTCATTTAAATCGAACTCAGAAACTTCATAAAGTGTAACAATGCCTGTATCTGTTTCTAACTCTATAACACCGTTAGTTGGGTGTGTTATAATATTTTGACTAGCTTTATATTCCTCTATGCTCATTCCATTTAAATTAATTTCCTTATCTGGTGTTGCTCTAATAACATATGTATTTGTTTCATTTAAATCGAACTCCTCTAATTGATTTAATGAACTTGCAAAAGTAGTAAAATTAGTAATACTTATAGCTATAGCAAAAACAAGTAGAACTAGAAAAAATTTTCTTTTCATAAAAACCTCCTTTTTAAATTATTAAAATAATAAGATGTTTAATATTGCTTTATATAGCAAATTCTAACAAATTATTTCCTTATAATTTATTATATAAATAAATTATAAAAACTTCAACAAAAAAGTATAAAAACGTTAGATAAAATTCGACAAAAAGTTGTTTTTTGTTAGGTTATAGAAAGTAACCAAAAATAATTATATAATCTTTTAAATAATACACTTTTAACTATACGTTCTATTTAATGTATTCAAAAACAAAACAATTAAATTTTTAGGTGCGATATAAAAATATTCAAACGGAATGTTGAATATTTTTATAAAATGTTGACTACCTCTGTTAATATCAATTCTTCTAAAAGAGGCATTAATATTTTCTTTTACTTTATTATCAGTTGTATTAAATTCTTTAGCTATTATTTTATATAAATCAAACAAACTGATTTCTTTATATTTATCAATATATGTAATTTCTAATATCCTTTTAAAATAAATAGTTCCAATACTTGAATAACTAAAACCTAACTTTAAAAGAGAGATTTTGATATAACTCAGTTTAATATTGTCTACATAACTTGTTTAGTCGTTTCAACTAAACAAATTGAAAAAATTAAAATTTTGTTTAGTTGTTTGTTTGCAAATATTAAAAAATAATGAAAAATTTTGAGGAAGGCTGAAAATGGCAAAACTTTAAATTCCTTACTATTCTAGTGTTTTCGGACTTTCTCGAAATTCAAGAAAAAAGACAAGTTATTAAAAACTTGCCTTATGTGGCTCCTCAAACTGGACTCGAACCAGTGACCTGCCGGTTAACAGCCGGACGCTCTACCAACTGAGCTATTGAGGAATATTTACATTACTTAAGATATAGTATGGTTTACAAAACTATATTTATACAATAATAAAATTATATAGTACACAAAAATAAATTTCAAGTATTTTTCTAAAATATTGTTAAATGAGGTGAGATATGGTATATTGTAAGGGGACACCCTTCCTGCTAAGAAGAATTGCTGTGCAGTGAAGGATGTCCCCAAGGAGGGCAAAGCATTGAGAAAGTTTTTTGTTAATTCAAATCAAATAAAAGAAGATAAAATAAAAATAATAAATGAAGATGTTAACCATATAAAAAATGTGTTACGTTTAAAACCAAATTGCAAAATAAAAATATGTGATATTGATAATAACATAAACTATATATGTAATATAGAAGAATTGAAAGAGGAAATAATTTGTAAAATTATAGAAAAAGCAGAAAATGAAACTGAAAGCAATGTGAAAATAGATATTTTTCAAGGGCTACCAAAATCAGATAAGATGGAATTTATTATACAAAAAGGTACTGAACTTGGTGTATCTGAATTTACTCCAGTTAGTTTTAAAAGAAGCATAGTAAAACTTGATGAAAAAGACGAAAAAAAGAAAATTGAAAGATGGCAAAAAATCGCTGTAACAGCTTCAAAGCAAAGCGGAAGAGACATAATACCTAAAATAAATAAAGTGGAAAATGTAAAAAATATTTGTAATTTAGTGCCAAACTATGATATAGTTATATTGACTTATGAATTAGAAGAAAATAATCACATAAAAAATGAGTTAATGCAATTAAAAAACTTGAAAAATAATTATAAAATTGCAGTAATAATAGGGCCTGAAGGCGGAATTGAAGAAGATGAAATTAACACATTAAAAAATGCAGGGGCAAAAGTTGTTACTTTGGGAAAAAGAATTTTAAGAACAGAAACGGTTGCATTGCAAATTGCTTCTATAATTATGTATGAATTGGAGGAAACCAATCTTGGAGAAAGTTTCAACAGCACAAAAAGAGATTGAAAAAAAACGAAGATTACCAAGAGAAACAAAGCGAAAAATAGATAAAACAATATTACATAATTTACTAATATGTGTTGGTATGATGTTAAGTATATGTGTAATAGGTAAAATATATATAAAATCAACTGAAGAATTATTTACATTAGTTTTAAAAATATTTTCAATAATAATAATAATAAAAACAGTTGTAATATTTGAAATGGCATATAGAAAAGACAGTTTAGCAATTTGTGTTAATGGAATAGAGTTTTTAATATTTGGCATAATTATTATATATATGAAATATATGTACTTGCATGGAACAATATATAAGATTGCTGTAACATTATCACCAATATTTTTTGCAATATATTATTTATCAAAATCAATAGTTATATATAAAAAAATAAAAGCAGATTATATAAAGAATTTAAGTGATATAAAAGAAATAGTAAAGGTAGAAAAAGAAAGCCATCTTGATGAGAACAGTACAAAAATATTAAAAAAGAAAGAATATAATAAAGGAAAAAAGATATGATAAGAAGTATGACAGGTTTTGGTAGAAGTAAATATGAAAATGAAGGAAGAACATATACAGTTGAAATAAAGTCGGTGAATCACAAATATAACGATATTTCTATTAAGCTACCAAGATTTCTAAATGAAGTTGAAGATAAAATAAGAAAACGAGTATCTGAATATATATCTAGAGGAAAAATAGATGTATATGTAGGATTTGAAAATTATAGTGCTAAAGGAACAGATATAAAAATAAATAAAGAACTTGCAAAATCATATATAAAAGAATTAAAAGAGCTTGCTAAAGAGACAGATATAAAATATGATGTAAATGTTATAGATATATCTAGATTTCCAGAAATATTGAAAATAGAAGATGATGAAAACTTAGAAATTATTGTAAAAGAGCTAATGAAAACATTAGATGAAGCAATAGAAAAATTTGTTAGCATGCGAGAAATAGAGGGTAGCAGGCTAATAGAAGACATGGTAAATAGAATTTCATTGGTTCAGAAAAAGCAAGAAGAAATTAATAAATTTTCAACTGGACTTGTAAAAGAATATATATTAAAATTAGAAACGAGAATTAATGAAATATTGAAAAATAATGTAGTAGAAGAAAATAGATTAGCACAAGAGGTGGTGTTTTTTGCAGATAGGTGTTCAATTGAAGAAGAACTTACAAGATTAAAAAGCCATATATCACAATTTTTAAACTTAATCAAACAAGATTCTCCAATTGGAAAAAAGCTGGACTTTTTAGTTCAAGAAATTAATAGAGAAGTAAATACTATAGGTTCAAAAGCAAATTGTCTAGAAATAACCAATAGAGTTGTTGACATAAAAACAGAAATTGAAAACATTAGAGAACAAATTCAGAATATAGAATAAGGAGGAAGAGAAATGCAACTAATTAACATCGGTTTTGGCAACATAGTTTCAGCAGAAAGAATAATATCAATAGTAAGCCCAGAATCTGCACCAATTAAAAGAATTGTACAAGAAGCAAAAGATTCTAAAATGGCTATTGATGCAACATATGGAAGAAGGACAAGGTCAGTAATTATAATGGATTCAGGACATGTTATATTATCAGCTGTTCAACCAGAAACAGTAGCAGGAAGAGTAGAAAATAATATATTAGAAGAAGATGAAGAATAAACGTAAAAAAATAGGAGGAAATAGAAATGATAGTTAAACCACCAATTACAGATTTACTAAATATTGTAGAAGACAGATATTCTCTAATTATAATGACATCTAGAAGGGCTAGACAAATAGCAAGAGGAGGAAAAGTTTTAACACAGGTAAAAGAGGAATCTCCAGTAACTCTTGCAGTTAATGAAATTGCGGAGGGAAAGGTGAATATAATATGCTAGTTATACTATCTGGTGTTTCAGGTGCTGGCAAAGATACAATAAAAAAAGAATTAATAAAAACAATAGATAAAATAGAAACAATGTCATCATACACAGACAGGCCTATGAGAGAAGGAGATGTTTCTGGGTTAACATACAATTTTGTTACAACAGAAGAATTTGAAAAAATGATTAACAATAATGAATTATATGAGTACTCTGTACATCATAATCATTATTATGGAACATCAAAAAATATATTAAATGAGAAAATTAAAAATGGAAAGATTATTGTAAAAGATATAGATGTAAATGGTACAGAAGAGTTAGTGAACCTCTTTAATAATGAACTAAAAATTGTAACAATATTTTTAAGAGTACCAAAAGAAGAGCTGAGAAATAGACTTGAAAACAGAGAAGATAAGCTAGACTTAAAAGAAATAGAATTAAGGCTTAACAGATTCGATTATGAAGAATCAAAAATATGGATTTACGATTACGTTATTAAAAATGACGATTTGGAAAAAACTACTCAAATAATAAAAACAATAATTGAAAAAGAATATGAGAAAAAATAAAGCAGTTCGACCTGCTTTTCTTTTATTCGACAGGAAAAATTTGGTATAATAAATATATAGACAATAAATGTTTTGAGATTAATTTCATATAATCCTAAACATAAAGTTCTATAAGTTAATTTCAGTTACCAATGTTTTTCTCACCATTTTTATTGGTGACGAGACACAATTTTAGTTCAAGGTTACTCCTTAGTACATTTTGTTCATGAATTTATCTTACATATTTTTTTATTCTTAACAATGCAACTGATTATGTTGTGCATATCAAAAAAATGGTGAATATTTAAAAAAGAAAGAGTGAACGTTTGAAATACAATATGCTCACTCTTTACAGATTATGTAAAAGCTACAATTTCCTCATTGACAAAACAAACATTCGTGATATAATAAAAACATGATAGCAGAAGTTATAATAAACAGTAATGCCAAGGCATTAAATAGAATATTCGATTATATAGTACCAGCTGAACTTGAGAGTGAGATTCGAGTTGGTAGTAGAGTTTTTGTGTCTTTTGGAAAAAGTAAGAAGTTGAAAGATGGAATGTCTGAGTCTGAGGGTGTGGCTAAAAAATTAGATGATGGTTTTGTAATAGAACTAAAGGAAGAATCTGAATTTGCGAATAAATATATTGAGAGTATTGCTAAAGAGACAAGCTTAACTGAAGAAAATATAGTGTTAGCTAAGCTTATGTCGAGAAAATATTTTTGCAATATATCTGATTGTATAAGATTAATGTTACCTCCTGGTACTGGTGGTAAATTATTAGAAACTAGAACAAAAGAAAAAGTGGGCAATTTTGTATCTTTAAAAAGAGATGTAGATGAGATTAGGGTTCTAATAGAGAACAAAACAATAAAAAGCAATAATCATACAAGAGTACTGAATTTTTTAATAGAAAATGATGAAACATATATATCAGATCTAGAGATGTTAACAGAGGTGAATAAATCTGTTTTTAAAACACTGGAAAAAAATGGACATATAGAAATAATAGAAAAACAAATTGAGCGAAATCCATTTATAAATAAAAAAATTGAAAAAGATAGCCCCAAAGCATTAACAGAAGAGCAAAGATCATGTTTTGACGGGATAAATAAATCAATAGAAAACAATGAATTTTCTAAAAACTTAATTTATGGAGTAACTGGTTCTCGGGAAAACAGAAATATATTTACAATTAATAACTAAAGTGTTAAATAAAAATAAAACTGCAATAGTGCTAGTTCCAGAAATCTCACTTACTCCACAAATGGTAGATAGGTTTTTAGCAAGGTTTGGAGTAAACATTGCAGTTTTACATAGCAAATTATCAATTGGAGAAAGATATGATGAATGGCAAAAAATTGTAAATGGTGATGCAAAAATTGTAATAGGTGCAAGGTCTGCCATTTTTGCTCCAGTTAAAAATTTGGGAATAATAATAATAGACGAAGAACACGATACCTCATACAAATCTGATACAACACCAAGATACAATGCTAAAGATTTGGCAAAATATATAGCGGAGAAGAATAATTGTCCATTAGTGCTGGGGAGTGCAACGCCAGATGTATCAACATTTAGCGGGAAAGACATACATATGTATAGATTGGTTAAACGTGCCAATAATGCGAATTTGCCAGATGTAGAAGTTATAGATTTGAAAAATGAGCTAATAAATGGAAACAAATCCATGATTAGTTTTAAATTACATGAAGAAATTGAAAAAAATATTAATAATAAAAAACAAACTATATTATTTTTAAATAGAAGGGGATACTCGACATTTGTAATGTGTAGAGACTGCGGATATAGTGTTAAATGTAGCAACTGTAATATAAGTTTAACATATCATATAGTATTAGGGACATTAAAATGTCATTATTGTGGACGAGAAATTCCAATTATGAATATTTGTCCGAAATGTAACAGTAAGAAAATAAAATATCTGGGAACGGGTACCCAAAAACTTGAAGAAGAAGTGAAAAAAATGTTTCCAAATGCTAGTACTATTCGCATGGATATTGATACAGTTAATAAAAAGAATTCGCATGAGGAGATTTTAAATAAATTTAAAAATGAAAATATAGACATTTTAATTGGGACACAAATGGTTGTAAAAGGGCACCATTTCCCAAATGTTACACTTGTTGGAGTAATTATAGCAGATAGTAGTTTGAATTTGGAAGATTATAGAGCAGTTGAAAGAACATTTCAAACATTGGTTCAAGTTGCTGGTAGGTCTGGCAGAGAAGAGAACCGGTAAAGTAATAATTCAAACATATAACCCAGATAATTATGCTATTATGTATTCAAAAAAACAAGATTATGACCTGTTTTATAAAACAGAAATAGATTTAAGAAAAAAGTT
>Ga0082212_10008264_pt1 | contig 13628 bp, 12 predicted proteins | sample TergutNt197P3_FD_71548 | JGI IMG/M metagenome (GOLD analysis project Ga0082212, IMG submission 71548) | Neocapritermes taracua P3 segment gut microbial communities from Petit-Saut dam, French Guiana - Nt197 P3 | ecosystem: Host-associated > Arthropoda: Insects > Digestive system > Gut ... | reverse complement strand
TTGGAGATGCGGGAAGCGGAGCGGAATTCAACGCCCGGCAGATTCTGGAAGCCTATGGTATCAGTTTTGATGATATCGGAAAGCAAAACCTCGGTTTCGGTGCGTCGGCAGATGCCCTTAGGGACAACAAAATCGATGCGTTCTTCTGTGTTGCCGGTGCCCCCACCCCTGCCATTATCGATCTGGCTACAGGAAAAGATATTATTATTCTTGAAGTTGATGATACACATGCTGCACAGTTAATCAGGAATTATCCTTTCTATACTCAGTTTCCCATTCCTGCCGGTAGTTACAGGGGACAAACCGAAGCGACAAAAACCGTTGCGGTAAAAGCTACCTTTATCGTAAGTACCACCCTTCCGGAAGATGCAGTGTACAAGCTGACCAAGGCTCTCTTCGAAAACAAAACTGAAATAGAAGCCGCTCATGTAAAGGGCAAGGAAATTTCCACCTCGTATGCCGTGGAAGGTATTTCAGTTCCTTTCCACCCCGGAGCAGTTAAGTATTTTAAGGAAATTGGTGTAATGTAAGTTCGCCGCCGGGAGGCGTAGCCAGCATTGCTGGCAAGGCGTGTGCATGAAGTTACGCTGGTGGTACGGTATTGCAGTGAACTTGATATTGGCTGCTCTGGTAGTTACCGGAGCAGCCGTTTATACCGTTCATTCACGGAGCAAAAATCAATTTTTGGAAATCAGGGATACCAATTCCGGTAAACTATACGGAAAATGGCCCTTTAAAGAAGCAGATGAATTTGCAGTGGAATTTATCCACTCAGTTCATCAAAGTCCCGTAAGGGAAAATTTTAAAATAGAAGATAAAATGATACAGCCCATGACAGTGCGTTTTTCTTCATTTGGTGCGGGAATGCAAAGTGAACTGGAAGAGGGCCAGGTTTTAAGCAGAGAAGGAGATGACCTTCTTATTTCTGGATTTGTTTCTTCGTTCAGGGAACTGAATTATATTGTGGGAACTGTTTCAGATCATGTGCTGTTTATAAATGGCAATATGGTGAGTCTGCAGGAACTTTGCGGCAAAAACGCGCATATTACTATTCGTACCGGAGGAAAGAAGAAATGAGCGAGCACGAAAAGAAAGATCATGCTTTAACAGAACAGGAAACAGAAGAACTTCTTGCTCATTTTGACCGTGAGGCCAATGTACGCCGGTTTACGGGAATTCCCGATATTCTTGTTAAAGGACTCCTCCTTCTGTTTGCCGCTTATGTTTTTTGGGTAACGCTTATCGGTAATCTGCCTGAACAGGTAAGACGCAGCGTCTTTTTGGGAATACTCATCTTTGCCGGATATATGCTTTACCCTTTACGCCGGGGAATGACCAAGCGGAAAAATTATATTCCATGGTACGATTTTGTTCTGGGTACATTGGGAGCAATTGCATTTTTCTACTATGTGGTAAACTTCGATGCAATCATTGCACGGGCAACAAGGTTACTGCCTCTGGATGTATACATGGGTATTATGGGTATTATCATCCTTGCCGAACTCTGCCGGCGTGTCGTGGGTCTTCCCATTCTGGTGGTAGCGACAGGGTTCATTACCTACGCCCTTGCATCGGGCTTTTCTATCCGACGTGTGGTACACCAGCTTTTTTATACTACCGATGGAATCATCGGCACACCTATCGGGGTTTGTTCAACCTTTATCGTTCTCTTTATCTTTTTGGCTTCGTTTCTGGAAAAATCGGGGATAGCCAATTTCTTTATCGATTTGGCAAATTCAGTTGCAGGCTTTACCGCCGGAGGGCCAGCCAAAGTAGCAGTAATTGCCAGCGCTCTTTTTGGAATGATCTCCGGTAGTTCTGTAGCAAACACTGTGGGTTCCGGCAGCGTTACCATTCCAACGATGAAGAGGACCGGATACAAAGGAGAATTTGCCGCTGCGGTAGAAGCTTCTGCTTCAACCGGCGGACAACTCATGCCTCCCATTATGGGAGCTGCCGCTTTTCTTATGGCGGAATTAACCGGTTATCCATACGTAACAATTGCTGTAGCAGCTATTTTTCCGGCAGCGTTGTACTTTACCGGCATTTTTCTTATGGTTCACTTTGAAGCAAAGAAGCTGGGTTTAAAAGGACTGTCCAAAGAAGAAATCCCTCATTTGGGGAAACTTATTATAACAAAAGGATACCTTTTTCTGCCGATTGTAATTTTGATAGTACTGATGAACTTCGGCTTTACTCCGGCCTATGCTGCATGTTTTGCCATTGCTGTTACTTTTGTTGTAAGTTTTTTGAACAAAGAAACCCGATTTACCCCGGCTAGACTGGCAGATGCTTTTATCGGCGGTTCCCGTAACACAATCGGCGTAGCCATAGCCTGCGCTGTCGCCGGAATTATTGTGGGTATTGTTTCTCTTACCGGAATAGGCCAGCTGCTTATCGGCAAACTTATTTCCATGGTTAATCTTCCATTTTTTGTTGTTACGGGAACAAGCCTTATTCTGGCGCTGTTTGTTACCATGATTACCTGTCTTATTTTGGGAATGGGTGTTCCGACAACTGCAAACTATGTGATCATGGCAACCATTGCCGCTCCTATGATTTTACGCACCTCGGCAGATCTTGGATTTGTGGTACCGATACTTGCAGCTCATATGTTTGTTTTCTACTTTGGAATTGTTGCGGATATTACTCCGCCTGTTGCACTGGCGGCTTATGCCGGTGCAGCCATTGCCAAAGCCAATCCAATTAAAAGCGGCATTACGGCAACCCGGCTTGCCATTACGGCATTTATTATTCCCTATATGTTTATCTTTAACCCGGCCATGCTCCTTATCGATGCAACAGCCATTAAGTTTATCCAGATTATTTTTAGTTCTCTTCTTGGCATGTGGAGCCTTGCTTCAGGCCTGGAAGGTTTTATGCTGCAAAAAGTTACCCTTCCCTGGCGGCTCATTGCCATTGCAGGCGGCCTTATGCTTATCGACCCGGGACATGTGACCGACATTATCGGTATGGGCTTTATTGCGGCAGTTATTGTGTTACAGGTAATCGGGAGAAAAAAACAGCTGTCGAATTAAAAGAATTGTGGTTACACAATGCAGGAAAGAAATTATCCCAATTCATCTTGCATAACACAAGCAATAAACATCACGTTACCCTTTATTGGGTATGAACCCCTTCTATGTTTTTAACCGTTTCCGGCTTGCAAGTGAACTTAAAAAACTGGCAAAAGAAAATACTGCGCTGGGGAAACCCCTTTCAGTCCTGGATGACGCGGTCTTCAAAGCCATGCTTACAACAGACAGCGATGATTCACGGGAAGCCCTGCGCTCCCTGCTTTCTGCCTGTACCCGCCGTGAAGTCTCTGCTGTTCAGGTTATAAACAACGACCTTGTCCCGGTACATCTTGGCGCAAAATCAGCTAAGCTTGACGTCCATGTTACTTTTAATGACGGAGAAGTCGCGGATCTGGAAATGCAAGTAGGCAAATCAAGTGATGACCTTACAGCAAGGGCCGTATTCTATGCTGCAATGCTTTTTTCCGCCCAATTAAGAAAAGGCAAGCCTTACAAAGACATTAAGCGGGTATACCAGGTATTCTTCCTCAACTGCATTTTATTTCCGCAAAGCGATAAACTCCCCCGGCGGTATCAGTTTTTGGAAGAAACGGAACACGACCGGCTTACCGATACCGTAGAAATCATCTTTTATGAACTGCCAAAACTGGAACAGTGGTTAAAGGATGCAATAAACAAAAAGGCCGAATTAAGATCCTTGCCTGAAGACGAGAAATGGTGTATTTTTATGAGGTACAGGCACGATGAACGGGCTAAATCGCTCATTAAGAAACTTTGCCGGGAGGATACGGGTATTATGCATGCGGAGAAAACCCTGACCAAGGTAAGCCGGGACTACAAGAAATATGCCAGGAAAATGGCAATTTTGAAGAACAGCATGGATCGAGCTTCGGATATATACAACGCCCGTCTGGAAGGAAAAGAAGAAAAAAGTCTGGAAATTGCTCAGAAGATGAAAGCAATGGGTGATTCTACCGAAAAGATTCATACTGTAACCGGCATCCCGGCAGAAATTATCGACAAAATGTAACTGCTTTTTATCTGTATTTGGGAATATTGGATTAAATAAACATTGCTTTTCAATAGGCGTCGGAGGATGTTTTGATTTTTTGGCAAATTAAAGTTGAGACGGTATAATCATTAAAATAAAAAAAATTACTCAGCTATCTTATATACCCTAAACCCAATATCCGGGGTTTTACCGCCTGCCCCGGTGTCTTCTCTTATTTTTTTTCCTGCACGGCGTATGCGTTCTTTGCCAATTTCACTGATGGTTTGGTATCCCAGTCTGGCTGCCTCACTGTCAGTTGCACAGGCTTCGGGCATTTGGACCATAATAAATTGCCGTTGTCCGCCGTCCTCGGCATTAACCTGCATGACTGCATGGGCAGTTGTTGCAGAGCCGGAAAAAAAATCCATGATTATATCATTGGCTGATGTTGTAACACGTACCAAAAAAGCAATCAGAGTTTCCGGCTTGGGGTTGGTAAATACTTTTTTATTATTAAACAAACTATAGAGCTTTTCTGTTGTTGCTTTTGTTGCATATAGACCCAAAGAAGTAACAAGCTGCTGTTTGTTTTTGTATTCACGGAGGAATTCTTTTCGTACAGGATATTGCGTTTCGTTTTTCGGAAATATTATCCGCTTTTCTTCTATCCAGCGATTAATCTTTTCCTGTGTATAAGGTGTTTCAATAACAAAAACACGGCCTGTGTCCGGATCTTTTAATTCCCTTTTGGGAAGTCCCTGTCCTATTCGCTGTAAATACTGCCGTTTCCAAAGGCCGCGGGGATCATTGTCCGGGTTTGAAAACCCGTTATTTTTATCCCGATCAATTCCAATGAATTTAAATAAACGGCTGTCTTTTGCATATACAAGTATATATTCATGATTGCATACGATCATATTTTGTGTTGTCATGCCCTGAGCGGCTTTTTTTGTATTCCAGTTTAAACACGCTACAAAATTAGTCTCTCCAAATATTTCGTTGCATATTTTTTTTAAATTGGCCGCTTCATTATCATCAATACTGATAAAAATGGCTCCGCTGTCGCATAATAAATCACGTGCAAGCATTAAACGGGGATACATCATTGAACACCAGGCTGAATGATGAAGTAAACTGTCATTGTATACGAATTTATTTCCGGTATTATAAGGCGGGTCAATATAAATCATTTTAATTTTTTCCCGATATTTTTCCTGCATAAGCATTAATGCTTCAAGGTTTTCGCCTTCTATATAAATATTTTGAGTAGTCTCCCAATCAACGCTTTCTTCTTTACAGGGAACCAGAGTTTTTTTATCAGATTCATATCGTTCTTTTTTATCATCCGGCAATTCTTTGCCGTTTTCGCATATGGTTCCGGGTTTAATAAAACCTGCATTAAGACTGCCGCAATGAATCCCCAGTTCAACGGCTTTTTTTAACGAAAGACCTTCGTTAATAGCCGCCGCCAAACCTGCGGTAAAAGCATCCCCGCAGCCGGTAGTATTTAGAGGCTTTACAATTTCTACTGCGGCTTCCGAGAATGTATTGCCTTCCGTATACCATACAGAGTTTTTTCCCCGGGAAAGAACTATTTTTGTTGCGTATTTCCGGGCCAGTTCCAAAGCAAGCGAAGCGACATTTTCCTTAACTCCTTCCTCGTCTCCTGAGAGTTCGCCCATACTTTTATAACACTGTTCCAGTTCTGAGGTAAAGGTATCGGTAAATTCAAAAAGGTTCGGTTTAATTACATCGGGCATGAATTGAAGACTCTGCTTTAGATCGTTTCCCCGTATATCCAGGATAATTTGCTTTTTGTATTCCCGTGCCAAACGAACCATTTCCGGTATCAATGTATCACTGAAACCACGGGCCTTGGTACCGCAAATAATTACTGTTCTAACGGAAGGAAGAAGTTTCGTATAAGCGGAAAAGAGCCGTTCCTCTGTACCGGCGGCAACGGGTTCTCCTTCTTCTACAAGTTCTGTAACGGTACGGGCTTCCCCGTCTTCAATTCCCGAAATGATCGTATAGCAATAACGAATTACGCTGCCGCTTTCTACCCAATGCACATTAATATTATCCCGTTTACAAAGATCCAAAAAAACAGGCCGTAACGCACCGCCAAGCTGTGTTAAGTACACAACTTCTTTCCCCAGTTGGGAAAGTACTCTGGCAGTATTAAGGCCCTTTCCGGCAACATCAAATCTATGAGCGGCGGTGCGGTTTACCTCGCCGGGGATCAGCCGGTTAAAGCAAAGGGTTTTTTGCAATGTCGGATTCATATTAACCGAAAGCAACCGTCCACAGGATTCATTCATAATTCTACTGTACAATAAGCTTAATGGTAGTACAATACAAACATGGAAGAGTCTATTACCTGCCGCCGACCCAGCTGGGATGAATATTTTATGGAAGTATGCGAAGCGATTTCCAAAAGGGCCACATGTAACCGGGGCCAGTCTGGCTGTGTTATAGAAAAAGACAACCAAATTCTTGTTACCGGTTATGTGGGCGCTCCGGCAGGGCTTCCCCATTGCGATGAAGCAGGACATCAGCTTAAGCAAATGGTTCACGAGAACGGAAGCACCACAACCCACTGTGTCAGAACCGTTCACGCCGAACAAAACGCCATCTGCCAGGCTGCCAAACGCGGCATCGCCATTGAAGGCTCCACCCTTTACTGCCGCATGACCCCCTGCAGAACCTGCGCCATGTTAATTATCAACTGCGGAATTGTCCGTGTTGTCTGCCAGCGGCGGTACCATGATGCTGCCGATTCGGAAGATATGTTTTCCAAAGCAGGAATTAAACTGGAATATATAATCGACGAAGTGCAGGAATACGAGAAACAATGAGACAATACGATTTAAATAATACTATACGAATACTTCACGGTTTTTCTGTTAAATATTGTATAAAAGCAGGCTTTATGCCGATACTTTAGTTAGAGGTATATATAATGGCTCTTAATTCAAATGAAAAGAAAAAGATTCTTTTGGTTGATGATGATGAAATTCACCTTACAACTGCTGAATTGTTCTTAAAAAATGATTATGAACTTCATAAAGCAAAATCAGGGAGTGAAGCCCTGGAATTTCTGGAAAACAGCAAACCTGCGCCCAATTTAATAATGCTGGATGTAATAATGCCGAATATGACCGGCTGGGAAGTTTTTAAAAGAATACGGGCAATAGACCATTTAAAAAATGTTCCAATAGTTTTTTTAACGTCAGAAGATGAAGAAGCAGACAAGAAACGGGCGTTTAAAATGGGAGCTGCTGATTATATTATTAAACCATTCAATTTTACAGACTTAAAAAGAAGAATAAAAGACATAGTAAAATAATATATTCAAGGGAATTTGTAAAAAGTTTACAGCCAAAAGCTGCATACTGCCGCTTAAAGAGTCATTCGATATTTCAGGTATATTTCTTCCAGAGTTTTATGCGGACCCGGATTGTTAAGCCGTTTGCGGAACAAGGCGGCTTCTTTTCTGTCCATGTAAAAATCATGCAAATACCGCGGATCCGAATTGTTAATCGCAGTATAAGCAGGAGTACTTCCCAGGTAAGATCGGATTTCGTTATAATCAGCTGCAGGAATACTGAACTTTTGCAGCCTGGAACGTACGGAAACGAGTTCTTCGTAAGAAAGACCAAAAAGGAATTCATCCAATGCCCATTTGGTTTCCTCATTAGCTATCTGGTTCAGTAAAAAGTCCTTCCAGTCTTCTTCCAAATCGATGGAAATGCGGATCAATTCACTGTTCCCGTCCATGGTTCCAAAACTTGGCGGTGAATCATTGCGGGCCATCCAAAGCGCTTTCAAAAAAGGGAAATGCTGTATCATCGCAGGTTCTGCTCCGGAATCCCATAGTGAAACAAGTTCATCTGCCAGACAGAATTTTATTTCTTCCGGAAGAGAAGGATCATCCAGACAGGCAAAATAAACATCCTCCGCCATTATGGTAAACATAATGGAATAAAGGATCGTTCTGATTTCTTCATAGAGCTGTGTATCAGGAGTAAGCAGTTTATTAAGAAAAGAAAAACTGTGAAATTTGGTTACCAAAAAACTCCGCACAGCATGAATACGGGCAGGTATGCGGAGTAAGTGAGAAGAAGGTGCAAGTCCTACCAGGGATTTGATAAGTTGTTTTTCATCCCGCACATAACCCCGTAAGATCTGGTTTTCTCTTATGGAAGGATAAAGGGCAAGGGCTTTTCCAAAAACCTTCAGACAACTAATACGCTGTCTGAATAGCTCTGCTTCAACAGGATCCGGAGGAGAACCGGAACTTTCCGCCTCAATCAAGCTCAGAGCTTCTTCTATTAGGGACAACTCATGTTCGCTTAGAAACAGTGCTTCTCTGCTGATTACGCCGCTTGATGCGGCTAAACAAGGCATAATAGTATAATATACCCTAAATCTTGCAAAAATTCCAGTTTTTCTGTAATATTTTATGTGTTGGAGCGCGCTACTCGACCTAAAGGTCGAGTGCTATTCTTGGATATTAGGCTTTTATTAAGCGCTACGCTGTGCTAAATTTACTGGGTAAACGTGGCTTCACGCCACGCTTTAGATTAGCGGGCGCGCGCTACTCGGGCTAAAGCCCTCGCGCTGTTTCCGGCACACAGTGGCGGCTTTTGGCGCTACAACGTGCTAAATCTTTGAATTAACGCTGCTTGTCGCAGCGCTAATATTTGTTGGGGGGTGCTCCGGTTTCGACTGGTACGATTCGGGGTACAAGCTGCAGGTGGAGTGCCCATCTCCTGATTGGGCAAAAATATTAACTGCCAATAACGACAGTTACGAATACGCCTTAGCTGCGTAATCGCGTGGAACCGTTCCGCTGCTCTGAGGAACGGCTTCCGCGTCGCAATCAGAGCTGGCCTGACCGCCGCTTTCGGAGGCGGTCAGGTAAGATTATCCGGGATACGGAAAGGCCGCGCGCTGTCTAGCCAAGCCTTTTCCGACAATTTAATAGGCGGCTAAACCTGTAGACGCTTGTGTTTCGCGTATTAGGACGCGGGTTCAATTCCCGCCACCTCCAGAGAGTAAATCTACAGACAAAAATGCAGGAATTGAATCTAGGAGTTTGTCGGGCTTAGCCCTTTTCTATGAACAAAATATTGAATATTGGCTCATTAAACAGCGACCATGTTTATAGTGTACCGCATTTTGTTACAGCCGGAGAAACATTGGCAGCAACAACGCTTCAATACTTTCCGGGGGGTAAAGGTCTTAACCAGTCTATAGCGCTTTCACGTGCGGGTGCTATGGTTTTTCACGCCGGAAAAGTCGGCCCGGACGGTGTGTTGCTTACCGAGTGGCTGCGGGAATCCGGCGTTGATATACATCACACACGTACCAATGGCAGCGTAACTGGTCATGCAATAATTCAGGTAGCGCCTGGAGGGCAAAACTGTATTTTATTGTATCATGGTGCAAATTTTGAACTGGAACGTTCCCATATTGATCAGGTTTTCTCCTGTTTCGACAAAGGCGACATACTGGTGTTGCAAAATGAAGTTAACGACATCCCTTACATAATGGAACAGGCTTCTCAAAAAGATATGCGGATTGCTTTTAATCCATCTCCCTTTGATTCATCGATTGCTGATTATCCCCTGGATTGTGTCTCGTGGTTTATACTCAACGAAATTGAGGGAACCGGGATAACCGGAAAAGAAAATCCGAAAGATATCCTTCAATCAATGGCGGTCAATTTTCCAAAAGCGGCCATTGTTTTAACTTTGGGAAAGGACGGCGTTTTATACAAGGACAGCACAGGGGAACTATCGCACGAAAGTTACAACGTACCGGTTGTAGATACGACAGCCGCGGGCGATACGTTTACCGGGTTTTTTATTGCGAATATTGCAGCGGGAAAAAAAGCGGAAGAAGCGCTTAGAATGGCTTCCATTGCCGCTTCAATTGCCGTTACGCGGCCCGGCGCTTCCTCTTCGATTCCCACACGCGAAGAAGTTGAATTAAAATAATAATTCGCGTTACGGTTGAGCTTGTTCCGAAACTAACAGAGTTTTGAAAAACTAATTTACTTGTATTGCAGTGAGATTTCCTTAAAACGTTCCTGTATCTGTACCACTGCGTCGGTTAAGACAGGATCAAACTGGGTACCTTTACCGTCGGTAATAATCTTAAGGGCTTCTTCGTAAGACATGGCAGCTTTGTACACCCGTGCGCAGACCAAAGCATCGTAGACATCCGCCAGAGCAGCAAGACGTGCAGGCAGAGGATTTGCTTCACCGGCAAGGCCGCGCGGATAACCCTTGCCATCCCAGCGTTCGTGATGCCCGAAACAAATATCCTCACAGTGTTTCAAATACAATGATGAATTTACATCCCCAAGTTCTCCGATTATTTCCTTTCCCCGGATGGTATGGGTTTTCATTATTTCATATTCATCCGGATCCAGTTTGCCCGGCTTAAGAAGTATTTTGTCAGGAATGGCAATTTTCCCAACATCGTGCAGTGCCATTGCCTTCATAATAATATCTGGTTCCTGTTTTTTCAGGGTTTCGGCGTATACCGAACCGGTACGGATCAGATATCCTGACAGAGCCCATACATATAACTGTGTTCTTTTAACGTGTTCGCCGGATTCCAGGTCACGATGTTCAATTACGTTCGCCAGTCCCTGCAGGGCGCTGTCCAGAGTCTTGGTTGCTTCGGCGGTTTTTTCCGCTACCATTATTTCCAGGCTGTCACTATAGGTTTTTAATTCGATTTGGTTCTTTACCCGCAGTTTTACAATTTCTGGTTTAAAAGGCTTACTGATAAAGTCTACCGCTCCGGCAGCAAGAAGCGCACTTTCCGAATCTTCTTCGGCTGTAATAAAAATTACAGGAATCCGCTTTAATGTGTTATCGGTTTTCATGATCTCAAACATCTCGCGGCCATCCATTTCCGGCATCATTACATCCAGCAGGATAATTGTGGGGTGCTGAGATCTCAGAGTTTCCAGAGCTTTCTTTCCGTTTTCGGCGGCAAGAATCGTATAATCATCCTGGAGTATTTCTTCCAGGATCATACGGTTCATATCTACATCATCAACCACCAGAACAACGGGTGTTTTCTGATCAAGCATTTTCTGCAATAGCCTTTTCTACTTCCGGTATGGTAGCGGCAAAAGAAGCTTTTGCCGCTTCTATAGTTTGGGAATCTACGGATTTTTCCTTAATTTGAACTTCCAATGCAACTATCTTTTCGTTCAGATCTTTTATGGAAAGATTGGCTGTTATACCTTTTATGGTATGAGCAATGCCTTGAGCTTCTTCATAGTTGCCTGCATCAAGCGCGGTAAATATAGACTCAAAATTGGTTTCGTCTTTGAATTTACCCAGGAGTTTGGCATAAAGTTTGGCGTTGTTCATTACCCTTTTTTTTCCATCTTCCTGATCAACATACACGATGTCTGCCATAAAAGCCTCCTGTTCTTTTTAGTATAATCTATTATTAATATACCGTCCAGCGCATCTTTAGAATTTTACCTTTAGTCCTGCTGCTATATAAAAATAACGGCCGCTGTTCCTGGGTCCCAATTCACCCGGTTCCCCTGCATTAAAACTGTCTTTATCCAAAGAAACATAAGACCGGATGGACAGAACTATCCCGTGGATAAACTCATATTGCCAGGAGACAACAGGAATAAAGGAAATATCATTCAGATTGGCCAAACAGCCCAAAGAAACGGAAGAAAAATCGCTCCACTTCCAGGTTCCCGCAGTATAAAGGTAGTGAGAGCCGGAATGACCAGAAGGTGCGGCGGCGCTTTTTGCTTCCGCCGATTCACTGCCCGAAAAAAGATATTCCGCCAGTAAATAAAGTTTTCCGCCATAGAATGAATAGTCTACCCCGGCGCTGGCTGAAAGACCGTTAATACCTGTGTTTTTATCAGGATTGCTGGTATAAAGAAATTCCGCTGTAAAACCCAATTCCAAATCCGCTTTAAAAGAAAAACCTGCCCGGTGAAGTCCTTTGGGGTATTCATTGGACATTTGTGAACCTGTTGGATTGTATGCAGTGTAAGAAGCAGGGCTTTCAAAACAATAGAGAAGCTGAATACTTGCCCGCTGCCAATGGCTGTCCCAAGTTAATCCTGCCCTTGCTCCGTTTCCGCCTGGCGTAAGGGGGTCTTTGGGAGCGGCGGCAAAAACAAGAAATTTCATGTCGGGAAGTTCTTCCGGAAAATAACTTGCAGTAATACCAAGGATTCCGCGAAACCGTGCATCCGGTTCAAGGGGATTCCGCGGATTAAGAAAATCCATGGGACCCCAAACCAGGCCGTACCCAAACGGTATACGAAGAAGCCCGGCGCTAAGCCCCAGGTTATCGCCTGAAATCTGGACATACAGCCGTTCCAATTCCATTATTGCTGCATAATTTTCTTCCATAGCGTACCCGCCAAACATTCCCGTCCCGGAAACAGCCTGGATTTGGGCGGCCGAATAACCGGCTGCTGCAATCAGATTAAAAGCGCTGTAAACAGTTGCATATTCTCCTGCGGGGACTTTAAGTCTGAGGTTGGCATATTCTTCTGCGCCGTAAAAAAACCCGGAACTATCTCCTGCTCCTGCCCCCAGGGTGATTTTTGTATCAAGGCTCCCCGACAGAGTTTGGGCAGAAAGAAAAAAAGTACCGGCAGTCAGTAATAAAACGAGAAATAATTTTTTTCCCAATACCTCATGAATTTCCAAAAAAATCATCTCTCCAGATTTCGCTGGCTGAATACCGAATCGGCAATAGGCTGATCCAAAACTACGTTACGCATTACAAAAGTAGTTTTGCTTCCGCGGCGAAGAAGATCCCTCATCTCTACTTCAACCGGAAAACGGCGTCCGGCAATTACTTCCACCTTCAGCAGAGTATACTCCTTTAATTTTGCCCCGGAAAGCGCATAGAGTTCGTAATGCAGACAATCCCCTGTCTGCTTGTCGATCCAGAGTTTTCTTTTAGGATAGCTTTCAGTCTTTTTTTTTGCTGTCAACTCAAGTATCCAGCATTCACGGTTTGTGCCATTAAAGTTCCAGACGCCGGAACCGGCAAGAACCGGATCGTACCGGACCGACAAACCTTCATTGTCAATGGCATCTTCATAGGAAAGATCGGAACCCATCATGCTTTCTTTAAGCATGTGTCCGGATATCAAAGTTACCTGTTCAGTATCAGGAGAATACACATAAAGCCGGCCTCCTTTTTTCAGGTACCTGGTTCCGCGGTCTTCGGAATTGATAAATTCAACAAAACTGTCCGCATTCTGCCGTGCCCAGGCTTTCATGGTCTTTACATAACGCCTGCCATTATAGTCAATGATCATATCAGCTTCGTATTGGATTGTTTTGTATATTTCGTTGTCATCGACCTGTTTAAGCAGCGCAGTAGCCGACGGAGTCTGGGAAAAAGCAATACCGGTAACAACCAGCAGTAATGTAATCAGAATAATTCTTCTTTTCATAATCGGGCCTCCAGTATATAAACAACTAAACCTTATCTCCGTAACGCCTCAACCGGTTCCACAAAGGCGCTTTTGAGCGACGGAAAAAGGGTAAAAACCGAAGCAACTACCACACCCA
>Ga0082212_10008263_pt1 | contig 13629 bp, 14 predicted proteins | sample TergutNt197P3_FD_71548 | JGI IMG/M metagenome (GOLD analysis project Ga0082212, IMG submission 71548) | Neocapritermes taracua P3 segment gut microbial communities from Petit-Saut dam, French Guiana - Nt197 P3 | ecosystem: Host-associated > Arthropoda: Insects > Digestive system > Gut ... | reverse complement strand
AAATTGAGACGTTATCAGGAATTAATAGATCACCGTTTATTGGAAGAAATGGGGATAATTGCCCAATCATCCAATAATGACTCCGTCACATTGGAAATCATTCAACAATCGTTCGAATCCACACCTTCATTGAATATGCTGAATACCCGTTATATTATTTACAATCCTGAACAAGCTCCCATTGTTAATCCGCAGGCTTTTGGAAATGCGTGGTTCGTTCCCGAAGTGAAAATCGTAGAAAATGCCGATGCTGAAATCGCCGCTTTAAATAGTATCGATCCTTTGCAAACGGCTGTGGTCGACAAACGCTTTGCCGATGATCTGAAAGGCTTTCATCCGTCGCAGCCCGATTCAACGGCAAGTATTGTTTTGAAGGCTTATCGTCCAAATCATTTGATATACACTTCCAAAACCAATTCGGAGCAATTGGCTGTTTTCTCGGAAATCTATTATCAGCCGGGGTGGAAGGCTACCATCGACGGACAGCCGGCGCCTCATTTCCGGGCGAATTGGATACTTCGGGCGATGTTGGTTCCCGCCGGCGAGCACAAGATAGAATTTGATTTCCGTCCGGAAGCTTATGTTAAGGCGGCATACGTTTCCTCGATCAGTTCTTTTCTGATATTGTTGCTGCTTATTGCCGGAGTGGCTTATTCGGTTTGGAAAGAGAGGAAAGATTCATCTAACGCTTGAGGTTTCCAATCCTTTAAAAAAATATAAATATTAGCGTATATTCGTAAAATTTTATAGCTTTGTAGTTGTATTTATTCACTCGATGTAATATGATGAATCTTATTAAGACAACATTCGCCGGTTTAAGCCTATCCAATCCAATCATTATTGCGAGTTCGGGTTTGACCGGTACGGCTGAGAAAAATAAAGAACTTGAGAAAGCAGGAGCGGGTGCACTTATTCTACAGTCGATATTCGAAGAGCAAATTGAAATGCAAACGGATACAACAACAAAAATTCCATCGCCGGAAGTCAGTGGAATACGTCATTGTATTGAAAAAAGCATGCAGATTACCGACTATCTGAAGTTAATCCGGGAAACAAAGCAAATATGCCACATTCCGGTAATCGCAAGCATCATCTGCCATAAGGTTGGTAACTGGATTGATTTTGTCCGGCAAATAGAGTTGGCGGGCGTTGATGCAATCGAACTGAATATTTTTGCATTATGCACCGAAAATAATGGCTACAACAACTTCCTTGAACGACTGTATTTGCAAATTACCGAAAAAGTGAAAGAATTGGTTTCCATTCCAATCATTGTAAAAATCAGCAAGTATTTCAGTCACATGGTACAGTTAGCGACCGATTTACAAACGGCAGGCGCCAATGGGGTTGTTTTGTTCAGTCGTTTCTACCAGCCTGATATTGATATTCACCGGTTTCAGATTTATTCCGGCGATGTTTTCAGTTCTGAAACGGACATTGCGGATACCTTGCGGTGGACGCCTATTGTCAGCCGGAAACTTCCGAATCTGTCCATCGCTTCCTGTACCGGAATCCACGATTGGGAGGGTGTTATCAAGTGTATTCTCAGCGGGGCCTCAGCTGTGGAAATATGCAGTACGGTTTATCAACATGGAAATGAAATTATTTCAGTCATGAAACGGGGGGTGGAAGAATGGATGACTGCCATGAATTTTCATTCCATTGAAGAGTTCAAAGGCAAACTGAGTACGGTTTGTTTAGAAGACCCTTCTTCACATGAACGGACACAATTTCGAAAATATTTTTCAGATAGAGACTCTTGATTAATTAAGAATTAAAAATTAAGAATTAGGATTTTTAAATCTAAAATCGTAAATCGTAAATTTAAAATTACCCGATGTTCCTGAAGGCTGCGTTTAAAGATACTCCGGTATTTGCACAACTTTTGATGCTTTTGATAGTCATTGCTTCCTGCACGTTTTTTACCATGTTCTTCGCTTCCATACTGATTGTTTTTAAAGTCGGTATAAACCCGGAAGTAATGAAAGAAATTCAACAAAACCTGTTTGATTATCCCGATTTAATACGAGGGACGCAGTTCCTGCAAACCGTGGGGATTATTTTGTGTCCTGCTGTCATTTGCGCTTGGTTGTTCAGTGATAATTACAAAGAATACTTGGGAATCGATCGGCCTTTTTATATTTCAACAGCCTTTTGGACAATAATCAGTATGATTGTAATTCTCCCTTTCCTCAATTGGACTTATTTGCTCAATCAACAAATAGTCCTTCCTGAAGCCCTCAAAGGGATTGAAATATGGATGAAAGAATCGGAATCGACTGCAAGCCGGATAACAGAACTGATACTTAACACAAAAAATGTCCCGACCATTGTATTTAATATTTTGGCTATATGCGTGGTAGCCGCTATTTGTGAAGAATTTTTGTTCAGGGGATTATTACAAACGTTTTTCGGAAGAATGATTCGAAATCCGCATGTATTGATTTGGACAGTAGCAATCCTGTTTAGCGCCATTCATTTACAATTCTACGGATTTATTACCCGTATGCTTCTGGGCGCTTGGCTCGGTTATCTGATGTATTACACAAAAGCTATCTGGATTCCCGTATTGGCGCATTTTACAAACAACTTTATGAGCGTTGGTTTTTATTATGTGTTTCAGGATACACCGGAAGAAATACAAAAGATAGACGCCATCGGTACCGGCTCTACGGCTTGGCTTTCGGTTGCTTCCTTAGCATTGTTCTTTTTTTGTTTTATTCAAATTAGAAAATCAACTCTACAATGATACAATACTTGGATTTATTAAACCGGGCGCTTTCCGAAGGCATAAAAAAGGAAGACCGGACAGGAACAGGAACAATCAGCATTTTCGGACACCAGATGCGTTTCGATTTATCCGAAGGATTTCCCGTCTTGACGACCAAAAAGCTGCATTTGAAATCCATTATTTATGAATTACTCTGGTTTCTGAAAGGGGATACCAATATCCGGTATTTGAATGAAAATGGAGTGCGGATATGGAACGAATGGGCGGATGAAAATGGTGATTTAGGTCCTGTTTACGGTTCTCAGTGGCGCTCATGGCCCGACTATTCGGGCGGAACCGTCGACCAGATAAGTCAGGCTGTCGATATGCTTAAAAACAATCCCGATTCGCGCCGGATCATTGTCTGTTCGTGGAACGTGGCAGCAATTTCATCCATGAAACTGCCTCCTTGCCATTGCTTTTTCCAGTTCTATGTTGCTGGGGGAAAACTCTCTTTACAGTTGTATCAGCGAAGTGCGGACATTTTTCTGGGCGTTCCGTTCAACATCGCTTCGTATGCTTTACTGTTACAGATGATGTCACAGGTTACAGGTCTTCAACCAGGTGATTTTGTACACACATTCGGTGATGCGCATATCTATACGAATCATTTGGAACAGGTGAACCTGCAATTAACCCGCGAACCGCGCCCCCTGCCGGTGATGAAAATCAATCCCGAAGTAAAAACGATTTATGATTTTCGTTACGAAGATTTCGAATTGGAAGGATACAACCCGCACCCACACATCAAAGGAACCGTAGCCGTATGATTATCTCACTCATCGCCGTTCTCGGAAAGAACAACGAAATCGGGAAAGACAACCGGTTGTTGTGCCGGCTGCCTGCCGACTTAAAGCGTTTTAAAGCAATCACGTCGGGACATACGGTCCTCATGGGTCGTAAAACATTTGAATCGTTGCCAAGCGGTTCCTTACCCGACCGGCGGAACATAGTCATCAGCCGGAATACCCGGTTAAAAATCGAAAATGCCGAAGTTTATTCGTCATTGGAGCACGCCCTGCTGAAATGTATCGATGAGTTGGAAATCTTTATCATCGGGGGCGCTCAAATCTACGAACAGGCATTGCCTATTGCCGATAAACTGTACATCACCCGCATTCACGCCTCTTTCCCCGAAGCAGACGTTTTTTTCCCGCCAATCGACCGGAATATTTGGAAAGAAACAAGCAGGGAAACCTTTCCTGCCGATGAGAAAAATCCCTATCAGTTTTCGTTTTTGGAATATGAGAGATTGTACGTAATAAAAGAGTGATTACACGATAGATGTATTGGTACGGCAAAAAGAACAGATTATTACTAAAAAAACAAGGTTTATTTCCAAATCAGAAAATTATTAACTATTTTTGTGCTATAAAACAATGTTATATAACACATGTTTGAATCCGAGAACAAAGTGGTTGATTTTTCAACAAATCTGGGTGATGTTTGGCGATTGTTGAATAAAGAGGAGAGGGAATTGTTACGGAAAAATGCGTATATTCAACATTTTAAAAAGAATCGCAAGATTTACTCCGAAGGAGAAACCCCCGAATATTTGATGTGCTTACTCAAAGGGAAAGTAAAAATTTACAAAGCTGGAGTTGGCGGGCGGCGTCAAATCATTCGGGTTATTCGCCCTATGCAATATTTTGCTTACCGCGCCTATTTTGCTCAAGAAAATTACCTAACCGATGCTATGGCTTTAGAGTTCTCAACCGTATGCATGGTTCCCTTATCCTTAGTTGACGAGCTTTTTCGAAATAATTTCAGCCTTTGTCAATTCATCATCAAAGAATTATCCATCGATTTGGGAGTCGCTGATGAGCGGATGGTTAATCTGACTCAAAAGCATATCCGGGGACGACTTGCGGAAGCTTTGGTTTTTTTGATTGATAGCTACGGCTTAGAAGAAGATAACGCAATCAATATCTATTTAGCAAGAGAAGATTTGGCAAGTCTTTCCAATATGACATCTTCAAATGCGATTCGAACCTTATCTACATTTGTAGCAGAAAAAGTTATTGTTTTAGACGGTCGCAAAATTAAAATCTTAGACGAAGAAAAATTACGAAAAATTAGTATGCTTGGATAATAGTTTATTAATTGAAACGATTTATTTATTTCCTTAATCGTTTACTTTCAAATCAGTAGCAATAACACTGGCTTTCAAATTATCTCCTCCTCTTTTCAGCGTTACTCCGGACGGATGTAGATAATGGAAAGTCATAATGTCTACTTCATCACCTCCCCCATAGTATGATGTATTTTGCAAAACCCATGAGGTTTGAACGGGAATCAGCCACAATTTCAAGTCTTTATCCGGCGCTTTGTCAATGGCATTCTGAACAATATTTGAAATATTATTAAAATCGTATGTATAGGTTGAAGGGTTAAAAACGGTAGTATAAGACGTTTGACGATCAGCTGTCCTTGGCTTTTCAAAAAAATTAATCACCGAATCCGGTTCAATCAATAACAATTTGGCTCTTTTACCACTCGTACCATCTGTTGTGTAATTTAAAACTCCCGGAAATGGTAATGAATAGTCCCAACCATCATTGGGATAAGCTTTGAGGGAGAGCTTTACATTACTGAATTTCTTCTTTCCGATTCCTTTTATAATCTCTCTAATTGGAATTGTTAGTTCGGTAAATACGCCTGCAGGTGATTTGATAAACGTTTTATCGGGATTGTTTTCGGAAAGTAAAGCGGGATTCTTATTTTCAAACTTGTTTAGTTGAATAACTTCTGTCGTTGCAGTAAATACCGCCCTTGCAACTCCTGTTGCTATACTGTCGTTTCCTGCTTCATCTACCAGGGTAACCATACGATGATAGAGAAGGGTTATATCTGTCATATCTACAGTTATCATACTGCCTGTTCCAAAAGTAGTTGTCAGGTATGTCCCCGGGAAAAATTCCAAGAACTCCCGAACTGTCTTGAGCTCTCCATTCCGAACTTTATCTAAGTAGTTTTGTCCGATTTCAACCGGCAAAGGAATTGAAATAAAAAAACTTCCCGCTTCCGCTAAATCATCATCCGAAATGGTCAAGTTTCTTGCAGTATAACCATACTTGGATATCGGATGGTTCATGTCGCAATAATCTTCCGGATTTGCATTGGTGTAGTAATTCTTATCTAAAGCTTTTACTACGGGATAAACCGTGACTTCCATCGGCGCCAAAGAATCGCCGAGAAACGAGGAATAATAAACATTCAGCAGGACAGAATCAATTTTATTATCTACAATACTGTCCAAATAAGGAAACCCGATGGAAGGGTAGTACTGGCAAATGTAACTGCTTTTAATGTTTCCATACGACGGATCATAATAATTTCCCAGAAAACCACTATTTGTTTTTGCATATACTGAATCTACTTCTATTGTTCGGGCTTCAACTATCACCATCGTATCAAAAATGCTGACCTTGTCCTCATCAGGTTGTATGCTGAGGCCTATCCTGCTCATCGAATCTTCGCATGCCATATAAATGATGCCCGCTAAAAGACAAATTACGATTCCTCTTGTCTTCATTTGTTTAAAATTTTATCATAAAATTTATTAAACTCATCTATATAATTTTCTTCATTCTGATAAGAAAGGTAATGTAAACTTTCCTTCCCTTTTGCATAATCTATTAATTCGGTCGAAATATCCGGCCTTCCTTCAATTACTCCGTCCGAAAAATCAATAGCTAATTTACTAAGATTAAGGTAATCAGGCATCTCTTTTAAGGACTTGATGTCATTTTGCGTAACGCCCTCTATCTTTACTTTTTTAGCGAAATTATCTCTCAGCGGTTTTTCAAATCCATCATTGTATATAGAATAAACAACTTTTGCATTTTTGAAACAGGGATCTCCTTTGTAGTGTTTTTTAATATAAAGCGGGGTTAAAGCGGTCATCCATCCGTGGCAATGAATCAAATCGGGAACCCAACGCAATTTCTTCACCGTTTCCATTACTCCGCGTACGTAAAAAATACACCGGTCGTCATTATCTTCAAATTCAACGCCATTTTCATCATGAAGTAAATATTTCCTTTGAAAGAAATCTTCGTTGTCGATAAAATAAATCTGCATTCGTGCCGATTGAATGGAGGCCACCTTGATGACCAAAGGATGATCGGTCTCGTCAATGATAAGGTTCATTCCGGATAGCCGGATAACTTCATGCAATTGATTCCGTCTTTCATTGATACAGCCGAATTTTGGCATAAATGTACGAATCTCTTTCCCGCGTTCATGAATCCCTTGGGGAAGGTTACGGGAAAGCAGTGACATCTCTGTATCAGCAAGATATGGTGAAATTTCCGTAGTAATAAACAATATTTTCTTTGCAACCATTCTTTAATGTAAGAGTAATTCTTTGAAATTGAGTGCAAAGATAATAAAAAAAAATAATAACTAATCAAAATTTTTTGCTAATAACTTTGAATAAACCTTAAGAAAAGAAAAAGCCACGAATTTTAAGACCTTGAAATTGTATCGATATCGTGTCTTGAAATTCAATAAATGTAAAAAGTTCGCCTGTTGTGTGCTGAAAAGCAAAAAATATTGCGTGAGTGCAGAAAAACGGTTCACCACCAAATACAGAGAACGATGTTACCGCATACACTAACAACAACGACCCTATTCGCTAAGCGGTTTAGTTACTATAGCTAAGCAATACGGTTACTATGGCTAATACGATTAGTCCTACAACTAAAACCCGATTAGTCCTACGACTAAAGGGTGATTAGTCCTACGACTAAAACATGATTAGTCCTACAACTAATACACTTAGCGATGGGAATCAAACTGCTTAGCCATAGTAACCAAACCGCTTAGCAACCGAAACCGAACTGCTTAGTCGTTTATACCACTTAAAACTATTGAAGCATTAAGAAATGGCGGGATTGATGTGCTCAAAAAAAATAACTGATACGGAACGAATATACATAATACAACGAATAAACCTTAAGAAAAGAAAAAGCCACGGATTTCAAGACCTTGAAATTGTATCAACATCATGTCTTGAAATTCGTGGCTGAAGTAAACAAAACGGGGTTATTTCTTTCCTAATAAACCGCCGAGTGCACCTGCTAAACTGCCAAGGTCGCCGAGCGGATTATCACTCTTTTTTGTTGTTTTTGGAGTCGATTTGGTGGCTGTCGTTTTTGTTTTTGAAACTGATTTACTGCTACTTGTAGTTGAAGCAGACCCGATAAAAGAATTCAAAGTATTTCCTATGCCGGCGGGGAGTTTGCCTTTCACAAAATTTAAAACCGTATCCACTGCTATCTGGGCTATCGGCTCTGAGATATTGGCTTTTTTAGCTACCAATTTTACAATTTCATTTGCCATAATAAGTTAATTTTAAAATAGTTATTTATTATTCATTGGTTGGAGATGATCCTGCTGGAATTGTTACACTGTTGAATAAAGCTTTCTCTTTTTCAGCTTTGTTTTCACAGGTTTTACATAATTCGGTAATATTCTTCAATACGCGGGCTTGAGCCACAGTCCCATTGAAAATCTCTTCGGTACGGTTGGTATTAATATGCTGACAGTCTTCGTAAATATGATACCGGGTCCCCGATTTTGTCCAGAAAACACTGTTCGCTCCCGTCAGTTCCTCAATCCGGGAAGTTTGTTCCGTATATTCTTCTATTGACGGCGGACTGAAATCAGCACTCGCAAGACCGGCTATAATCAAGGCAATAGCCGCAATACCACCCAAAATACCTTTTTGTTTGCCGTCCAAATCTTTGTTTGTAAAAATGAGAATTACCAAGGGTAAAAAAGCGATGACCGAAATGATAACCCCAAGTTGGTTTTGTAAGAAAAATTTCACCTTGTCTTTCTTCGATGCAGGGTCTAAACGATTCGCCTTTTTCCAGAGTTGCGAACCGATGACAACCAGAATCAAGTCGATAACAATAAATGTAATCATCCAAATCCAAGTGTTTGTCTCAATAGGTTTTGCGCTTTTCAGCAGTACTAATATCGCTCCTACTTCTGCCGCGATTGCCAGCACCCACAAAAGGATTGCAAAAAGACGTAATTGTGTGGCTTTACCTTTTGCTTCCGGTGTAGGGACGAAAGATGTTTTTTGTGGGGTATCTTCACCTCCGCTCACTTTTGTGATTTTTTTTGTTGTCATAAATTATTGGTTTTTACTGTTTTTAATCAATAAGTCTTTATTGCTCATACCAAGGAGAATTTATAAAGCTTAATATTTTACAAAAGTAGATAATTTTTTAAGAAAAATCAGCGTACAGTCCGAATTTTTCGTCTATTTATTTTGGATTAATAAATATATTTTCTCTCTAAAATGTTTACCTTTGCCGCAGTTTTTAACAAAATTTATAACACATGCTTCCTTTTCAAGCTGTAACCATTGATGACAAAGAAATTATACAATCTTTCTTTAATCGTGTGGACTTTAGAAATTGTGATTTCTCTTTTTCAAATATTTTCAGTTGGAGAAATTTTTATAGTACTACCTTTGCCGTAGAAAACGATTTCCTGTATTTTCGGTTTCAACCACCCAACAGTTTGCCCGGATACCTGTTTCCCGTGGGTGAAGGAAATCTGAAAACCGCTATTGAACGCTTGATGCAAGATGCCGAAGAAAGGGCAACGGAACTGCATTTGTACGCCATTACGCAAAAAATGTTTGATTTGCTTGAAAAAATAATGCCCGGACAATTTCTTTATGAGAAAGAGCGGGATTGGTATGAATACATCTATTCTTCCGAAGATTTAATCTCACTTGTGGGAAAAAAATACCAAGCCAAACGGAATCATATCAATAAATTTAAAAGGGTCTATGAATGGGAATACCTTCCAATTACGCGCGAAATTATCCCCGATTGCTTGAAACTGTATAAATGTTGGTGTGCCGAAAACGGAGGATGTAACGGTGAACAATCGCTGATAGAGGAACGTATTGCAACTAAAAATGCTTTTCAATATTTTGAAAAATTAGGATTAATAGGCGGAGCATTGCGGATTAACGGTGAAATACTGGCATATTCTTACGGTCAACCTTTGACAAAAGATACATTCGGCATACATGCCGAGAAGTGTTTATATAAAATCGACGGTGGTTTTAGTATGATTAACAGAGAATTCGCCGAACATAATTGCGCCGCTTATACTTATATCAACCGTGAAGAAGATTTGGGAAAGGATTCGTTGCGTCAAGCGAAAATGTCGTACCAACCCTCTATCCTGCTCGAAAAAGGATATGTTAAGTTAAAGTGATATGATTCGAAAGGGAAAGGACACGGACAAAGAAACCTTGATGCAAATGTGGAAATATTGCTTTCCAAAGGATACAGACCATTTCGTTCAGTTCTATTTCGACAGGGTATATGCAAACGATGAAACATTGGTTTATGTAGAAAACAATCAGCCTGTTGCTTCCTTACAAATAATTCCTTATCAAATAAAAACAGCCAATAATCTCTCGTGGGGAGGATACATTTCAGGTGCAATGACAAGTCCCGATTATCGGAAAAAGGGATATATGGATAAGCTGCTGCATACTTCTTTCGACGAAATGATAAAAAAAGGCTACAACTACGCTTTTCTAATTCCACAAGAAGAAAGACTTATTAAAATGTATTCCAAATATGGTTTTCGCCTTTGTAAACAAAACAATCAACCTCCTGTAAACAAGGTAGTAAAGACTCCAAAACAATGGTCGAATATACAACAAAGCTATTTCGATGAAACCCATATTTGGTTGGAAGATGAACCCTTTTTCCCGAATGAACACAAAGGGATGATTAAACGGCTCAATCCCGCTGCGGAGGAAATAACCACCTTGTATATGGGTATGATGTTAGACTGAAATTTCAATGAAAACGACTTATACATACGCACAAATCGGAAAAATTGCATATCCGATTTTTATAACGATATTTATTCAAAACTTAATCCAGGTTATTGACACGGCTTTTTTAGGTCATGTCGGCGAAGTAGAATTGGGCGCTTCGGCGATTGCAGGCATTTACTACATCACTATTTTTACTGTATCTTTCGGGTTTAGCATGGGAGCACAAATTCTCATCGGAAGGCGTAACGGAGAAGAAAATTACCATAAAATCGGTGAGATTTTTCTGCTGGGTACGGCGTTTTTATGGATAGTCGCCTTGCTTGCTTTCTGCTTTACCCGCTGGTCGTCCGGCTCGATTTTATCCAAATTGCTGCAATCGCCCAATATTTTACAGGCTTCGACCGAATACCTGAACTGGCGGATAGGCGGCTTGTTTTTCGCGTCTGTCAATATTATGTTTCGCGCTTTTTTCATAGGGACAATCCGCACGAGAGTTTTGACTTTCAATGCAATATCTATGGCTTTGACGAATATTTTCTTCGATTATGTATTGATTTTCGGAAAGTGGGGATTTCCCGAAATGGGCATCAGCGGCGCAGCCCTGGCTTCGGTTATTTCGGAAGCTGTTTCAACAACGTTTTTTATCATTTATCTATTGGTTTCAATAAACTTAAGGGAATATGGTTTCATTGGGATTTATTGGAAAAACTTTCGTGTCGTCCTAAATATTTTGGGCATTTCAACAGCTTTGATGATTCAATATTTTCTCGCTTTAAGTACCTGGTTATTTTTCTTTTTAGCGATTGAAAGCATGGGAGAAACCACATTGGCAGTTTCCAACATTATTCGCAGTTTTTACATGATTATAGGTATTCCTGTTTTCGCTTTATCTTCTACTTCAAGCACTTTAGTTAGTAACTCTATTGGAGCGGGAAAAGCCGGTGAAGTGATTTCCCTAATATGGAAAATTGTCCGCTTGACATTATCAATCAGTTTGGTAATCGCAATTGTTTTATTCTTATTTCCCGAACCTGTTTTGAGAATTTATACCTCCAATCCCGAATTGATACAGGCGTCAATACCATCGTATAACATTATATTAATTGTATTGTTAACGATGTCTGTTGGAAATGTATTTTTTCAATCGGTATCAGGAACAGGAAATACCCGTTCCGCCTTGATGATAGAAACTTTCGTCTTGGTCATCTATGTTATTTGGGTTTATTTTACGGCGATTCATTTCAAAACTCCCTTGTTTGTTTGCTGGATTGCCGAATTAATTTACGCCTTCCTTTGGGGACTGCTCAGTTTTTTATATTTCCGTTATGCAAAATGGCAACATAAAATAATTTGATAATGGTTAGTGATTAATGGTTAGATGAATAAAAATTACATATAGATTGCTTTGCAGGCGACGGCGAGCGGGAATATAATTTTGTTAATTCAGAAAAAAAACGTATTTTTGCAAACAAAATAATATCAAAAATTACATCATTATGTTAGTAATAAGTACACGAGAATTGACTCAAAATCAAAATAAATTTTTTGAAATAGCCAATAATCAGAGAATTATAATAAAAAGAAAAAACAGATTTTTTCAACTTGTTGATTTAGGAGAAACGATTCCCGAATTAAAAGATGCATATATGACTAAAGAAGAAATGTTTGCAAAAATAGACGAAGGTATTGCCGAATACAAAGCAGGAAAAACGAAAACACTCTCGTCAAAAGAAGAAATACATAATTTTTTGAATTCTTTGTAGGCTATGTATAAAATTTCATATACTGAAAGGGCTGAAAAAGACCTTATGGCATTAAAAAGGAATGAACCAAAATCTTTCAAAAAAGTTAAAAAACTCATTGACGAATTAGTTGAACATCCAACCATCGGCACGGGAAAACCAAAACAGTTGTCAGGCGATAGGGCAGGACAATGGTCAAGAAGAATTTCAGATAAACATCGTCTTATCTATTTAATAGATAAAGAGAAAGTAGTTGTATTGCTGCTTTCTGCTTATGGGCATTATAATGATTAAGTTGGTTGTTTATGTTTTTTCATTACTATATTCCAACATCTTTTTTATAGGTTTAACTGCTTTATGTATAATCTCTTCATCAATAAAGATTTCAGGTATTTCATATTTCAAACAATTATACAATTTTTCCATAGTATTCAATTTCATAAAACTGCACTCATTACAGGCACAAGCGCTGTCGTTCGGGGGTGCAGGAATAAAAACCTTATCGGGATTTTTCTCTTGCATCTCGTGTAAAATCCCTGATTCGGTCGCTACTATAAATTCCTTTACAAACGATTGAGTGGAATAATTCAGCAAAGCAGAAGTAGAGCCGATAAAATCGGCAATCTTTAAAATCGGACTTTTACATTCAGGGTGAGCCAATACCAAAGCATTCGGATATTCTTTTTTCAACGCTCTTATTTTTTCCAACGAAAACCTTTCATGCACGTGACAAGCTCCTTTCCACAAGACCATATTTCGCCTTGTAAGACTGTTTATATAATTTCCAAGATTTTCATCAGGTGCGAAGATAATCTTTGTATCCTGCGGAAAAGACTCTACAATCTGACGGGCATTGGAAGAGGTTACCACTACATCTGTCAAAGTTTTTACCGCCGCAGTTGTATTGACGTATGAAATTACTGTATGGTCGGGATACTGTTCTATAAATTCTTTAAACTTATCAGATGGACAACTGTCTGCCAATGAACAGCCTGCATTCAAATCGGGAACAAGAACTTTTTTATTAGGAGACAGAATTTTTGCCGTTTCGCCCATAAAATGTACACCGCATAAAACAATAATATCTGCATCGGTTTTCGCAGCCTGTTGTGCCAAAACCAAACTGTCGCCGACACAATCGGCTATATTCTGAATTTCGGGCTTTTGGTAGTAATGTGCCATAATAACGGCATTTTTACTTATTTTCAATTTATTAATAGCCTTTATTAAATCTATATTATAGGGAACAGGAATATTCAAAAATCCCGCAGGTTTACAATTATCAATAT
>Ga0082212_10008261_pt1 | contig 13631 bp, 11 predicted proteins | sample TergutNt197P3_FD_71548 | JGI IMG/M metagenome (GOLD analysis project Ga0082212, IMG submission 71548) | Neocapritermes taracua P3 segment gut microbial communities from Petit-Saut dam, French Guiana - Nt197 P3 | ecosystem: Host-associated > Arthropoda: Insects > Digestive system > Gut ... | reverse complement strand
TAGGCATCTGCTCAATTCCGTACATTTTGGCGCCGGCATCGTGCTGCAACATTACGTTGCCCACTTGCGGTCCATTGCCGTGCCCGATTACCAAATCGCAATCCTGCTCATAAAGCCGGTGCAACGATTTGCAAGTGTTCATCACATTTTGCAACTGTTCTTGATAGGTTCCTTTTTGACCGCTACGCAAAATGGCATTTCCGCCAAAAGCGACCATAACGAGTTTTTTTCTTTGGGTGTAAATCATTTTTTAGTGGTTAATGATTAATGATTAATGGTAAGAGGTTGTTAGTACAAATCTCTTACCGTGTAATTTTTTTTTTGGGCGCGAAAATATTAAAATTTGAATACTTTAAGTTAGCATCTCCAAATGACAGCACAATAACTTGTCACCTTTTTGTTGGCGGAGGTGCAGTGCATTGCCTTCACAGTATTTAAAGGATTTACAATGGGCGCATTTGTCGGTTTTTGTCCAGGAGCGATTACGCATAATTTGGTATCGGTCGTTCCAAACAGTCCAAAAATCGTCTTTATAGATATTGCCTTGAATATAATCGGCACGAAGACTGGGGCATGCGCTAATGGAACCGTCCACCAACACGGAACTTACGTGGATGCCTGCCCTGCAGAAAAACGGTGTGTCGCGCACTTCCATTTCGTAATCACCCAAAAAACCTTCGCAACTATACGATGCTTTTATAACTCTCTTTTTGCGTGTTTGTTTAATAAAATCGAGCATTCGCTTAAATTCTTCGGGGGAAAGTTGCAGCAACGGATTGTTTTCGGCACGCCCTTTGGGGAAGATGGAAAACAGACGCCACGTTTTTACGCCCAAACCAATCAGCAAGTTTTTAAGTTCCTCCAAATCGTTGATATTGCGTTTGTTTACGCAAGTAACCACGTCATACACCAGCCCTTCGGTGGCAGCCACCATAGCGATGGCGTTTTTTGCCTTTTCCCACGAGCCTTTTTTGCCACGCAGCCAATCGTGCGTTTCGGGCGTTAATCCGTCGAAACTAACCGTAACCGAGCGCAATCCCGATTGCAGCAGCTCTTCCAAACGGCTCTTTGTGAGGGCGTACCCGTTGGTAACCATGCCCCACGGAAACTCGCGTTTGTAGAACTCTTTTCCGCATTGAACCAAGTCTTTGCGCATCAGCGGCTCGCCGCCGGTGAGGGCAATCATAGTTTTGTGCGGGTTTACGTGCGGTTTAATGCTATCTAAAACTTTAAGAAAATCTGCCAAAGGCATATCGGGTGTGGTTACTTCGCTGGTGCAGTCGCTGCCGCAGTGCAGGCATTGCAGGTTGCAACGCAGGGTACATTCCCAAAACAGATAGTTGAGTTCGTGCAGCCGCGCCTGATTTCGCCTGTGCTGCCGAAACAACGCTAAGGTGATTTTCTTTTTGAGATTCATTATTTTACGGTTTGAAAGGCGCAGGTATTGTGCCATACAACGGAATAAATCCACCTTCTGTTAATTCAATACTTTTGGTTTTTACAAAAATATTTTCGTAGCCATCACATTCTTTTTTATTTGTTTTATCAGCATCCGTAAAAAATATTTCAACTTCTTGAGATATAAAATTTTCTTTATCAATATCTTCTACAAACAAACGACCGGAGGGGTCATCTAAAAATTTATAGATAAATTTTCCTTTTGTATCGGTGTATAACGTATCTGAATCTTCTGCAATTATTCTAATATTCGGGATAGGTTTTCCGGTTGCTTTATTCTTCACATCGCCTTTGATAACATACACTGATGTTGCGTAAGGAGAGCCATACAACACGCTTCCTTCAGGGTAACGTTTATAAGACAACGGCACCTCCGAATAAGAATCGCAAGTTGGTTTACAGCCGGAAAACGCGCCTGCAAGTCCTAATAATAGTAGAATAATGTGGTCGAAAAATTTGATGAATGATTTTTTCATGATTTTTATGTTTTGAAATAATTTGCAAAAATATTATTATTCTTTTTCTAATTCAATGTTTTGGATTTTCACATATTTTTTACTATCGTTATTTCTTTTTGGTTTTCTTGTTAAGTCGTCATTGGTAAATATTACCTCTATTTCTTGAGATGCAAAGGACCCACCATTTTCTTCGCCGTCAATATCATCAATTTTCAGATGAATGGGCGCCCCGAACACATATTGTTCCCCAAAATTAAAAACATATTTTCCTTGGGAATCAGTATATAAAGTATCAGATGAATTATCATATAATTGTTTAATAATACGGATATTTTTAATTGGAGAAGTAGATGTTTTATCGGTTACAACACCTTTAATTTCATATTCTGCTACGGGTTCTCCATACATACATACAACACAACAACTTGTAACAATTCCTAAAATTCCTAACAAAACAATAATTATTTTATCGAAAAATTTGGTAATTTGTTTTTTCATGATAAATTGATTTTTGGTTAATAAAATGGGTGATTTTTTTTAAGAATTGGGGCAAAAATAAAATAAAAATGAAATGAAAATCAATTAAAAAAATAATATTTTTTTTGTCATCATTTACAAATTATGGATTCCAGAAATTCCGATGTGGTTATAGATGGATTAGATTATGTATTATTGGAATTACCGAATGAATTAGTCTCAAACGAATTAATATACAGAGCCATAAAGATATGTGAGGAGTCTGCGTTATCGTTAGAAGAAAGAGAAGCATACCATCATGCCGAAGAAGAAGTGATTTAGCAAAATAGCATCAAAGGCTTGGAAGATGAGGTAGTTGAAAATAGAAAATCGCTTGTCGAAAAAGATAAAGAAATAGAAGAATTAAAAAAACAGTTGAGAAAATAGTATTTGCTATTTCTCCGGCAAAAATTCCTTTTTCTCCAAGCAATCGTAATAACTTTGCAGCGTCGCACGGAAATAATCGAAATTTCTTTTTTGCAAGGAATCGTTTAGGTTTGTGATGTCGTTTTTAAGTTTTAAATCTTCAAAACGGTAGATGGCAGGAGCATCGAAGTCGTTGAAATAGAGCAGCAAAGAATCGCTGATGCCTTGAAAGGTTTGCCCCACAAAATTGGTGGCAAAAGGAAGGGTTTGCGGCTCGTTGAAAAAATCTCTTCCAAAAGCAAAATAGGGTTTGTTATAATGCAACAGTCCTAATAATGTGGGCATTATGTCAATTTGCTGGGTTACTTCATTATATTGCCCTTTCGCACTATTATCCGGCGTGTAAATGAAATAGAAAATGGCGCTGTTGCCTTTTGCGGTGCGCGTTTCATCGGCATAGATTTCGGAAGAAACGTGGTCGGCAACAAACACAAAAACGGTTTCATTAAACCACGGTTCATTTTTAATGGTATCGAAGAAATATCTGATTGACAAATCGGTATAAGCCACGCATTGATGAATTTTGGTATGCCCTTTGGGAAGTTTATCCTCGTAATCTTCAGGCACCTTAAAAGGATGATGCGAGGTTAAATTAAAAACAGTGGTAAAAAACGGCGTTTGAAACTGTTTCATTTCGGCTGCCATAAATTGCAGAAACGGCATATCGTAAACACCCCAAAACGACTCTACCGTGCGTTTGCTCACTTCACATTTTTGTTCGTAGTCTTCTTTGGAAATCATATGGTTAATGCCTGAAAGTTTGGCAAATGCCTCGAAACCCATTGAGTTTTTTTCGGCACCACAAAAAAAGTAAGTTTCATAGCCTTGTTGTGACAAAATGGTGGGCAACGCTTCCATTTTTCCTAACGACATCGGCATTAACACAAACGGTTTTTTGTAGGAAGGAATAGACGCTAAAATGGCAGGAAGGGCATCAATAGATTTTTTGCCGTTGGCAAACGCATTGAAAAAGCACAAACCTTCGTGCATCAAACTGTCTAAAAACGGCGTAAAACCTTTTTCATTTGCGTAAATATGCGGACAATAATGCGCAGAATGTTCTTTGCTAAAACTCTCTAAAATAAAGAGAACCACATTTTTGTTTTGAAAAGGAAGGGTATGGGATCTGCAATGCGTGGGCGAATAAATGGTTTGAAGTTCTTCGTTGCTAAAAAAAGTAAATTTTTCTATCGGTTTAACGCCCAATGTTTTAAACATACACATTGGGTTGTTCAAAATGAGATAGGCTTTGGCGGGTGTTTTGGCATAATAGGCGGCATTGCTCAACGTGAACGGGCGCAATCCAAAAGAAAATCCGCCACGCACACCGCCCACCCATATACCGATAGTTGCCATCAAAATTAGCAGATTTACAGGATAATAAACCCAATGGCTTTTTATTTTTGTGGAATGATATTTAATTTTTTTATAGCAAAACCATAAACATATAGATAACAAAATACCTACCATTAGTAACCACCAATTTGAAACCACTGCTTCCCAAATAATTACGGCATTATTAGAATTGTTAAGAAAATGCAGTTCATCCATTGTAAAACGTTTGCCTGCATAATGAAAATAAACGGCATCGCTTAAATTGAGAATTATGATACACAATAAATTAGGAATGAAATATACCCAAAACAGGGCGTGTTGGTATCCTTTTCGTTCTCGAAAGCGAAAGGGGAGCAACGACATCACAATAAAAACAACGTTGAGGTATAAAATTCCGATATTGTCGAAAATGAACGAGCCGCGCAGCAAAACAAAAAACTCTCCGAAGGTTATGTTTCCTATAACATCTTTATTGTAAATGTAAAAAACAACTTGAGTAAGGAAAAGTGTTACATATAATAATGCTAATCTCAGTAAGAAAGTGGACAGGTCGTTTTTTAGTAACTTTTTGAAAATCATAGAATAAAATTTCATTTTTTAGCGGTTCAAAAGTATTATAATTTTCAAATAAAACTAATGATTACTCGTCACTCGTAACTTGTAACTTGTAACTTGTAACTCGTAACTTCCAACTCAAAATAATTCCTATTTTCGCGCCCAAATTTTAAAAAGAATGAGCGAAGATATTTTTCAAGGCTACAAAGGAGAAGCCTTAGCGTTGTTGAAGAAGTACAACGTGCGCGTTTGGGGCGCAGCAGAAGTGAAAACCACCCGCGGCGATTTTTCCGGCACTATTTTACCCAGAGCCGAATTTGACGATGACAAACACATTGTGATGAAGGTGATTACCGGTTATAATATTGGTGTGGACACTGATACGATTACCGATATGAAAGAGATTGGCTATAAAAAAGCCAACTATAAAATTCCGGAAAAAGAGTTTCCGAAAACACAAGGACTGCCTCAAGTAAAACTGTTGGGAACGGGCGGAACTATTGCCTCGCGCTTGGATTACCGAACGGGCGCCGTAATTCCGGCGTTTTCCCCCGGAGAGTTGTATGGAGCAGTACCCGAATTAGCCGACATCTGCAATTTGGAAACCGAAAAGATTTTCGCTGTTTTTTCTGAAAATATGGGACCCAAACAGTATGTGGCGCTTGCCAAAAAGATTGGCGAAGAGATTGAGAAAGGCGTGGATGGCATTGTTATCGGGCACGGCACGGATACGCTACACCATACCGGTGCAGCACTCACTTTTATGTGCCAGAATCTTCCGGTTCCGGTGGTTTTAGTGGGTTCGCAGCGCTCTTCCGACAGACCAAGTTCCGATGCTGCGCTGAACTTGATGCACGCTATGACGGCTGCGGGGCACGGCAACATTGCAGAAGTGCTGGTTTGTATGTTCGGCCCCACCTCCGATGAGTACGGTTTTTTACATAAAGGAACGCGCGTGCGCAAAATGCACTCCTCGTATCGCTCTACTTTTAGAACAATTGGCGACACCCCCGTAGCGAAAATCACACGCAAAGGCGTTGAACCTATTCACGAAACTTTTAACCCAAGAAGAAAAGATAAAAACGCGAAAATTATTCCCACTTTCGACGACCGCGTGGCGATGCTCTATTATTATCCGGGAATGAAACCCGATATGTTGGATGCCATTACCGACAACGGCTACAAAGGTGTGGTGTGGGTAGGCACCGGCTTGGGGCACATCAACAAAGAGATGTATCCGGCAGTGGAACGCGCCCAAAAAGCAGGCGTGCACCAATATATGACGCTGCAAACGATATGGGGCTACGTGCACATGTTTGTTTACGACACAGGCAGAGATATGATGAAAAAAGGGATTATCCCGTGTGGCAATATGCTCCCCGAAGTGGCTTTCATTAAGTTAGGTTGGGCGTTGGGACAAACCCACGATCCCGAAGAAGTGAAGAAATTGATGCTTACCCCAATAAACGACGAAATTACCGAACGCGAACCCTATAACGGCTATTTGGTATATCAGGGTGGTGTGCCGGAAGTGGAGGAGTTTGTGAGGAAGGTGAGGAAATAGTTTTTTTTTAATGAGATGATTGCAAAACATATACTTACCATTTACTTCTTAAGTTGTTATATTGAAAACTGTATTGCCCAAAACCTTTCAAATTCACACTTTAGGTTGCAAACTAAACTACAGCGAGTCGTCGCACATTGCACGTGAATTGCAAGGTCTTGGCTTTGAGAATGCTTATAATCCCGACTATTTTATTTTGAACACCTGCACGGTTACGAGCATCGCGGAAAAGAAAGCCCGTAGCCTTATCGCGCAATTTCATAGAAAAAATCCAAATGCAGAGATTATTGTAATTGGTTGTTTTGTCGCAAGAGATAAAGAGTTGGTAGCGCAACTGCCCGGCGTTACCAAAGTGTTCGGTTCCGAAGACAAAATGAACATTATCCCATATCTCAAATCTCAAATCCCAAATCTCAAATCTCAATTCTCAATTCTCAATTCTCAATTCTCAAATCCACCATTTTTCGCTACCTATTCCTCACACGACCGCACGCGCTCCTTCCTAAAAATTCAAGATGGGTGCGATTACCACTGTGCGTATTGTGCGGTGGCACGTGCGCGGGGCAGTAGTAGAAGCGATACCATTGAAAATGTGCTGCTTTATCTTGAAAAAATTGCACAATTAAATTGCAAAGAGGTGGTTTTAACAGGCGTAAATACCGGCGACTTCGGCAGAAAAAACTGCGAAACTTTTACGCAATTATTGAAAGAAATTGATAAAACCAAACGCATTGAACGCGTGCGTATTTCATCTATTGAACCCAATTTGTTAACCAACGAAATCATTACTCTGTTTGCCAACTCAAATGTTTTGATGCCTCATTTTCATATTCCGCTGCAATCGGGCTGCGATGAAGTGTTGGCTGCTATGAAACGGCGTTATACAACAGCATTGTTTGCAGAAAAAGTGAATCGAATAAAAACGGCTATGCCACACGCATGCATTGCGGTGGATATGATTTCAGGGTTTCCTGCAGAAACCGAAGAAAATTTTGAAGAAACGGTTCGTTTTTTAAGCAGCCTATCTGTGAGTTATTTACACGTTTTTTCTTATTCAAAACGCCCCAACACGCCTGCCGCCGAGATGAAACCACAAGTGAAAGACAGCGTAAAAAAAGAGCGCACCAAAATTTTGTTACAACTTTCTGAAAATAAAAAAACTGCATTTTATAATGAACATTTACATACTATGAGAAAAGTGTTGTTTGAAGATGATGTAAAAAACGAAACGATTTTTGGCTTTACCGACAATTATATTCGCGTGGCCGCACCTTTTAATCCGCAGTTTATTAACCAAATAATAGATATAAAATTAACAAAAAATAACGTATGACGATAGCCCAAGCCGAACAACAACTTATTGAGGAGTTTTCCTATTTCGCCGATTGGATGGACAAATACAACTATATCATTGAGTTAGGTAAAGAACTTCCGCTTATTGATGCACAGTATAAAACAGAACAGTATCTCATTTCCGGCTGTCAGTCGCAAGTGTGGCTGCACGCAGATTATAATGACGGCAAACTCATCTTCACCGCCGATAGTGATGCCATTATTACCAAAGGCATTGTAAACCTGCTTATTAAAGTGCTATCCAACCGCACGCCCCAAGAAATTTTAGAGGCGAAGTTAGATTTTATTGATGCCATTGGGCTTCGGGCGCACCTTTCGCCCACTCGCTCCAACGGGCTTAACTCAATGTTAAAACAAATGAAATTGTATGCTACAGCGTTTTTGATGAGATGATTTGGGGATGCAAATCAGTATGTTATTTACAGAGTAAGAAGTTTTTCTATTTTCGCCACCCTATTAACTACTGATCATTAATCACTAACCACAAAAAAATGTTCACCGGAATTGTAGAAAAAACAGGAAAAATTGTTCATATTGAACAAGACAAAACAAATTTCCATTTCACTATTGAAGTGGATTTTGCAGATGAATTGAAAATTGACCAAAGTATGGCGCACGACGGCTGTTGCCTCACGGTGGTTAAGTTAAACAAAGAAAAACAGCAATACGTTGTTACCGCAATGGATGAAACGATGCTGAAAACCAACCTCAAAGCGTGGTGCGTGGGCTACGAAGTGAATTTAGAACGCAGTATGAAATTAGACGCTCGCTTCGACGGGCATATCGTGCAAGGGCACGTGGACCAAACCGCTATGTGCGAAGAGGTGATTGACGAAAACGGCAGTTGGCGCTACTACTTTTCTTACGATATAGAAAAAAACAACTTCACCGTGCCCAAAGGTTCTATCTGCGTAAACGGAGTGAGTTTAACCGTTGTGGATTCTGAAAAAGGCAAATTTTCTGTTGCCATAATTCCTTATACGCAAGAAGTTACCAATTTTCATAATTTCAAAAAAGGAACGATTGTAAATATTGAGTTTGATGTGTTGGGCAAATATGTTCAAAAATTATTGGAAGAATATTTTGCTGCTGCAAAATAAGAAACCGCGCATTCCGTTTAACAGTTTTTATTTTAACAATATTTAACACTATGGGTATTTCTATGCAAGTAATAGGCTTTATCGCCGCTTTGTCAATTTTGGTTTTGGTTCACGAGTTGGGGCATTTTATGTTTGCCCGAATTTTTAAAACACGGGTAGAAAAGTTTTATATGTTTTTTAACCCCGGTTTTTCTTTGTTGAGAATGAAGAAGATAGACGGCAAATTCCAATTCAGTTTTTTATCTTCCAAAGCGCCGGAAGAATGGGCAAACCATCCGGAAGCAACCGAATGGGGTATTGGCTGGCTCCCCTTGGGCGGCTACTGCTCTATATCCGGAATGGTGGACGAAACCAAGTCGGTGAAAGATTTGGCAAGCGAGCCGCAGCCTTGGGAGTTTCGCTCGAAAAAGGCTTGGCAACGGTTTTTTATCATCAGCGGTGGCGTAATTATGAACTTCATCACTGCCATTGTGCTTTTCATCGCCATCACCTTTTCGTGGGGCAAAGAATATGTGCCGCTTGAAAATGCCAAATACGGACTTTCGTTTTCCGATGCCGCGCAATACGCAGGGTTTCAAAACGGCGACCAAATTATTTCTGTGGATGGCGAAACTTTGCCAACCCTTTCCGATTTTATTAAGAAACTGTTGTTAGACAACCCCAAAGAAGTGGTGGTTTTGCGTAATAATGAACCTTTTACACTTCAACTGAAAGCAGACAACTGGAAACGATTGCTGGGCGATCAGTTTTGTAATTATAATTTTCCTTTTGTAATAGAAGAGGCAATGTCGGGCTACCCCGCTGCCAAAGCCGGTTTAATGGCAGGCGACAGTTTAGTGGGCATTGATACGATGCAACTTTACCTGTTTTCCGATTTTCAAGAAGAGTTTAGATATGCCAAAAACAAAGAGGTTGCGGTGCATTTTTATCGTAATGATAATTTACAAACTGTAAATGTGTGTGTGAATGATGAAGGAAAAATCGGCGTGGTGCCGTTTGGTCCGGGTAACTATATAGAAACGGTAACCGAAACTTTTGGCTTTTTACAATCTATTCCGCTGGGTATCAAGGAGGGCGTGAATACCCTTGTTTTTTATGTGAAACAATTTAAGCGCGTATTTACCAAAGAGGGCGCTTCGCAAGTGGGCGGTTTTATTTCTATTGGTAAATTTTTTCCAAAAAATTGGGACTGGCAAAACTTTTGGTTTATGACCGCATTTCTATCTGTTATACTTGCCTTTATGAACATTATCCCCATTCCGGCATTAGACGGCGGTTACATTTTCTTTATTTTAATAGAAATGATAACCGGCAAAAAACCAAGCGACAAATTCATTGGGCACGCCAACACGGTAGGCTTCATCCTTATTCTTATGCTGCTGCTTTATGCAAATGGGATGGATATTTTGAGGTTGTTCAGGTAGTGGTTAATGATTAGTGGTTAATGGTTAATGATTTGCATTGAAAGAGCAGTAGTATTCATTACTCATAAAAATTCTTTCCTTTTTACCTTTTCTATTAACTCAGGTAAAATGTCTTGATATTCGCCGATAATGCCAAAGTCGGCATTTTTGAAAATGGTGGCTTTGGGGTTGTGGTCTATGGCGATAACGGTTTCTGCTTCTTTCATTCCTGCAAGGTGTTGTATGGCGCCGCTGATGCCGATTGCCACATACACTTTCGGGCGCACGGTTTTGCCTGTTTGCCCAATTTGACGGGCGTATTCGGCAATTCCGTCATCCACCACCGCACGGCTACACGCCCATTCGGCTTTTATTCCGTTGGTTTTCAATGTTTCTGCTAATTCTTTTACCAACTGCAAACTGTCTGCTGTGGCGCCACGTCCCCCTGCCACAATAACATCGGAATCGAAAAGGGTTTGCAAGCCACTTTCGCCGCGCACAGTTTCCAGTATTTGTGTGGCAAAATCGCAATCGGGTAGGGTAGGGGTAAACACAGAAATTTTTCCGGTACGCCCCGCTTGCCGTTGCGGCACTTCAAAAGTGCCTGCGCGGGCAGTGGATATTTGCGGATACACAAAGCCGAGAATGGTCGCCAACTTGCTTTCACCATAAGTTGGACGGCGAGAGTGCAGAATGGGATAAATAATGGTTTTTTCTTTTCTGTTGATATAGTTGCCTATTTCAAGTCCAGTACAATCTGCCGTAACGCCGCTACCTGTTTTCACTGCAATACGTGGTGCAAGTTCGCGACCTGCCGTAGTGGCTGCAAAAAGTGCAATTTCAGGCTTTTTTTCCTTGATTAACTGGGCGAAAATATCGGAGAACGGCAATACTAAATATTCTTCCAGACGGTCGTCTTCAACAAGGATAACTTCGTCTGAGCCGTGTTCGAAGAGCGTTTGCGCCATCAGTGCAACATTTTTACCTATCAACAGGGTGGAAATCTTAGTGTTTTCGCCCAGTTCATTTGCCAGATTACGCGCGGGAGTGAGCAACTCGATGGATGGGCGGGCTATTTTTCCGTTAGTAATTTCTGCCCATGTCAAAATGCCTTTTGCGCCGTTGCGTATGTCCACAACCGGAAAATCCGGTGTCTCTTTTGCTTCTTTTTCTTTGGTTTCTGTTTTTTGTAACGTATTTCCGCCCGTGTTGAACTTCGCGATGAAATCGTCTATCAACTGTTTTTCGCCTTGTCCCTCCGACATCATTACCGGCGGGCGGTCGCTCACAATATTATAAACTGCGGAAACTATTGTCGGTGATCCCGACAGACCGATTTTTGCGGTAGATAAGTTAATATCAGCAACTCCAAACATGTTGATTTTGGCATTACGGGCTTTTATGGCGCCGACTAATGACGGTTTGCGCGGCGCGATACCTGTCGGCGTAAGTGAAATGACGCACGGCATGGGAAGTTGCATCATTTGATGACCGCCTTCAATGATGCGTTTGGCAATGATATTTCCGTTATCGTCGGCCTGCGCCCTTTCGACGAATGTGGCCTGCGGAATACCCAGATTTTCTGCTACTTGCGACGGTACGTGCGCCGTATCGCCATCGCTTGTTTGCCGGCCTGCAAAAATGATAAAAGGTTCCTTGCTGTCTTTGGTAAATCCCAGATACTTGAGCATGGTAGAGATAGCCAAACCAGTGGCATACGTATCGCTACCGCCGAGTTTCCTGTCGGAAAGGAGGTATGCCTCGTCATATCCCATGGAAATGGCTGTCCGCAATGCCGTCTCAAATGAAGGAGGCCCCATTGAGCAGACAATCAGACGCGCATCGGGATATTTCTTTTTCAGTTGCAGTCCGGCTTCAAGTCCAAACTGACAATCAATATTAATGATTGATTTTGCTTTCGTTCTGTCCATCAAACCGTCATCGCCCATTCGCATTTCGCTGGGGAGAGGGACTTGTTTTATTAAACTTATAATTACCATATTATTTTGTCGTTTCGTAATTTTTTAACTTCGTAAAGAGACGCGGCACGCCACGTCTCTACAATCTTTGAATTTATCGTTTCGTAATAATAAAAATCAGAGATTTTTATACTCCGGCCCGTTGCCGCCATTAGGTACATTCCAAGTGATACCGTCGGCTGGTTCCTTGATGTCGCAGGTTTTACAGTGCAGGCAGTTCTCGAAATGAATCCTTAACTCCTTATGTCCTGTTTTACCTGTATGCAGTTCGTACACTTCGGCAGGGCAATAATACTGGCATGGGGCGTCGTATTCATTTATATTTACTTTGTCGTAAGTTTCAGGATTGTTGATTTGCAAGTGCGGAACCTGTTTTTCGTCGTGTAGCGTTCCTGAGAAGAATACATCGGTCACTTTATCGAAAGTCAGCGTCTTGTCAAATTCAAATTTCGATGATTTTTCCTTAAACATGGGCTTTCGGGCATCTTGTAGCGTTTTTGTTGTCTGACTGTCGAGATGCGTTTTCAGTTTTCCGAAAAATCCGGCGCCGCATGAAACAAGTTGCGTCCCAAAATGGAACATACCGGCAATCATCCCGTTGATAAATCCCTGACGGAAATTGCGGACACGGTGCAATTCCTTATAGACAGAACTTTTGGTGATAAGCGCTTCGTACTGTTGCAAGGTTTGTTCTGAAAAATCGTTTTTCTCCAATGCAGTCAGCGCCGTTTCGGCAGCCATCATACCCGAATAAATGGCAAGATGAACGCCTTTGAGCGCAGGCATAGTCAGAAATCCGGCGCTATCGCCTACAATCATCGCATTGTCGGTATACAGTTTCGGTAGCGAATACCAGCCGCCTTCGGGCAACGTTTTAGCGCCGTATTCAATCATTTTTCCATCTTTGAGGTACTTTGCGACGGCAGGATGCGTTTTCCACATTTGAAACGCTTTGTGCAGGTCGAAAGTCGGGTCGGCATAATCAAGTCCAAGTACCAGTCCCACAGCCGCTCTATTGTCGTTTAACCCATAGATAAACCCGCCGCCGAACACGCGATTCTGTACAGCCGGATAACCCATCGTATGGTATATTTCGCCGGGTTTGATACGCCCTTCGGGGATGCTCCAGAGTTCCTTGCAGCCCAGCGAATAAATCTGCGAATTCCTGTCTTTCTGCAAATCAAACTTCCGGATTAGTTTTTTAGTCAGGCTGCCGCGCGTACCTTCGGCAAGAACAGTCAATTTGGCATCCACGAGGCTTCCGGGCTGGAAGTTTTCCAATTGTTCGCCATGATGGTCAACGCCGGTGTCTATCGTTTTAGCGCCGGTAACTTTTCCGTTTTCGTTGTACAACAGTTCGCTCATGGCAAATCCGGTATAAATTTCCACGCCTTTTTCGGCGGCTTTAGTTGCTAAATAGCGGCAAATGTCGCCTAACGAAGCCGTATAATTCCCTTTGTTACCCATGTAAGGCGGGTCGAAAG
>Ga0082212_10008260_pt1 | contig 13631 bp, 11 predicted proteins | sample TergutNt197P3_FD_71548 | JGI IMG/M metagenome (GOLD analysis project Ga0082212, IMG submission 71548) | Neocapritermes taracua P3 segment gut microbial communities from Petit-Saut dam, French Guiana - Nt197 P3 | ecosystem: Host-associated > Arthropoda: Insects > Digestive system > Gut ... | reverse complement strand
CTCCTGTGAATTGGAGCAAGGGCTTATCTTCTGCATCCATGATTGCGTCAATCGCTTTTTTCAGCTCATCAATGCCCGGATCACTGCCATCAGCACGTTCGCCGTCATCACTTCGACCGCCATCACCGCCCCCTTCGCCGTCAACGCGCCGCCCTCCGTCAGCAAAGCATATCTTGCATTGGAGGTTGCACCGCGCCGTCACCTCCAGGAGCACGCAGCACGTGCCCTGCTCATGCTCTCCGCATTGGCCGCACCCATCGGGGCACAGCCTGTTTTCCGATTCGCCGAGAGCAGGAGACGTGCCCCTCCAATCCTCATAGTCTATCCGATCACGCCATACCACCGTCGAGAACGCGCCATGCTCATCACATGACTTCTCCATATATATCCCGTCGGATTTCCGCATCAATACCGCGTCTATCTGCTTCATGCACACGGGACATATCGATCGCGTCCGTCTATTTATCTTCAAGTTCTGTCTCCACTTCTGCTACGCGCCCTTTGACCAGTGCATCAGACAGGAATACCTGTCCGCAGCCGGGGCAGCGCGGCGCTTCCGCATGGAAGGCATGGCCCAGGTAGGTGAAATTCAGTTCCGCCTCGACCAACTCCAAATCGCATTGAAAACAGACCATTTTTCCTTCTTCGCCCATGGTAATCCCCCTTTACGCCAACTCTCAGATTAGCGTGTTTGCCATACGACACTCGTTTTCCATTCATTGTCGAAAGCCCAATCGCAGCCTCGTCACATATCGGCGCCGTCGCTATCATCGCCGTGGTCATGGGCCTCGCAATTGGCCGGATCCGGCTCCGGGCAGCCCGTGCCCCCCATATAGTCCGCGATGATCGGCAGCGCGTAGTCGTTCATCTTATGCACGCCCTCGATGGCGCTCATACCGGCGGCTAGATACCGGGTCACGCCGTTCTCCTCAGCTAATACAGCGAAAGGCTCCGCTTCGATCTCGCCGCTCAGCAGTGCTTCGCAATCGAACTCGACTGTTTTGTACGCGAAGTACATACTGCGCTGCTCCGGCTCCAGATCGCCGCCGTCGACTACGCTCAGGAGCTCGTCCTTCTCCGCGTCCACAATCAGCAGATACGTCGCGTCTTCAAAATATGCCGGCACTGCGCTGTCCATCACAGTGCCAGTGGTCGATACCGCTATCTTCAGCATATCCCATCGTCTCCTTTGCTTTTCGGCAATTGTCTTCAAATCTCGCCACACTTACTCGTACCCCATCCTGTCTCTCCTTACGCATCACTCGTGCCAAGCACACAATTCTTCCCTCACGCCACTCACGAGCTTCGCGCGCCACACACGCCTCGGCCTGCCTCAGCATCGATGCATGTCTGTCGTGCCCCGTCTTGCCGCAGCGCCACCGCCCAATGCGGCGCCTATTCTTCCATCACGAGACGGTGGCTATAGGCATTGATCAGGTGATAAGTCCCGTCTTCCTCTGCAGGCGCGTATTCGGCCCAGTAGGTGATGATGCCCTGCTTCAGATGCCCGGCGAAATGCCCCGTACTTCGGTTCATCATCTTCTTGCCGCTGCTTTCACAATAGCGGATCACCTCGCGGATCTCCTCTTCGAGTATCAGCGCCTCGCTCATCGCCCTGCTCAGTTCATCGCTGATCAGCAGCTTGATAGCCTCGCCATCCCCATCATCGCGCCCCGCATCCCCCATATCCATGATCTGGCCGCCATATATCTCCGTCAATCCCTGCTTCAGCGCGACACGATTGTGCCGCCGCATGGTCGCGGTGGGCGCTTCCCGACTCTCACTGTTGATCCCCAGTACCAAGTCCAGGATATGCATACAGGGCTTGCCCTCTCTGGTGAAGATATCTCGGCAATTGGTGCAATAAGTGATGTACGGCGTATCGTTCCACGCAGCCCAACTTTGGGCGTCAGTCTTAGCGAGCACCGGGTCTGCAGTAAAGGACTGGGCGCCCCAACTACAGCAGCGTGCTTCATCTTTGCCATACGGCAGCTCTTCCAACGTATATCCATATGCAATTGCCAATTGCCGCACGGCCTGCTGCGTCCCTTCGTCATACCGGCTTGCGCAGGGGTCAAATACCGAGGCTTCTCCTCGCCCTTCCATCTGCCGCGTATCCACATGCGCGAGAAGATCACCGTAGATCATCCGGCACTCGATTTCCGGAAGGTAATCCTTAAACATCTTTTGGCAAGACGGGCACGCCAGGAGGAAAACCGGCTTCCCCAATGCCTGCCATGTCTCCCTGATGGCGGCAAGCTCCCCTTGATGCAGCCCGCTGTCCCCTGCCCAGATGGCAGGCGCGCCGCAGCAGCGCAGCAGCAGAGCCGTATCCGGCGCGGCCTCGAGCAGACGGGCATAGGTCTGGGACACATATCTGGGGTCTGATCCCCCGATCTGGCAGCCAGGGAAAAACACCTGCGCCACAGCACCTGACCCTACTACAGCACCCGATCCTGCCACAGCTCCTGCCCCTGACGCCGCCCCTGTCCCCGCCGGATTGACCAACAGCCGCGCTTCCCCATTGGCAAAGGCCATGTCCCTGAGCCAAAAATCATGAAACGCCGGGGGAAACGCCCCTGCGTCATGGAGCTCGCGACGGGTACGCAGGAAGTAATCGCCTACATCCACCCCCACCGGGCATACCTGCTTGCACACCCCGCATTGGCTGCAGGAGCTGATTTGCCTTAATGCTTCCCGTCCGGTAAGCAGCGTGACCGGGTTCATCGTGAGCTCGACCTCTTCCTTCAGCCGGGGCGGGTACATCCTATACTTCCTCAGCAGAGCGCAATAGTCCAAGCAAGCCGTGCAGTCGCACAGCACACAGCGCTTCGCTTCGTCTATCGCCTCTTCTTTCGTGTAGCTCTCCCCATTCGCCGGAGCGATGACGGGCATATGGCTCAGCTTCTTTTTATCCAGGACGACGATGGGCGTGCCCTCCGCTACGGCCTCCCCCGGATGCCACTTCGTCTCCCCCAGTATCTCCCCGGGCTGCCTGCGCCTGCCCGTCTTCAGGTACCACTCGATCTCGTGGAGGGAGCCTATGCCGTCGGCAATCATGTGCACCGGCGCTAGATCCGGCGGACAGCGGAATATATGCAGCCCCTCCCCCGGCAATTCCACGCCGGAGGACACATAGACGGCGTCATACTGCAGCGAAAGCAGATCTTCCACCGGCGTATTAAGGTGCAGCGTGTATTTCTCGTTGCCGAATTGCCTGGCAAACTCGTTCATATAGACTTCTTCGGGCATATAGGCGGATAGGCCGCCGCCGATGGCCCCCGTCTTCTCAAATATAGTGACGTCATACTTCTTTGGCGCAAATTTCAACGCACAGGTCATCCCTGACAGGCCCGCGCCGACAATGGCGATTCTCTGCTCTTTTTGCGGCACATTGAAGGCGATAGGCTCCGTTGAGCGTGTAAACTCCACACAAGCCTGCTCCAGAAGCTTCAGGGACACAGCGCCGTCCATCTCCCGCCTCTCGCAGGCAGCCTGGCATTGCGCCGGGCATACCCGCCAGACGATATCGGGAAAGACGACGGCATTGCGGTATATCCTGTACGCCGCGTCGACCCTGCCCCTCTGCAGCCGCTCCACGAAGCTCCGCATATCCAGCCCGAAAGGGCATTCGGCGCTGCAGGGCGCCAAACCGTCGTGCATACACAGACTCAGATTATTCTCATGTCTTGACCCATACATACCCATTAGCTCCTTTATTTTGAATTGCGCCAGATGAGCGAAATCCGACATACTTCTGCATTTCTGTTGTTGATTGTAGTCCGGTGAGGCGTGATAGCGAATGTTTTGCTCGAAACACGAGGTAAACATGCATTTCGCCGTAAGGCTAACCAGAGGTGGCCGAGGCGAAAAGGGGCTCTATGGATAATGAGAGATGCCCCGTTGAGCCGTAGGCGTAGCTTCGGTTTACGTCAATGTTTCGTCAAAATATGAGCGTACGCCTGACGGACATAATCAACAACAGTAGCGTAGACCTCTTTACAACAAATCCAACAATATTATACATCATCCCCGCCCGCCTGTCTCCATTGCATTGCCCATGCCTGTGTGATATCATTACTTCGGTTGTGACCTTTACCTAAGCGAAACGGAGCGATTCAACATGCCAAAAAGGACAGACGTCCACTCCATCATGATCATCGGCTCAGGCCCGATAATCATCGGTCAAGCTTGCGAATTCGACTATTCGGGTACGCAGGCATGCAAAGCCCTTCGCGGCCTTGGCTACAAGATCATCCTGGTCAACTCCAATCCGGCAACCATCATGACAGACCCTGTCGTCGCCGATGTGACCTATATCGAACCGCTCAACGTCACCCGATTGACAGAAATCATCGCCAAAGAAAGGCCCGACGCCCTCCTCCCCAATCTGGGCGGACAGTCCGGGCTTAACTTAAGCCTGGAGCTGCAGAAAGCCGGCGTCCTCGACAAATTCAAGGTCAAGGTCATCGGCGTACAGCTTGACGCCATCGAGCGGGGCGAAGACCGCATCGAATTCAAGAAAACCATGGACAAGCTTGGGGTCGAGATGCCCCGGAGCTTCGAGGCCTACACCGTCGATCAGGCGGCGGCAGTCGCCGGAGACTTGGGTTACCCAGTGGTAATCCGGCCTGCCTTCACCATGGGCGGCACCGGCGGCGGCCTGGTGTACAATAAAGAAGAACTGAACCTAGTCGCGAGCAGAGGCATCCAGGCCTCGATCATCGACCAAGTATTAATAGAAGAAAGCGTCCTCGGTTGGGAAGAGCTCGAGGTGGAAGTCGTCCGTGACGCCAAAAACCAGATGATCGCCGTCTGCCTCATCGAAAACATCGACCCCATGGGCGTCCACACCGGCGACTCCTTCTGCGCCGCGCCCATGCTGACCATCAGCGACAGCCTCCAGGATAGGCTGAAGCGAATCGCCTTCAGCATCGTATCGGAGATCGGCGTCATCGGCGGCACCAACGTGCAATTTGCCCACGACCCCGAATCAGACAGAATCGTCATTATCGAGATCAACCCCAGGACCTCCCGTTCCTCTGCCCTCGCGTCCAAAGCCACCGGCTTCCCCATCGCCTATGTATCGGCGCTATTGGCGGCGGGACTTACCCTGGACGAGATCCCCTACTGGAAAGAGGGGACCATGGACAAATACACCCCCTATGGCGACTATGTGGTATTGAAATTCGCCCGTTGGGCCTTCGAGAAATTCACCGGCATCGAGGACAAGCTCGGCACCCAGATGAGGGCCGTAGGCGAAGTCATGAGCATCGGGCGCACATTCAAAGAAGCCATGCAGAAAGCGATACGCTCCCTGGAGATCGGCAGGAGCGGCCTGGGCTTCGCCAAAGACTTCCACGAATTAGGCCTGGAAGCGCTGATGCAGAAAATCGCTGCGCCAAATAGCGAGCGGTATTTCGCCATATATGAGGCGCTGCGAAAAGGCGTCTCCACAGACGAAATCCACGCCATCACCCGGATCAAGACGTACTTCTTGGAGCAAATCAAGGAACTTGTAGATGTAGAAAACGAAGTCCTAGCCTATCAGGGGAAGGCATTGCCGACGGAGCTCCTTGCCAAAGCAAAAAAGGACGGTTTCGCGGACAAATACCTGGCCATGCTTCTGGACATACCCGAAGACGAGCTCAGGCATGTCCGTGAGGAAGCCGGCATTCTCGAAGAATGGGACGTCGTGCCCGTCAGCGGCGCGGATGCGGTCTATTATTATTCCACGTACAATGGCCTGGGGATACTCGGCGGAGAGTTGGCGGCGTCCAGAGCGAAGCGCGGCCTCGCAGGCAGCGTCCACAGCGACGGCGCAATCGCGCCCGGCAGCGACGCGCCCCCCCGCCCCAAAGTCATCGTCCTGGGCGGCGGCCCCAACCGCATCGGCCAAGGCATCGAGTTCGACTACTGCTGCGTCCACACCGCCTTGTCCCTCAGGGAATCCGGCTTCGAGACCATCATGATCAACTGTAACCCGGAGACCGTTTCCACCGACTACGACACCTCGGATCGGCTCTACTTCGAGCCCCTCACCGTGGAAGACGTGCTCTCCATCTATGCCCATGAGAAGCCCCTGGGCGTCATCGTCCAGTTCGGCGGCCAGACGCCGCTCAATATCGCCATGGAGCTTAAGCAAGCCGGCGTGCCCATCCTCGGGACGCCCCCGGAAGTCATCGCCCTAGCCGAAGACCGGGACCTCTTCCGCAAACGCATGGATCTCATGGACATCCCCATGCCAGAATCCGGCATGGCGCGCAACTACGACGAAGCCGTCATCCAGGCCCAGGCCATCGGCTATCCGGTCATGGTCAGACCTTCCTACGTGTTAGGCGGCAGGGCGATGGAGGTCGTCTTTGACGACGAGCAGCTCAAGACCTACATCCAAGTCAACGCCCAATACATCAGCGACGAAGCCCCCATCCTCATCGACCGTTTTCTCGACAACGCCATCGAATGCGAAGCGGACGCCCTTGCCGACGGCGGCGACGCCTTTGTACCTGCCGTCATGGAGCACATCGAGTACGCCGGTATCCATTCCGGGGACTCCTCCTGCGTGATTCCCACCATCAATATTAAGGAAGAGCACCTGGAGAGCATCCGGGACTACACCTGCAAGATCGCCGGCGAGCTCGGCGTGGTGGGGCTGATGAATATCCAGTACGCCATCCACCAGGACAAAGTCTACGTCCTCGAAGCGAACCCCAGGGCTTCCAGGACAGTGCCCCTGGTTTCCAAAGTGTGCAATCTGAATATGGCTAATTTAGCCGTCAAGTTGATCATGAAAGAATACACCGGGGACGCTATTGCCCTATCGTCCATGGCCCGGCCCGAAGTCCCCTACTATGGCGTGAAAGAAGCGGTTTTCCCCTTCAATATGTTCCCGGAAGTCGACCCCCTCCTTGGTCCGGAGATGCGATCCACCGGCGAAGTCCTGGGCCTGTCCGATTCCTTCGGCCTTGCGTTCTACAAAGCCCAAGAAGGCAACAAGACCGTCCTGCCCCTGGCCGGCTCCGTGCTGATCTCCGTGGCGGACGCGGACAAAGAAGCCGCCGCCGAAGTCGCCAGGCAGCTTGGCAGCTTTGGCTTCCGCATACTCTCCACCCGGGGCACCTACGCCTACCTCACCCAACACGGCATCCAGGCCGAATTGGTGAAAAAGTTGTACGAAGGCAGGCCGAACATCGAGGATGAAATCAAGAACCACAAACTGCACATGATCGTCAACACCCCGAGCAAAAGCAAGCGGAGCAAAGAAGACGACTCCTACATTAGAAAAGCCGCCATCCGCTACAACATCCCCTACATGACGACCCTGACAGCCGCCCTCGCCGGCGCAAAAGGCATAGGGGAGAAGCTATCGACGCCCAATGAGCAAGTCTTTTCGTTGCAAGAATACCACGCCCGGACACATATATAGTTTCGCCAACAGAGGCCATTTAGACGGCTCCTAAGATGTCGCCTTCCCTAAATAGCCTCTGTCTGCAAACCGCGATATCACACACCTGACGGACACAATCAGCATCAATAGATACTATAAAACATAAACAGGAGGCACAATATGAACATCATCCGTACAACAGCCGTCGAGCTGACCGCCATCCCAGCCATCACCTACAAACTAAAGCTATCCGCAGGCGGCGCCGGTATCCGTATACTCCGCCTTGACCAAGACGCCGTTGCCGTATTCAACATCGACAGGCGCTCGGGCGAAGCCATCCCCTACGGCCCCTTTGACGCCCTGCTCTTTCCCGACGACGCCGTGATCGAAGCCTTAGAGCTCACAGAAGGCCTGCCCTATTCGGCCCGTGGCAAACTGAAGATCACCGTCTTTGCCGATGCGGAAGCCGCAGCCGACAGTAGCGCCGCCGAAGACGTCACCGAGACCGATGTGGACAAAATCGACATGGTGGACAGCGCCGAGTACCAGGCCCTGATCGAGCGCTACACCAATGAGAAAGGCAAAATCAACTACACCCTGATGAACAAAGACTTTATCCAGTTCGCCAGCAAGAGCAAAGTCGTCGGGGATATGGTCGCCGCTAAAGCAAGCGTCGAAGACATCGTCGCCGCCATCGTTAAAAGCCGCGCCGCCCTCCACGCAGGCAAAAAAGAAAACATGAGCGACGCAGAGACAGCCGCCCTCATCGAGACCCTGGACGAGATCGATCCCCGGAGCGCATTCAAAGAATTATCCGCCTACATCCGGCGTCTATTGGCCAAAAAATAAGGAGACTGATTAGTGGAAGGCTCACCTAAGCCGCCTGTGAAACGAGAATTACTCCTCTTCTTCGTCATCGTCGCCATCACCGGCCTGGCCATGGGCATGAGCGACAGTGTGATTTCCAATTTCTTCAATGACGCCTATCACGTGACCTCCGTGCAGCGGGGCTTTTTGGAATTGCCCCGTGAGCTGCCCGGCGTCTTGTGCTTCTTCATCATCGCCTTCGCCTCCTCCATCGGTGACGTGCGCCTGGCCATCATCGCCCAGGCGCTGAGCGCCATCGGCTCCCTTGTCCTGGGGCTGTTCACCCCCACCTTCGCCCTCATGGCCTGGTTCATCTTCATCCAGTCCCTAGGCAACCACATCTACTTCCCCCTGCAGGACAGCATCGGCATGTCGATCATCGGCGGCGAAGAAGTCGGGCGGCGCGCCGGGCAGTACAGCGCCATCCGCACAGCCTTCATGATGATAGCCAACATCATCGTCTACTTCGGCTTCCGCACCGGCTTCTTCAGCTTCACGACCCGGATCAAGCTCCCCTTCCTGATCGGAGCGGTGGGCTTCGTTGGTGTGTTCGCCCTGTACATCCTGCTCCATACCAAATACAAAATCAGCGGCGAGACCGCCAAAAAACAGCTTCGCATGACGGTCAAGAAGGAATACGCCATCTACTACGTCCTGGCGATACTCTCCGGCGTGCACAGGCAGATCATGGTCGTCTTCGGGCCCTGGCTGCTCATCGAAATCCTCTACAAGCAAGCGGACACCCTTGCCCTCCTCGGGATTATCTCCGCCCTCCTAGGCGCAGCCTTCCTCCCGACCATAGGCCGCCTGGCCGACCGCCTGGGCTCGAAGATCATCCTCTTTCTCGAAGGGCTCGTCCTGGTCGCCGTCTACGTCGTCTTCGGCTTCATGAGCGGCGGTTTCACTAGCGGGACACTGGCCAAAGTCGGCCTACCCGTCATGATCGTCTTCGCCTTATTTATATTCGAAAAACTCACCATGAATTTCGGCATAGTCCGGACGATTTATCTGAAATCCATCCTCACCGATCCCGGGGATCTCACCCCCACACTGTCAGCAGGGCTCAGCATGGATCATGTGGTATCCATCGCCAGCGCCTATCTGGGCGGTATTGTATGGTACGAATTAGGCCCGCAGTTCGTCTTTTTCGCCGCCGCGATCCTTTCGTTGCTGAACGTCGCCGTCGCCCTGATGATTAAGGGAGAAGTGCGTTAACTTCCTAGTTGAATATTTCTTTACTTTACGTTATAGTTGTCCCTGGGAGAGCATTTGGCGGAATGCCTTTATTTTTTCCCTGGAGACAGCATTTTTATTATGTGAGGAGTGAATGCATGATTTATTCAATGGAAGTAGAGCATATGTGCCCCGTCGCCAAGGGCGCGTATCACGGCCCGGCGCCTATCCCCCAGGAAGGCAAATGGGTGCAGGCCAAGGAAATCACAGACATCAGCGGCCTGACCCACGGCGTAGGTTGGTGCGCCCCACAGCAGGGCGCGTGCAAGATGACCCTCAATGTGAAGGACGGCGTCATCGAGGAGGCACTGGTGGAAACCCTGGGCTGCAGCGGCATGACCCACTCGGCGGCTATGGCTGCGGAGATTCTGCCGGGCAAGACCATCCTGGAGGCGCTCAACACAGACCTAGTCTGTGACGCCATCAACGTCGCTATGCGCGAGCTGTTTCTGCAGATCGTGTACGGTCGCAGCCAGACGGCCTTCTCCGACGACGGCCTCCCCATCGGCGCCAGTCTCGAAGACTTGGGCAAAGGCATGCGCAGCCAGGTGGGCACCATGTTTGGCACCAAAGCCAAAGGCGCGCGCTACCTGGAGCTCACCGAAGGCTACGTGAGCCGCATCGCCCTGGACGAGAGCGACGAGATCATCGGCTACGAGTTCATCAGCCTGGGCAAAATGATGGACGATATTAAAAAAGGCGAGGACGCCAACACCGCCCTTGCGAATGCAAAGAGCACCTATGGCCGCTTCGGCGAAGCCGCAAAATACATCGACCCGAGAAAGGAGTGAGCTGCATGGCATTGTTTGAGAGCTACGAACGCCGCATTGACAAAATCAACGGCGTATTGGCAGAATATGGCATCGCATCCTTCGACGAAGTCAAGGAAATATGCGAAAAGGCCGGTATCAACCCCTACGACACAGTGAAATCCATACAGCCCATCGCCTTCGAGAATGCTTGTTGGGCTTACAACATGGGCGCCGCCATCGCCATTAAAAAAGGCGTGAAGTCCGCCGCTGAAGCCGCCGAAGCCATCGGCATCGGCCTACAGAGCTTCTGCATACCCGGCAGCGTAGCCGAAGACCGCAAAGTCGGCATCGGCCATGGCAACCTGGGCGCTATGCTGCTCCGTGACGAGACGAAATGCTTCGCCTTTCTCGCGGGCCACGAGAGCTTTGCCGCCGCGGAAGGCGCCATCGGCATAGTGAAAAACGCGAACAAAGCGCGCAAAGCGCCCCTGCGGGTCATCCTCAACGGCCTCGGCAAAGACGCGGCGCAGATCATCTCCCGCATCAACGGCTTCACCTATGTGCAGACCCAGTTCGACTACTACAGCGGCGAGCTGAAGACCGTCCGGGAGATCGTGTACTCCAAAGGCGAACAGGCAGCGGTGCGCTGCTATGGCGTGGATGACGTGCGCGAAGGCGTCGCCGTCATGCACAGCGAGGGCGTGGATGTATCCATCACCGGCAATTCCACGAACCCCACCCGTTTTCAACACCCGGTCGCCGGGACGTACAAGAAGGAATGCATGGAGCAGGGCAAGCAGTATTTCTCCGTAGCCTCCGGCGGCGGCACAGGCCGCACCCTGCATCCGGACAACATGGCGGCGGGGCCCGCTTCCTACGGTATGACCGATACCATGGGCAGGATGCATTCCGACGCCCAGTTCGCGGGCTCTAGCTCCGTACCGGCCCACGTAGAGATGATGGGCTTCCTGGGCATGGGCAACAACCCCATGGTGGGCGCTACCGTCGCCGTCGCCGTGGCCGTCGCCCAAGCTACGGTGTAGCCAAGTATCGTTGCTTTTCAAGACGTCGCGCCCATGCCGGGCACACCCGACAACAAAAACAGGCCTCGCGGCCTGTTTTTTTATTGACTTGCTCTACTTATTGTTCTTTACAACTTTCACGATGACGCCGCCTACCACGGCAACTGCCGCTACTCCGGCTTTTCATTGCAAATAGACGCTATCATGGCGGCTAAAGTGACCATGGCGATAATGCTGCCGATAATCCAGGCCCACATGCTCATCCCTCCTGCTTTCTACTTTCACCATTTATAGTCGCACGAACCCGACACGTGTGTCAAGTGGATTTTCTGACGGTGATCAATAATCGTAGCAGGTAATCATCGTCATTGACATAACACAGCTCATTCAACGGGTATTCAGTAAAGCCCGGGCCGCAGATCTCGTATCCATTGTCGCGAATGTACGCTGTCAACTGCTCAAACATAGCCCCGCATTTGCCATACCCGCCGCGCATATAGCCCATGGCATATTCAGCGGCAGGCCTTTTGTCATAGCCGTCCGGATTGTAGAAATAATAGCGATCCGGCCAGCCCCAGTCCGCATTCTTGAGCTGCTCCTCAGAAAAATAACCCCAGACCGGATAGTTCAAATTCAGATTCGGATACTTCTTGCTGCATTCGATGTAGAAATTCGCCAAGGCGGAATAATCGTCCTCGCCTCCATGGTAATTGTTGATCCCACCAAGCACAATCGGCTCAGCCGGCAGAAATTCTACCGTGATGGCGTCTTCATCCACCGACAACATAGGGTCGATGACGTTCTTTAATGTAGATAGCAGTTTTCGCGCGCTGATCCAAGTATCGATTTTCTCGTCGATCTGGACAATCTGCCTGCCAAGCACCTCGCTCACCATTTCAGGGGAGCGCTCCATGCCCAAGGCTTTGATTTCCTCGATGGACATACCGAGAGCCTGGCATGTGCGGATCAGATTCACGGTGGTAATCTGCGCGTGGGAATAATATCGGTAATTGTTCTCGCGACGCGCCACCGGCGAAAGCAAGCCGATTTTGTCATAGTATAGCAGCGTACTGCGGTTCGTCCTCGACAGTTTCGCGAAATCAGCAATGGAGAAAGTATCATAGTCCGGCATGTCCGACGCCTCCTCTTGAGTCAATGCGATATACCTCTTACTAATATACTATGGTTTAATAAAAAGATAAAGAATAATGCACCCCAAAACACGAACTATGAACCCACTATATAGTTGTGTCTTTCGAGCGCCTGCCAAACAGGCCTTTTTTTCTTGTTTTTTTATTCAAATGTTTAATGAAAGATGAAAAATAAGCCTTATTTTCTTCCCAAATAACTATTGACACGCTATTTGCTTCACAGATTAGCCTTAATCATGTAGAGAGCTCTTGGACGAAAAACCAAAGGAGGGATTGATTATGAAACGCAGATTAAGGCAAACACTCGCAGTCATGCTTGTGGGGAGTATGTTGTTTATGTTGCTCCCGACCATGGCTTTTGCGGAGGAGGAGCCCACCGCAGTGGATATAATGGAAACAGAAGCAATGATGGAAATACGCACAACGACGGATGCAGCCGAAGTCGACATATTCGACGCAGAGACCGACCTCGCCAATGCTGATGAGGGCGTTGGCGCCCCCTTTGACGAGGGCGGTGACGCTCCTGGCCCGGAAGCCGATGCACCGGACGCAGAAGCCGATGCGCCGGACGCAGAAGCCGATGCGTCGGACGTGGAAGCCGATGCGCCGGACGTGGGGATCGACCCCGCTGACGCCGACGCCGACGCTGACGCCATCACTACTGCTCTAATGACCTTGACCTGGACACTGAATTGAAGTTTGCTACCTGCTGAAGTAGCATCAGGGCCTGCTATTTAAAGACCAGCTGTTGACATGTAAGCCATTCTTCAACGAGTTCTCTTCCAGGAACAAGTTTTATGAATAAGCAATATTGTTGGATATTTCATGGATCTGTATGGAACTGCAGCTGCAATGTCTGCCCAAGCTTTCTGTGAGAAAAGTCTTTACTGTGAAATTATTTAAATATTCCCACTGTAAAACTACGACTGCCTAAGACTTGTTTCTTTTTTAATTTGTTTTGTAACTTAGTGACTGTACAAGCATAATGTCGAGTGTGAATTGTACAGGGTGACACAAAAAAAACGGGAACTTTTGAAAAACCCAGCAAAAATTGAAGAAATCCAAGAAAAAAAAATTATTGGCAGAAATTGAACCATTACAACTTGCCTTTTAAGAGACAGTAATCCAAATTATCAATGTTTGAAAATTACGTCCTGTAGATGGCTTCCTCCTCCACGTGTGCATTCTTTCACTGCCACTACGCATTTCAAACGGGAAC
>Ga0082212_10001842_pt1 | contig 13631 bp, 8 predicted proteins | sample TergutNt197P3_FD_71548 | JGI IMG/M metagenome (GOLD analysis project Ga0082212, IMG submission 71548) | Neocapritermes taracua P3 segment gut microbial communities from Petit-Saut dam, French Guiana - Nt197 P3 | ecosystem: Host-associated > Arthropoda: Insects > Digestive system > Gut ... | reverse complement strand
AAACCTATATCGACCCGACCATACAGCGGTTGATCACCATCGCCCCGACGCTAAACGGCAGGGTAGTATCGAACAGACAGTATGCCGCGACGCGCGAAACCGTGACGCTGAGCATCCTGCCCGATCCCTCCTACATGCCGGATTCGATTACGGTACATCATGCCGGTTATGCAACGACAACCGTTCCCCTTACAGGCGACGGCGACATTCGTATATTCCTGATGCCCCCCTATCCGGTAACCGTCACATCCACATTCAAACCGTATCATTCGACAGGCACAGAGATGCGGCGCGCCGCGTCTCTACAAGCATACGTTCAAAACGGCGTCCTGCATGTGAGCGGCCTGAAAGAAGAAAATGGACTGCGCGTCTACGACATCCTCGGCAAACTGATCTATCAGTCCTCCCCCAACTCCTCACATAGCGTGGTATTTCTCTCCCCTACGGGGGGAGCCGGAGGGGGCTTCCCCCTGCCGAATCGCGGCATATATATCATCACGGACGGAAGTGAAGTTTTGAAAATTATCTATTAGCCGGCAAAAATTTTTTGAGGTAAAAACTGTTTCCGGCAGATTTCAGTTGATTGATGGCAGAGTTGCTAAAACTGCTGTTCAGGTATCCATACGATCATTGTGCTGTCTGCACGGTTATCCCAGGCGTAGTAAGGTAACAAGGTCATCGACACATCTTTTGAAATGCCGCCGTCGAGCGCTACTTTTGCAGGAATGGTCACGAAATGGATGCCTTTCATCAGACTGTCGGACGCTGTTTTGACGGTGTAATGGTCAGGGAAGGTCCCGATAAATGCCTGCAGTATGGGGAAACTGTTATCGATAGCTTCGGCACAGTATACTAACGGGCCACGCGTGAGGCATACGCGTCCCCGGTCGGCTTCTACTTTTTCGATGGCATGGGTATAGTGTAGCGGCATCGGGAGACGAAGGGTTACACGGTCGCCTGTTTTCCATTTTTTGCGAATGGAAACAAATCCGTCCTTCACTTTGGCGTTTATTTTTTTCCCGTTGAGCGATACTTCCCAACGCTGCGGAATGTTATCGACATACCGGTACAGATCGCCGGGTACGAACTGAGATCCTGTCCAGGTTGGGATACGCATACGAAGTGTAAATTGCTGGTTTTCTATCAACGGATCAATGGAGAACCTTATATTTTCATCGAAAGGATAGCCGGTTTCCTGTACAATCTTGACTTTTCCGGTTTTCAGCGGGATCAGCGTTTCGCTGCCGGCGTAAAATGAACAGTAAATCTCGTCTTCGGTATAAGCATACATCATGCCGGATACCTGCGGGATCAGCCGCGCAAGGTTCGACGGGCAACAGGCTGTTCCGAACCAGGGCGCGCGTCCGCGCTGGCCTTGATTGAAAGTTGTCTGTCCGTCGGCTTCGAGGGGATTGACATAAAAAAACCTGTTGCCTTCGAGGTTGACGCCGGCCAGTACATTATTGAACAAAGCCACTTCGGCTACATCCATATACTTTCCATTCTTTTCCATCAGGTACATGCGGTGATTGAAAAATACGTTACCCACCGCGGCACATGTTTCAAGATAGGCTTCCCTGTTGGGGAGCAGGTATTCGGGGCCAAAACCTTCGATACCGTGAATAGCTCCCAGTCCGCCGGTGATGTGCATGCGCGTATCTACGATATTCTGCCAGATGCTGTCCAATGCAGGGCGTAGCGTATTATCGCCGGTGAGCGCACTGACATCGGCCATGCCTGAATAAAGGTAGGTGGCGCGCACTGCATGTCCTACTGCCTTTGTTTGTTCGCGCACGGGCAGATGCTGCTGCGCGTATTCCGGAGCCATCACCCCCCGTCCTTCGGGACAATAGGTGACGCCGCGTATGTCAACAAACCGTTTTGCCATATTCAGGTAAAGCGTATCACCGGTTACGCGGTACAGTTTGACTAACGCCAACTCCATTTCCTCATGTCCGGGCGCCTGGTTTACAGGAACGCCATCGTTGTAGGTGGGGTCTCCTTCAAAAAATACATGATTGACATGCCGCGCATTCTTCTCGGCTACCTTCAGCCATTTATCTTTGCCGGTAGCCTGAAAATAGGCTACTGCACCTTCGTACATGTGACCCATGTTATACAGTTCATGGCTGTGTACTACCCATGAGTAGGGTTTGTCGCCCATCCCTCCGCCACCCCACGGCCTGGTATTTTTCGATACGCCGGTAATATGCGATTCATAATGGTACCCGTCAGCCTGCTGTGCATCGGCAATGAAGTCGATTATCTGATCCATCTGCCGTTCAAGTTCGGCGTCGCGTTCGATCTTGAGCAGGCAGGCCGCTCCTTCCATCACTTTATAAAGGTCGGAGGCGATATAACGATGCGGGAATGGCAGTTCATCGGGAATTTCCTTTAAAAAGTTAGCCGTTTTACGCAGATTTTCCACAGCCGGTTGCGTTTTATCCAATGCAAAGGGAACGAGGGTTTGCTTTTGTGTTTTCAGGCGCGGCAACCAGAAGGCATCGGTCAGCGTCACTTCATGAAACGGAACAGGAATCAAAGTCCGGTCGCTGAGAGATGGATTGGTATTGGTGCAGGAAAAAACTGCAAGTATAATAATGACGTAAAAAATATTCTTCATAACATTTCGTAATTCTTAATTAACTCTCACCTCACCACCGGGAATTGCGACACCCTCAGCGTAGTACAGCCGTAGGGTATCAGCGTTATCTCTTCCGGAGGTATTTCCCGTGGGGTTACAGAATAGCCTACAGAATAAGGCAGCGGGCCGGCCATTTCGTTATACAGTTGCCAGTGTGGAATTTCTTTAGCCTTTACCCTGATTTGTATCGGGGCGTTTTCGATATTCCAGAAATAGGTAGCCTTTTGCTTCTCCGCATCGACAGTCACCCTGAACTGCTCTTCGGTCTGGTTACGACCGGGGCTGATGATTCCATAGTTCCACTTGTCGGGCGAAGTCACTTCGAAATACGTTTTTCCATAGCTATGAACCTCATTATCGGGAAATTCTTTTTGCTTCCATTCTTCTCGCATCCGAAGTCCGTATACTAACGGACCACGTTCGACGGAAATCGAATTTTCATGCCAGCGATTGGTGGTTACCTGCATGGGAAGGGTCAGCTCCACCTGATCGCCGCTTTTCCATGTGCGGCGGATGATAGCTACCGTACTTCCTTCGGCGGTCTGTTCGACATTTCCATTAACGGAAACGGTCGCTTCCGTACACCATCCCGGAATACGCAAATGCAGCGGAAAAGCTATCTCTGCAATCTTTTTATCCTCTATTTTCACTGTGAAACGTATTTTGTCGTCCATCGGATAATACGTATCTTCGGTTATTTTCACTAAACAGCCATTCGCCACTTTGGCCGTAACTTCCGAGGGAGAGTAGGCCAGGGCCGCCAGTCCGTTGTCAGGCGTGGCATACCACAGGTTTTGCGTAAATTTGGGCCATCCCTGGTGCATGTTGGAGAGGCAGCATGGATAGCCGGTAAGCAGCCCGTAGCAGACGTCGGTGCCGTCGTGATTGACGTCGAAGTTGCGGACATGTCGCGTACTCATCACCTGGTTGGCCTGCTGGAAATACTGCTTGGCCATAAAATCATCTGTGATCTGGGTCGGTAAGGCATTGAAAGTTATTTTCTCCAGGTGGTCGACCATCGACAGGTCGCCGGTTATCTCAATCATTTTTTCGAGCGAGAACATCAACTCTACCACCGAGCACAGTTCCACGCCCTGCGTAGGATTGTTGCCGTGCAGGGCTTCGTCGCCGCCGTACATACCCTGCGCCTGTCCGTTATACTTGCGGATGTCCGCAAAGCCTTTCTTCACCGCATCAATATATTTCTGATCAGGGTGTTGCTGATAGTAGATCACAGGTTCCTTGATGCCCTGCGCCAGGTTTACACAATGGATTGTACCCAGGCGGCTGAGGTCGTCGCGTTCGAGCATCATACCGGTGAAGTCAATACCCTGCCTGTGGAGCAGGTCGCTTAGTTCGAGCAGGAAAGGCTCGCCGGTGATGTTGTAAAGCCAGTACACGGCCTGCAGGTTGTCGCATACCCGATATTCCGCCCAGAACGTACGAAAACCCAGCGGGTTTTCGGGTAATGTTTTCAGCTGGTACCTGAAATAATTTGTCATGAGCGTCACCACGCGCCGGTCGCCGGTGGCCGAGTAATACTGTTGCAGTATTTTGAGCATCACTATACGCGGCCACCAGTCGTCGCAGTTATTGCGCTGCAAACCTGGTTCGCCGGGGTAGTTCGTATCCGGCCCGAAATAGCCGTCGGCGCGCTGGCTTTTCAGCGCCCATTCAACCCAGGGTTTTGCTTTTTCTTTCAGTTCCCTGTCGTCGAGGATATAAGCCAGCGGCAGCAGGCCGTCAATCCAGTAGGGGCCGCGCTCCCACTGGTCGCCGTCGCCGCCCAGCCAGCCATTGCGGGGGCCTACCACCTGCGAATACAACACATCCAAATGTCCGGTGGCTCCGCTTTTTTGCCGTTCCAGCATCTCCAGCAGCCAGCCTTTGGCCCGGATACTGCCTAACGGCAGTTCCATGTAAGGTTTGCGAATCAGCGGATAACGATTGTTGGCGTAATTGGGGTTATCGCCCCAGGACAGCCTTGTGAAAGCGCATAATGCAATAACAGTTAAAACTAAAAATCTGATTTTCATAATATAAACAGTTTAAAATTGATTATTTTACATGTGGAAATGCGGTGATCCGCAATCGCGCCGCACCCATGGGTATCAGCGTAATCTCTTCGACAGGTTCGGCTGTCTGTACCGGATACGGAGGCAGGACGGCTGTCAGATCATACTTATCGATCATCCATTCCGGAACCCGCTTGCCTTTTGCTTTCATTTCGATGGGTACATCTTCAGGGGTATACGGAAAATTATTGTTTGGCCATTCTTTTTTTATTACTGTAAAACTTCTTTCCGGCTTCACAAGGTCGCACAACAAAGCATAATTCCATGGACTTCCTGCTTCAAGGTTCCATGCCGGCCAATCCGCCGGATCAACCTTCACCTCCCATGTCGAGTTTGGCGATACGGTTTTCGGTAATACTTTCCTGTTGAGTTCTTCCCTGATCTTCAGAGAAAAGGTTAGCGGACCATAATTAACGCTCACACTATTTTGGTTGACAGCCCATTGACGCACAAAAATAGTCATCGGAAAGTCAATCGTTACCACGTCGCCATCTTTCCAGTTACGGTCGATTCGCGCGTATGATCCTGCTTCAAAACTGTTTCCTGCGGATTGATTGTTCAGCCTGATGGTTGCATTATTACACCAGGCAGGAATCCGGATATATAACGGGAATGTCACATCCTTTGCCGTATTTATACGTATAGTTACCTGTTCTTCAAACGGATAGTTCGTTTCCTCGGTAAGCGTAACTTCCGTACCGTCTCCTACTTTTGCCTTCACCGAACCAGCGCTGAACAGCACGGCGGCTAATCCGTTATCCGGTGTAGCCATCCACAAATGCTCGGCATAGTAGGGCCAGCCCTGCGTGTGGTTATGCTGGCAGCAGCGATAGCCGAATCCGCTCATCATCAGCATTTGTCCTCGGTTCTGAATACCGGGGCTATGATTATTTTCGTTGCTTGTCGCCATGTTCGGAGAAGTAAGATAGCGGAACGTCTTAAAATCGGGCATGAACGCTGCGGGATAACTGTTGAAAGCCACATCTTCGCAATTATCCGCCCAGTGTGGGTCGCCCGTATAGCGAAGCAGTAACTCGTCGGAAGCCATCTGTTCTACAAAGGCGCATGTCTCCGCGCCTTGACGGGGGTCAATATATCCTAAGCGACTGTTTTCATCACTCCCATACATACCTCCCGGCACCTGTCCGAAAGTGCGGCGTATCAGCCAATAGTTGTTGTAGGTAGCCGCCAGATCCTTTGGGTTTCTACTCAAAACCCAGTAGGTAGCAGGTTCTCTGAACCCTTGAGCCAGATTCACCGTATGCCAGTTTGGCAGGTTTGTATCTTGCATCCAGTCGGCAGTGCTGCGATGCAGTTTTTCGGCAAGGGTGATGAGCCATTGTTCGCCTGTAATATTATACAACCAGTAGACGCTGTGCAAGTTATCGCCGGCCCGGCAGTTGTCCCAGTAATCCTTCAAAAAACGTTCTTCCGGAAAATCCAGCTGCCATTTGAAATAATTGGTCATCAGGTCGATGACGCGTTTATCAAGGCTGTGTTCATAATAGGTCTGAAGGCACCATAGCATGATCATGTTACCCCAGAGGTCGGGGCTCCCTCTTTTTTCAATCCATGGCCCGAAAAATCCATCCGGACGCTGACTGTTTAATGTAGCTTCAATCCACATTTCACTTTCCTTGATCATCGCCGCATCATTCAGAATATACGCCAGGCTGATATATCCCTTCAGCCAGTAAGGCACCTCTTCCCATCCATGGTCGCCATCGCCTGTCGTGCTTAGCCATGCATTGTTTTCCTTGTCGAGAAAACGGCTTATTTCAGTCAAGTGACCTGTAAGCCCGTCCCGCTGGCGGTATAAATATTCCCTCACCCATCCTTCGGGTTGTACGGCGCCTACCGGAAGTTTGATAAAACGTAACGGTTGCAGCGGCGCCTTATTGCCGGTGTAGTGGGTATTGACCGATGAAATATCGGGTTGAGGCACATTTGTTATGCCCTCATCTGCGGAAGTACATGCCAACAGGCCTGTTACCGCTAATAAAAATAGTAATTTGAAAAATTTCATGTTAAATAAATTAATAATGGTTTGCGGTTGTTTCATAACAGTTGGTTTTGGGTATTTAATTATTTGAAAAATTTAATTCGCTTTTGCCCAAGTCACTGGAGGTAGCTACTGCAATACCCCTGTTGTTTTCCTTGCTGACGGCGCAATAAAAATGATAAACCACACCTTTGTATTTGATTACAAAAGGCTTGTGTGCATACCGGTCATCGAACGGCTCGGACGGGCTTATCAGATCGTCGCCGTCCCAGTCGGTCCAGTTTATCAGATCATACGAACAGGCAAAACGTTCGAAAGCGCCCGGTTTCCAGAATGCGCCAAAATAGAACATGACCCACAAGTCGTCCATTCGGGTAATGAACGCATCACCTGAAATCCCTGTCTGATGGTCGATTACAGGCTGTTCGCCATAGCGTTTCCAATGCTCCATGTCGTCCGACACTGCCATCGCAATGCGCTCCGCCCGGTTGTGCTCCCTGCTTTTGGCATTGTAGTACATCACAAATGGAGAACCCTGCGTTTTCCTTTTATCATATATAACCGTACTTTTGTAAATTGTCGAATTGTCATACCAGCGTGCATCGTCGTCGCCGGGCAGCATGACCGGACGTTTCAGGCGCTGCCATTCTTTGGCGGCTGTCAGGTTTTTGCTGAAAGCCATTCCGATACCGAGAATGCCCGCCTCGTATCCTTCGCTTGCTCCGCCAAGATACGACATCCAGTACTTTCCGGCATGCTTTTTTACTTTATAACTTCCACCCCACGCGAAATCCTGCAACGCCATGTAACCTGCTTTCTGGTTGGCATCCCAGGTATTCTCTGTAAACGACATGATTTTCCCAAGCGTTGTCCAGTTCAATAAATCGCTACTCCGGGCAATCCAGGTCTCGTAACCGCGACCGTCGTATACAATATAGGTCATGTACCACGATTTCCTGGAACGGAAGATACTCGGACTGTCCACCATTTTGTCCCTGCTTTCAGGCACAAGTACCAAACCATACTTGTAAGGCGTTTTGATTTCGTCAAAAACCTGCTGCATCTTTGTTTCGGAGACAGCGTTAGTCTGGGCAAATGCTGCAAAGCCGGATAACAATATCCATATGTAAGCGATAACAATATTTTTCATATTTCACATTTTACTGCTGATAAACGTGGCGAAGATACGGCTTTTTTACCATTGACAAAAATTGTAAGACCTTTGCCCTTTTTGTATTTTTCGCCTGTTTTATCATACAGTATCGTGACGTTCTTCCCGTGATACGGCACGTTTTCCAGACAGAAATAATCCCAGACGTCTTCGGGAACGAGCGGATTAACAACGAGCGTATTCCCTTCCTGCGGTCTCATACCGATCAGTCCGTTGATGATTAAGTCGCAATATGAAGAATGGTTGTAGTCTTTTCCGCGTTCCCTCATCGGTCGCCAGTCGCGGCTCTTGTAGATTGACCGGGCTATCCAGTCGCCTGTAAAAGGGTGGAGGTTTTCATCAATCCAGGGGACAACAGCGCCATTATCCATTGTCAGGTGATGGCTTTTTGTAAAGATTTTCAGCAAGTTGAAATAGTCGTCTTTTGAAACAAATGGCTGTTCCTGGTTGTTGAGCAGGTTCGCTAATCCCGTCAAGGTAATCGACGTTGACAACGGCCAGGAAGGGCCGTTCCACTGGCACGGATGGCCTTCGTAAACGACGGTAAATCCGGGATGACAGCGTTCGGCAGTTGTAGGGCCGTAAGGGGCATAGAAATGAGCGGTATCCATGATGAATTTCCATGCAACGGCATATTCCGGACCGGCAAGGTCGAAAGCCCATGGCGTATACCCGTGCTGTTCGCGCGCGCTGCACAACACGGCATTCTCATCGCGCGACAATACCTTGAAGAAACTGGCATCCTTGTCCCATAAAGTCTGCAACATGTTTCTTCGTATGTCTTCCGATTTTTTGCCGTATTCATTCGTTTTTGCATCTTGTACGATACGCCCGATGTCTGCCAGCGCTTTTGCATCGGCGGCCATATACGAATTGATGGTAGCCCGAAAACCGCTCCCGCAAATGGAAACTTCCATGCCGTCGCGGTCGTCAATCTGCCAGAACAATCCGCGTGAAGCGTCGAACCGCGCTTTTTCCCATTCGCCGAAATTGGTCATCAAATCGGGTAATAACTCCCTGAATAGCGAATCCTTGCCGGTTACTAAATAATAGTTATACAAAGCGTTTGCAATAGGAAAACTGTAACTTCGTGGACTTCCCCCGCCCCTAAGCCAGTAGTTGGCATACTCGTCCAGATAAGTCCGGTTACGCAGCCACCTGCCTTCATTGTAATGCAGCATGGCCGGACAACTGATGCCATTGTATTTGCCTGCCCAGCCCACATCCGGCAAAAACTCGGTGATGATGTAGCCGCCGGGCGTTTGCCTGACGTGTTTGCGGTATGTCCACCAGCGGAAATAATAGATTTCCTCCAGTTCCTTGTCGGGACACTCAAATAGCGGAATATTGGCTTTCAGAAAGTCGGCCGCCGTGGAATTGGGAAAGGTCTGAATATACAGTTCATCGTCCGACCGGTTGAACCTGTCGACATACGAATTTACAACAGCCGGATCAAGGAACGCTGTTTCCGGCGAACCCGTACAGCCGACAACGCAAAAAGCAATCAGCAAGATAGCCGGATAAAGATTTATTCTTTTTTCAAACATGGTTTTTGTATTTATTAGTTCTCTTCTTCTCTGTTAACGGTAACGGTATTGATTTTGTAGGGCAACCAAACCTGCATCTGCGATTTTCCCCGGTTACACCAGGTATAATACGGTATTGCCGTCACTTGTTTGTCCGTCACCTCAACGCCGTTTCCGTCGCGGGTCGGGCTGACGCTTTTGGCTTCCATATCCAGCGCAACAATTTTCTCGGATAAAACCCTGCTTTCCCGATCCGTAATTTTCGCATCGCGCGGAACGATCAGGTTCCATGCCTCCCCGTTATCAGGGCTTTCAACACAATAGACGAGCGGTCCGCGCTGCAAGGCCATCCTGTCGCTGTTGTTCTTCACCTCGTCTTTCGATGCAACCCTCAGTACGTTCAAAGGCATTACCCATTCCACTATATCGCCCGGATTCCAGGTGCGTTTCACTATGGCATAACCGTTTTCCTCAGCATAGGGAACTTCTTTCCCGTTCACCGACAGGCTGCAAACCGACGGCTGCGGTTCGAAAAAGCGATACAGTCCGCCGGGTGAAGCTTCGCCTCTGGCCCATCCGGGTATTCTGATGCGCAATGTAAATTCCTGTCGTCTTTTTGCAGGGTCAACGGTCATGCGGACTGTTCCGTTCCACGGATAGCCGGTTTCAACCTGCATTTTTACATTTTGCCCTTTCAAGGGTATGGACGCTTGACTGCCGATAAAAAGATTGACCCATACGGTGTTGTCCGAATAGCCGTAGATATAGTCGCCCAGCGACGAGATCAGGCGTGCAATGTTCGACGGGCAACAGGCGGTACCGAACCATTCGCGCCTTTCGATCATGCCAACCGACGACAGCGGGTTATCATAGAAGAACCGGTCGCCTGTTAACGAGATACCGTCTAATGCGCCGTTATACAGCGACTTTTCCAGCACGTCGATATACCGGCTTTCGCCGGTGAGTTCGCCCATGCGCCGGTTCCAGAACACCATGCCCACCGATGCGCAGGTCTCGCAATAGGCGCTGCCGTTGGGCAGGTCGTAATCGGCGGTGAACCCCTCGTTGCGTCTTGTCTGACCTATACCTCCGGTTAAGTACATGTTACGGTGCACCACATCCTCCCAGAGTGTTTGCATGGTTTTTACATAATCACGGTTGCCGGTCAGCGCCGCCACATCGACAGCCGCCGAAAAATAATACATGGCGCGTACGGCATGACCTGTCACTTTGGTTTGTTCCGTCAGGGGCTTTACGTCCTGACGCGCTTCCGGATTTCGCCATGTTCCAAGTCCGCGCCCCCTTTCGTTGAGAAGCCAGTCCGACAATTTCAGGTATTTTTCATCTTTCGTGATTTTGTACAACTTTACCAGAGCGATCTCTATTTCCTGATGTCCCGGCACCCAGTGTCGTTTACCGGGGCCGAATGTTGCATCCATGTGATCAGCGAAACGGATTCCAACATCCAGCAGCGTGCGTTTGCCTGTAGCATTATAATACGCAATACCTGCTTCAATCAGGTGGCCGCCACAATAGGCTTCATGCCGGTCCATATCTGTCCAGCGCTGCTCCGAGGGCGTCAACGTAAAAAATGAATTGATATAACCGTCGGGCTGTTGCGATTTTGCGATTTTTTCAATCCATTCGTCGGCTTTTTGCTCCAGGTCCCTGTCGGGGTTGTTCTTCAGCGAATAGGCGATGGCTTCCAGTGCCTTGTATACATCCGAATCGTCATAATAGATACCCTGAAACCTGCCTTCGCGGAGGCCGGCAGCCACTTCAAAGTTCTGAATGCGCGGCGTAGCCACTTCCGTCTGGTGAATACATACCGGTATGGTTACCGATTTCACCCTGTCAACATGCGTTTTCCAGAATCCGTCAGTGATCAAGACTTCCGAAAAATCGACATGTTCATACTGTTGCATGGACGTCTGCGCCTTAACAGACGTCCATGCAGCCAAACTGCATAAAATTAATGCACAAACTTTCTTCATATATAAATTAATTTTTATAATGCCGGTTCTTCGCTGTTGACGGTAACAGTTTCGATTTTGTAAGGCAACCAAATCTGCATGTTGGAATTGCCGCGGTTACACCACGTGTAATACGGAATTGCTTTTACTGTTTTGTTTACTATTTCGATACCTGTTCCGTCACGCGTTGGTGTTACCGCTTTGGCATCAATATCCAGCGCGATGATTTTTTCATTTAATACATTTCCTTCCTTGACGGATGTTTTCGCATCGCGGGGAACAACCAGGTTCCACACCTCTCCGTTATCTGCGCCTTCCACGCAGTAAATAAGCGGGCCTCTCTGAAAAGCCATTCTGTTAAGATTGAGTTTTACTTCATCCCGCGCTGCCACTTTCAGAACATTCATCGGCATATTCCATTCCACCACATCGCCTGTATTCCAGGTGCGTTTCACGATGGCGTAACCGTTTTCTTCGGTATATGAAAAAGGTTTTCCGTTTACCGAAAGCGTACATGACGATGTTTGCGGCTCATGGAAATGATAGAGACCGCCGGGAGAGGCTTCGCCTTTAGCCCATCCGGGAATCCGGATACGCAATGAAAACTCCTGTCTTCTTTTTTCCGGATCGACCTTCATTTTTACGGCTCCATCCCACGGATAGGCTGTTTCGACCTGTATTTTTACCTTTTGGTTTTTCAACGGTACGGTTGCCTCACTGCCAATGAAAAGATTAACCCATACGCTATTGTCGGAATAGCCATAGATATAATCGCCCAGCGATGCAATCATACGGGCAATATTCGAGGGGCAACAAGCCGTTCCAAACCATTCGCGCCGCTCGCTCAAGCCGTTTGAAGATAGCGGGTTAACATAAAAGAACAGGTCGCCTTTCAGCGAAATTCCGTCTAATGCCCCGTTGTACAGCGATTTTTCCAGAACATCAATATACTGGCTTTCGCCGGTAAGCTCGCCCATCCGTCGGTTCCAGAACACCATGCCGACCGATGCGCAGGTTTCGCAATAGGCGCTGCCGTTGGGTAAATCGAAGTCGGCAGTAAAACCCTCGTTACGCCTTGTCTGACCAATACCTCCTGTTACATATAAGTTACGGTGTGCCACATCCTCCCAAAGCGTTTTCAATGTTTTCATGTAATTCATATTACCGGTCAGCGACGCCACATCGGCAGCTCCCGAGTAAAGGTACATGGCACGCACTGCATGGCCTGAAACTTTGGTTTGTTCTACAAACGGCTTAGCAGACTGGTGGTATTCCGAATTCCATCCCTGTTTGTCAGCATGACGTCCTCTTTCATTGATGAACCAGTCGGACAGTTTCAGGTATTTATCGTTTTGGGTAGTCCTGTACAGTTTCACTAATGCGAGTTCTATTTCCTGGTGCCCCGGCACCCAGTTTCTTTTTCCGGGACCGAACGTGGCGTCCAAGTGGTCGGCAAAACGGATACCGACGTCCAGCAGCGTACGCTTACCCGTTGCATTGTAGTAAGCAACGCCCGCTTCAATCAGGTGACCGCCGCAATAGGCTTCATGACGGCCAATAGCAGTCCACCGCGTTTCCGAAGGCGTCAGCGTAAAATAGGAGTTGATGTAACCGTCTGGCTGTTGCGATTTTGCGATTTTTTCAATCCATTCGTCGGCTTTTGCTTCCAACGCTTTGTCAGGATTGTTTTTTAACGAATAGGCAATGGCTTCAAGCGCCTTGTACACATCCGAATCGTCATAATAGATACCTTGAAACCTGCCTTCGCGGAGGCCGGCAGCCACTTCAAAGTTCTGAATGCGCGGCGTAGCCACTTCTGTCTGGTGAATACATACCGGTATAGTAACCGATTTCACCTTGTCGACATGCGTTTTCCAGAATCCGTCCGTAATCAGGACATCCGAAAAATTAACGCTTTCATATTGTTGCATGCGCGTCTGGGCTTGTACAACCGTCAAAGCAAAGAAAGATAGTAATAATAAACGAACTTTCATCATGATGTTTTTTTTGTTTATAAGAAAAGAGACTGTCTCAAAAAGTCTACTAACTTTTTAAACAGTCTCTTTTCATTTGATTGAATATTAATAATTCGGGTTTTGTATAAGTTTGGGATTTGTGTTTATGGTCGTTTGCGGAATGGGAAAAACGATACGGTAATCGCCATTCGGTTCGTGCGACAACCAGCTTTTCTTGGTATAATGCCCAAAACGTATCATATCCCTTCTTCTGAAACATTCCCA
>Ga0082212_10008259_pt1 | contig 13633 bp, 9 predicted proteins | sample TergutNt197P3_FD_71548 | JGI IMG/M metagenome (GOLD analysis project Ga0082212, IMG submission 71548) | Neocapritermes taracua P3 segment gut microbial communities from Petit-Saut dam, French Guiana - Nt197 P3 | ecosystem: Host-associated > Arthropoda: Insects > Digestive system > Gut ... | reverse complement strand
GTTTTTGTTTATTCCCCTGAAACCCCCCCCCCCCACGCCGCCGCCGCCGCTGCGAGTTTCCTAACTCTTATTAATACCTTATTTCAAAGCCTAACTTTGAAGAGCGGTGGTGAGAAAGCACCTCGTAGTGTCAGGCCATTCTGAATGGACACGTATCGGAAAATATTTGCCTTTGCGGACTTTTCTGTAAGTTTATTTTGAACACGTAAAGGTATTAGTTACGACAGTTTCATAAATACGCCAAACTCAGTGAGAATATTGTACAGTACTTCAGCTAACGGAATAGGTTGTTCGGGATGGTGATGCTCTGTTCCGTTGTACTCCCATGTTGACATATGTGTGTGACGAAGCAGGAAATCTGATCAGCGGTGATCTGTTGCTTCGAAATCCACACTGATGATCTTCAGTAACGCCGTCTGAATATGGAGTTAAACTTGAGAGAAGAATGCTGGATACAGTTTTGTTTGTGTCGACAGTAGTGGTAACTGCTGCGACCTTACCATCAACCAGTACAGTAATCAGCTCTTTCTTCCACAGCTGAAGGTATTCTTCCGTAAGATGCCAAATAAAATTTACGAATGTCATGCAGTAACGTCTCACTACATGTCGGGGTACATTCCATTGTTATTTAGATTTATATATGGTGGATTTGTACCCTGATGTTTTTGATTTACGTGTCCAGTTTGGGTGAATTTGACAGTTTGATTACAGCACACCTTATATTCCAGAGTCTCCTTGTTCGATCCCCGATTTTCAGCAGGCCCATACCACCACACATATTGTGTGGTTCCATTCATTTGCACCGTCGCGTTCTCGGAGCCTAAGTGAACGGCGACGAATTTGCATGCGCTCCCCATGAATGGCTTTTTTGTGAACATAATAGTGTATCGTAGCTTCATGTTTGTCGCGTGCCAAGGAAACGCCTGAAAGCCTTATAAACTAAGAGTATTTTGAGTTGGTTTTTGTATATTATTTTTTTTATTTGAAAAACTCTTTTTTTTTTTTATCCAGAAAAAAAAACTCCCAAAATCTTGACCGGCAAAAAAATAAAATTTTTATTTTTTTGCCACTACCGCCTTTGCCTGCCTGGCTATGTTAGCGGGGTCTAAGCCATAATGCTTGATCAGCGCCGCTGGGCTGCCGCTTTGCCCGAATTGATCATTTACTCCTAAGCGCAAGAAAGGTACACAGCAGCCACCTTCCAGCAGGGTTTCCGCTATGGCTGAACCTAAACCGCCTATTATACTATGTTCTTCCACTGTCAGGGCTGCGCCGCATACAGCAGCTTGTTTTAACACAAATTCTCTATCCAATGGCTTGATAGTGTGTATATTGGCCACAGCGGCAGTAATCCCCTCATTTGCCAAAAGAGCCGCTGCTTCCAAGGTATAGCCCACCATCATGCCGCTGGCAAAAATAACGATATCCTGGCCAGCCTGTTCCAATACACCCTGACCCAGGCAAAACTGATAGTGTTCATCGTGGATCACCGCTACGCCCAACCGCCCCAGGCGTAGATAAACCGGCCCTTGATGACGGGCTGCCGCTTGCACAGCCTGCAAGGCTTCGGGGCCGTCGGCGGGTGAGATGATTGTCATATTGGGCAGTACCCGCATGAGGGCGATATCTTCTATAGCCTGATGACTGCCGCCATCCTCGCCCACGCTGATACCGGCATGGGTAGCGGCTATCTTAACGTTCAAGCAAGGGTAGGCTATACTGTTGCGGATTTGTTCGAAAGCCCGGCCGGCGGCAAATACGGCAAAGCTGCTGATAAATGGTATTTTACCTGCACTAGCCAGTCCGGCGGCTACGCCTGTCATATTTTGTTCGGCAATACCGGCATTAAAAAAACGCTCAGGCGCCACAGCGGCAAAATCCGCTGTCTTGGTGGATTTGGAAAGGTCGGCGTCTAATACCACAATATTATTATTCTCGACCGCTAAAGCAGCCAGAGCCTGACCATAAGCTTCGCGGGTGGCTATTTTTTTCTGTTCGCTCATTGTTATTCCTCCAATATTGAGAATTGTCTGCAAATAAAAATAATATTCTATTTGCAGACAATTATTTATTTAAGTTCTGCTAAAGCTTGTGCCGCTTGAGCCGCATTGGGGGCATTTCCATGCCAGCCTGCTTGATTTTCCATAAAGCTTACACCCTTGCCTTTGATGGTTTCGGCAATAATCATTACCGGTTGCCCGCTACTTTGTTTGGCTGTTTCGATTGCCTTGGCGATGGCAACAGTGTCATGGCCGTCTATGGATAGTACCCGCCAGCCAAAAGCCCGCCATTTCTCATCTAATGGTTCCGGCGAAAGCACATCTTCGATCTTGCCGTCTATTTGCAGTTTATTATGATCCAAAAAGGCTATAAGATGATCCAGCTTATAGTGGGCGGCCAGCATAGCTGCCTCCCAAACCTGGCCTTCCTGGTTTTCGCCATCGCCTAATATGGCATAAACATAATAAGGTAAATGATCCAGTCTGCCGGCTAAAGCCATGCCGCAAGCCGCGGAAAGCCCTTGGCCTAAGGAACCGGTAGACATATCTACCCCAGCTACTTTACGCATATCCGGATGCCCTTGCAAACGATTACCCAGCTTGCGCAAGCCAAGTAAATCTTCTGTGGGAAAATAGCCGCGTAAAGCTAAAGCCGCATAAAGCGCGGGAGCAGCGTGGCCTTTGCATAATACCAGGCGATCCCGTTGTAGCCACTGAGGGTTTTGGGGGTCGATATTCATGGAGCCAAAATAAAGCTGGGCAAGGATATCGGCCAAGGATAAAGAACCGCCAGGATGTCCGCTGCCCGCCTCGGCCAGCATAGAAATTATCTGCCGCCTGATGGCGGTGGCATATCCGGAAACTGCGGATGGGGTCATATTGCTCACCTCTGCGTAAATATTTACTGATTATCATAACTAACTGTATATGCATTCTATATATTTATTGAAAATCCTTTAATTATCCTATTTTGAAATTTAGCTGAACGTTCACTGAACGCATATGAAGATTGATGAAAAATTCCCTGAAGGTGCTTGACTTTATATAGCTGCTGTTTTATTCTAATAAAAGAACGCAGTTCACGAACGGTTATAGGAAAAGGAGCATAGCGATGACAGATCAAGAGCTTTCTACCAATAATCTTAATAATGAGACAACAAATCAGGAAACACCGGATATTAAACAAGAGACATCTGGCTCAAAGGGCAATGGATCTTACTTCATGCCCGCTAAGCCAAAACGCGCTAAGAAAGCCTTGCGTACTATCATCGTGGTGATAGTAATAGTGGGTTTACTGGGCGGAGGCTTTTGGTGGTGGAAAAATCACCAGGCTACACCTGTTATTGCTCAAGAGAATCTCATGGAGTATACAGTTAGCCGAGGTAATGTCACGCACATGGTCAGTGGCCCCGGTACTGTTAGCCCGGTGAAAATTTTTACGGTAGCTACCAACCTTACCGGTGATATCTTGGAGGATTATTTCGAAGAAGGCGATGAAGTAGAAAAAGATTCTCTGCTTTTTCAGTTGGACGATGAAACTACCAGCTTAAACTTTGACGCAGCCAAAGATACCTTATCTAATGCTCAAGATAATTATGAAACCGCCCTCCGTAATAAACATGACCTGAACACTTATGCCATACAATCTGGGCTAATTAGCGCTATTTATGTAAAGAAGGGCGATTCGGTAAATGTAGGCAGTAAGGTCGCTGATATTATCGATACTGGCAGTATGCTTCTGACTATTCCTTTTAATAGCGCGGACGCGGCAAATCTTATCATCAATGACTTGGCACAAGTTTTTCTAGACGATTTTGATTTGATTCTTAGTGGCTATGTGCGCAAGGTGGCGAGTGGCCAAAGCGTCAGTGCGACCGGGGCGCTTACTACCAATGTAGAGATTATATTCACTAACCCCGGCGCCATTAGCCCCGGTGCTTTTGCCACAGCAGTAGTGGGAGAATATGCCTGTAATAATGTAGGGTACATAGAATATGCCGTTGCGGATACTATCTATGCCACAGGCAGCGGCAAAATCATCGACCTGACAGTAAACGCAGGCGACCATATTAAGGCAGGACAAAAAATACTTACATTAGAAAACACTACTGTTGATGACGCGCTAACTCGCGCTTCCAAAAGTATAGGCGACGCGGAGAAAAAACTGACCAATACACAGAATAATTTACAGATTACATCCCCTATAGCAGGTACCGTGCTGGCTAAAAGCGCAAAAGCCGGGGATACGCTATACAATACCAGCACCACTCTGGCTGTAGTAGCCGATATGAGTTGCCTGATTTTTAGCATAGAAGTGGATGAATTGGAAATACGTTATGTTGAGGCAGGCCAACAGGCTAGCATTACGGCAGATGCCTATGAAGGGGAGTTTTTTTCAGGTATCGTTACTAATGTAGGTAAAACCGGCACTTCTTCAAATGGCGTCACTACCTATCCGGTTACAATTGAAATTGCCCAATACGGTGGCCTTTTACCCGGCATGAATGTCAACGCGGATATTGTGGTGCGGGAAGCGCAAAACGTGCTCTATGTACCGGTAGACGCAATAACCCGCGGCAATTTGGTGCTGGTAAAAGATGATAACAGTGAAGAAAACAACCAACCATGGCCGATGCGCACCGATGGCCAAGGCGAAGGGCAGCAATGGCCGACACGCACCGATGGCCAAGGCGAAGGGCAGCAATGGCCGACACGCGGCGATGGCCAGGGCGAAGGGCAGCAATGGCCGACGCGCGGCGACGGCCAGGGCGAAGGGCAGCAACGGCCAATGCGCGGCGATGACCAGGGCGAAGGGCAACAACGGCCAATTCGCGGCGACGGGCAAAGCCAAGACCAAGGCAGTACTCAGCAGCGGATTATACAGGACGATAGCCAGGGTAATGATTTAGGTAGTGGTCAAAGCAGACAAATGCCCGACGGGCAAACCCGAATATTCAATCAGGGCGACGGCCAAATACGGATTAGCCAAGACAGCGGGCTTGCCAGCGGCTTTATGGGGGTGCAGGCGCCGGAGGGCTATGTGTACCGGCGCGTAGAAACTGGCATAAGTGATAGTAATTATGTGGAAATAATCAGCGGTTTACATGAAGGAGATACTATCGCCTATAGGCCTGCTGTCAGGGATAGCGGCAATATGAACTTCAATATGTTTATGGGCCCGGGCGGCGGCACGGTAATGTTTAATGATAGAGGCGGCGGCACTACGATGCGCCAGGCTATGCCCATAATGAGACAATAAAACCTGCTTTGCATCCCTGTGATCGGTGACTGGTTCTCCAAGAAAGGCAAAAATGCTATGATAGATTTTCAAGACATTTACAAAATATACCAAATGGGCGATTATGCCGTGCATGCCTTGGATGGAGTCTCCCTACATATTGGAGAAGGGGAATTCGTGGCTATAGTGGGCGCCTCCGGCTCCGGCAAGAGTACCTGTATGAATATTATAGGCTGCTTGGATGAGCCAAGCTATGGCCAATATATACTAAACGGGCGGGACGTCAGTCACTTATCTGGCAATGAATTGGCTACCATACGTAGCCGTATGCTGGGCTTTGTATTTCAACAATATAATTTGATCGCTAAACTAAATGTACAGGAAAATGTGGAATTGCCCCTGCTTTATGCCGGGCTTAGTAGTGGAGAGAGAAAAAGGCGGGCTAAAGAATCTTTAGATAGAGTGGGGCTTTCCGATAAGCTGAAGAATTTACCTTCACAGCTTTCCGGTGGGCAGCAGCAACGGGTTTCTATTGCCCGTGCCTTGGTTAGCAACCCCAAGGTAATATTAGCCGACGAACCTACGGGCGCCTTAGACAGCAAGACCGGCAGGGATGTAATAAACCTTTTGCAAGAGCTTAATGAAGAAGGCCACACCATTGTTTTGATCACCCACGAGGAAAATTTAGCAGCCCAAGCCCAGCGCATGGTGCGCCTTAGCGATGGCAGAATCATCAGCGACACCAAAACAATAAAAAAGGAGGCTTAGCACATGAAACTGATGCAATCACTGTTACTAGCCTTAAAAAGCATTTTAGCCAACAAATTGCGCTCCTTCCTAACTATGCTGGGCATTATCATTGGCGTAGCGGCAGTGATCATACTGGTAGGGCTGGTGGGCGGGTTTTCCAATAATATTACTTCTTCTTTTGCCAGTTTGGGTACAAATACTATCAATGTGATGATATTTCGTGGCAATACAGTTAGTGTAAAAGAGATTGAAGATTTCGCGGTTGATCATAATGAATACTTTGCCGCCTATTCCCCCAATGTAACCATGAATAATGTTACGGTTAAAAATCGTACCACCAGCATTACCAGCAGTGCTAGCGGCGTCAATGAGATGGCGGAAATGATTGACAGTATTGAAGTAGCCAGCGGGCGCTTTATTTGTTATATGGATTGTGTTAATAACCGCCGTGTTTGTGTTATCGGTTCATATATTGCGGATAAACTGAATATGAACCTTGGCGATAGCCTGCGTTATAATGGTTATCATTTTGAAGTTGTTGGCATAATGCCGCAAAAAGACGGCGGTACGGAAGGATCCGGCGACGATATCATGTATCTGCCTTATACTACCTCTGCCCGCTTGGGCCGCAGCAATATCAGTTCTTATAAGATGATGGTCAATGAGGTCAGCCAAATTAATGAGGCGTCGGATGAGCTGAAAACATACTTAACAGAGGCAACCGGTTCAGAAAACAATTTTCGCTTAATGTCGGCTCAAGCCATGGCTGACACAGTTAATGAGTTGACCGGCACACTATCCTTGGTACTGGTTGGTATAGCGGGTATTTCTCTTTTGGTGGGTGGTATCGGCATTATGAATATCATGATAGTATCCGTTACAGAGCGCACACGCGAGATCGGCATAAGAAAATCCATCGGAGCTAAGCAGCGGGATATTATGAGTCAGTTTCTTATAGAAGCCATGGTAACCAGCGCTTTAGGAGGAACACTGGGCATTGCGGCTGGCATTGGCTTATCTATGCCCTTAGGGCGGTTGATGAACTTAACTGCGGCAGTCTCACCTATGGCCGTGACCATAGCCTTCGGCGTATCGGTAGGCATCGGCATAATTTTCGGCTATTTTCCAGCTTTGAGAGCGGCTAGATTGAATCCCATTGATGCATTGCGTTATGAATAATAATTATATAAGGAGGTTTTGTTTATGGTTATCATTAAAAAAATAATTAGCGTACTATTATTAGCATTAGCGGTGGCGGCTTTAGCCGGGGTTACTCTGGCTGACCATGCTTCGGCTGCCGATGTGGACGACCTTACAGTTAAGCAAGTCTTACAGGCTTTAGAAATAATACCCCCGGAAGGCCAGGGAGACGCGCTTTTCGACCGGGCGGCTTGTGCCCGCATGTTGGCGCAAAGCTCAGCAGCCCGTAATACAATATCTAGCACCGGCAGTATTTCGCCATTTGCGGATGTTTCCTTTAAACATCCGGCGGCAGGTTATATCCGCCTGGTTAGCCAAGCCGGTTATATGAGCGCTTATGCGGATGGCAGTTTCCGTCCGGCTGAGGCAGTGAACGGAGCTACTGCTGTACGGGCTTTGCTGGGGCTTCTAGGTTTTAGCCGCGAGCAATACGGAGTGGATCAATGGCAGTTTGCTTCAGCTTGCGGCTTGTTTGACAACTTGAACATTACTGCTTCGCAAAATCTCAGCCAAAAGCAAGCCAACCGCTTGTTTTATAATGCCTTATGCGCCCAAAACGCAGGCGGGCATACGCAAATTGAGATTCTAGGTTTTAGCATGAATAATGGCGCCATAAATATGCAGGACATTATCTTAGGCACTGCTGTAGGACCTCTAACCATTAATAATGCCGATTGGCATATTAAATCCGGCTTACAAGCGGAAAGCTTAACAGTCTACCGTAATGATAGCTTAAGTTCGCTTTCCGCCTTACAAAAACAAGATGTGGTCTATTATAATGTGGGCATGAACGCTGCCTGGGCTTATTCAGATAAAGTGAGCGGTGTATATAAGGCAGCCTTGCCCAGCCGCTTAAGCCCCACTTCCCTTAATATTTCCGGTATGGATTATCCACTAAGCCAAGCTGCTGCCGCTAAACTGGCTATTTCCAATATCGGTTATGGCGAAACCTTGATATTGCTACTGGGGCCGGATGGTAAAGTGGCTGATTATCTTTGCCAAAGTGAAATTATCTATGATATAGTCGGTTTTGCCACTGCTGCCGATAAATTTGTGGGTATGGATTCTGATGCTAAGGAGTATAACGGATATACAATCACTTTGATCACGGTAGATGGCAGTGTTTTAACATATGAAGTGCGCGGTAATTATGGCAATTTGGTTGGCAAACTGGTTAAACTAAGCAACAATAACGGTGTTGTCAATGTTAGCAGCCGTGCTGCCAGCAAGCTACATGGTAAAGTTGATGCCGCCAACCTACTTTTGGGGGATATAAAACTAGCCTCAGATGTGCGTATTATGGAAGTGTACGGAAACGGAGCTTATGAGATCACATATCTTAGCCGTTTAGACGGAGTGTCGCTTAGTGACGGCAAGGTTTTGCATTATACAAGAAATGCCGCGGGCGCTATCGACGCTATGTTTATATCCAGCGTAACCGGTGATTTACTGCAATACGGTATAATTACCGATGTTGTTGAAACGCGTCCCGTTACCACTACAAATGAAAATGGAGTGACGAATACCAGTGGTATTTATTCCGGTACCTATAGCCATATTATTAATGGAAAGAGTGCCGTAAGCGGTGTAACCGGTGTGGTACTTAACGCAAAGAAAGGCCCGGCGGCATTTGTCTTCAAAAACAATCAGCTGAACAGTGTGAAAGCATTGGAATCACTTAAAAAAGTTACCCTGTATGAGGCTGGTTATGTCTTAGATGCCTCAGGCGATCGATATCTTTTAGCAGGCAATGCCAGTATTTATCATTATAAAAATGGAGAATACAGGCTGCTTTCCCTCAAACAGGCACTGGAATTACAAACAACCTTTACTGCTTATTATGATAAAGCGGAGTCTGCCGGAGGAAGGATACGTATTCTGATTGCCGAATAATAATAATATGACAAACTTAAAATTATTGCGCCGCCGTTGGGATAAGGATTATACTTCCGCACTCCTCACGGTGGCGCTGCCCGTAACAGTGCAAAACCTTATCAGCATTGGCTTAAATTTGGTGGATGTACTGATGATCGGCTGGGTGGGCGTACCAGAGCTGGCGGCGGTGGGCGCCGCCAACCGTATCTATAGCATCTTTGGCATGCTGTGTTTTGGCCTGGTGAGTGGTTTTTCTGTATATGTAGCTCAATACTGGGGCGTGCGCGATATTAAAAACATTCGCCGCGTTTTTGGTTTGGCTTTGCGGGCGACCGGCATTTTGGCGCTACTTTTTGTGCTTATGTGCTTAATTTTTCCTCGGCCTTTGCTGCATTTGTTCGTTAAGGAAGCTGCTGTGCTGTATTTGGGTCAAAAATATCTAAGCATCGCCATATTTTCCTACCCCTTGATCGCCATGTCGATGACTACCAGCTTCGTCTGCCGTGCTATTCGCCGTTTACGTGGCCCCACGCTTATCAGCGCCATAGCTTTGGGGTTTAGCACATTGCTCCGTTATGCCCTCATCTTTGGCAACTGGGGTTTTCCCTGTTTGGGGGTCACAGGGGCAGCTATTGCTACAGTAGCAGGACGGTTATTGGAATTAACGCTATTAGCACTACTGATATACGCTACTCGCTGCCATCCCCTAGCCGGCAAGCCCAAAGAATTATTCTCCGCAAATAGCGCCATGCGGCAAAAAATATTGCGCACAGCCTTTCCGGTAATGATAAACGAAGGCTGCTTTATCGGAGGCATTACCGGTTTTTATATTGCCGTGGGTTTTTTAGGAACTGCCGCTGTTGCCGTTATGCAGGTGGCCAGTGTATTAAGTGATTTCTTTCAAGCGATATTCTATGGTTTTGGTAACGCGGTGGCGGTAATAACCGGTAATGCGCTGGGGCGCGGCCATACAGAGCGGGCTTATCAAAACGGCCAAACTGCCCTGGCGGTTACGCTGGTGCTAGGCCTGATTATGGGGACATCAATGATTGCGGCGCGGGGCTTTATTGTTCAGCTCTACGATTTTAATGATACTACCTCCGCGCTATTAAGCAGTGTTATCATTGTATACAGTATCTACATGACCCCGCGTATGCTGGCCTATGTGGAGGTATGCGGTTTATTACGCGCCGGTGGCGACACCCGTTTTTGCATGTTCGTCGATGCCACCTGCAGCTGCTTTATCGGTGTTTGTCTGGCTTTTTGCGGGGTATTTGTCTTACGCTGGCAACTACCATATGTGTTGGCTTTGCAATTATTAGGTGAAACAATGGGTTGTTTGATCTGTTATTTACGCTTTAGGAGTAAGATTTGGATTAAGACCTTGATTTAAGGATACCTCTATATTGAAAAAAATAACTAAGTAGCTTATAATTATTACGAACTGATATATTACTGGGATTATCCCATAAAACTAAAGCAAAAGGACATAAAACCACCGATGAAGCGTAATAGCAATATCAAGCATGCCGGGATGATTAACATATTTTTTCTCGGCATGGTGAGCTTTTTTACCGATATCAGTACAGAAATGGTATATCCGCTTATTCCTTTATATCTTACAGCGGCCTTTGGCGCTACACCCGCCCTTGTGGGCGTGATTGAGGGCATAGCGGAGAGTACCGCTAGTTTGTTGAAAGTTTTTAGCGGTTATGTTAGCGACCGCTTTCATAGAAAAAAGGCGACCGCTTTCCTTGGCTATGCCGCTGGTATTATATACAAATTGGCCTTATTATTTGCCGGTTCCTGGGTGGGTATTTTGGGAGCGCGGGTAATCGACCGGGTCGGTAAAGGCATTCGCACCGCCCCCCGCGATGTACTGGTCAGCGAAAGTGCCCAAAAAGGGGGCATGGGTCAGGCTTTTGGTTTGCATAAAGCTTTGGATATGTCCGGTTCAGCTCTGGGTATTCTAATAACTTATTTTTTGTTAAAGAATATCGGCGATGGCTTCGATTATAAAAAATTATTTCTGTTTTCTATAATCCCGGCATTTTTAGGACTGTCGATGTTTGTTTTTATTAAAGAAAAGCAGATGCTTAATCCCATAAAAAAGCGTGAACCGTTTTGGCAAGGCATCCGCAAAGTGAACCGTCAATTATGGCTGTATTTGATGGTGGTTTTCCTATTTACACTGGGCAATTCATCAAATACTTTTATACTCCTCAAAGCTAAAGACACCGGCTTTACTACTGTAAGCGTAATACTGCTCTATTTTATTTATAACATAACCGCTTCTTTATTAGCAATACCTTTCGGCAAGCTATCCGACCGGCTAGGCCGTAAAAGGCTATTAGTGCCCGGATATTTGGCTTTTTCCTTCTGCTATTTAGGGTTTGCTTTTGCTGTCAACCAATGGATGATGGTAACCGTGTTCGTCCTCTATGGCGTATATACTGCTATGATAGCCGGCGCGGAACGGGCATATGTAGCGGAAATATCACCGCCAAAACTCAAAGGCACCATGCTTGGCTTACAATCAACTATATCAGGTATAGCATTGCTACCGGCCAGCATCATTGCCGGGATACTGTGGACTTCTGTGGGCGCTGCCGTCCCTTTTGTATTCGGGGCAGGCTTATCATTAATAGCAGCCTTGATTCTGATTATTTTTATGAAAATTTAGGCAATTTGACAAAGCATATTACTGGGAGGTGAAAAAAGTGAAAAACCCTATTAATTCATATATATCCTTGTTTCTAATCGTTGCTTTAACCTTACTATGTGTTACAATGATTGCTTTTGCGCAAGATATAACAGTGCTCTCTAAAAATGGATTTGAGGGCATAGCGCCCCAAGATGGATACAATATTAAAGAATTGCAGCTTACAAGGTTTCCTGACCTGAAGCAAACAGCGGAAAACACTTTGAAAATATGGGGAGGGCCATACCTAACCGCAAATGACCAAATCTGTTTTTCTTTTGTCAACGATACAGATAGCAATATTGGTCTAACGTTTTTGTTTAATTTGGAGGCTGAAATCAATGGGAATTGGTATGAGTTAACACCTTACTGGCAAGAAAGTTTACCTCCCATAACTATTCCTCCTGGAAAAAACCTTATTTACGGTGTTAGAGAAGATGTTAAGCCAAAACTGTACCCGGGCAAGCATCGTATTGTGTACAATGGTATGCATATTGGGGAATTCGAAATAGTAGAAACAGGCAGTAGCCTGCCAAACAGACCGCAGAACTATGATTTGCTATTTTTGCTCTCCCCACTGCTATTTCGTGTAAATGACGATAAAGAGGGACTACGTATTGGAATAGTCGAGCAAGATGGGCTTGATATTATTCGAGTTGAATGGCAACCAATTACTACGGACAAAAGAAGTATAGAGTTTTTAATTGATCTGGATAATATCGATGAGGCATATTGGTATAATCTCTATCTTGAAACTAAAATTGATGATCAATGGTATACGCTTGCCTGGTATCGCCCAGACCGTTATGACAAAAGCAAATACACGGTTACTTATCACTGGTATTACTGGGACGAATTCGCCACAGATACAACTCTTAATAAAATAATGCTAACTAATATTTGGGCTCCCGCAGGACCATTCCCCGGCACACACCGGATATGGGGCGATTTGAGGTTGAAAGATTGGTCATCAGTTATAGCCTATGGCGAATTTGAAATCATAGAAGCTACGGATAATATCCAGCCCAAGCCAAGTGAGTGGGCAAAAGAAACTGTTAAAGCGGCAATTGCAAGCAACTTAGTACCGCAAAATCTACAAATAAATTATCAACAGCCTATCAACCGCGCTGAGTTCGCTGCATTAACTATGTTTTATTTAGAATCCGTAACAGAATTATCCACTGCTGAGCTGCTAAGCCAGAAAAACCTTGCCTTTGATAAAAATATTTTCCACGATACAAACGATGAACTCGTTTTGGCGGCAAGCGCTTTGGGTATTGTTAAAGGCTTGGGTAATAACACATTCGATCCATATGGTAAAATCACGCGTGAGCAACTTGCCACCATGCTTATGCGCGCACAAGCGGTGCTGCGCGAAAACGTGGCAATATCAAAAGTAGCCGATTATTCTGACCGTGATAGTTTTTCATCATGGGCAAACCAAAGCATTGATTATGTCACAGAAAAAGGCGTAATGAACGGAATTGGGGATAACCGTTTTGACCCAAAAGGCAGTTGCAGCAGGGAGCAAGCGATAGTTACTTTTTATAGGATGAGATACGCATTTTGACTTTGTCAGTCAAGCTGAGCCGCTCTCTCAGTCAAGCTGGGCCGTCCTCTCAGTCAGGCGTTGTGCCTGACAGCTCCCCATTGACTCCCCCCTGCAGGGGTATTTTTGCTTTGTGTGCGGATGTCAATGTGGTAAGTGTCAGAGGGTGCAGATAAAAAATTTGGGTACTCTATTTATTTACAGTGTCATTCTGAGCGAAGCGAAGAATCTTGCTCCCAGCCATCCGATAGATCATTCCACTTTGGGTTTACTTCCTCAACCAATTCGTTTTTTCGCTTTCGAATCCAACCTTTGAGTTG
>Ga0082212_10008258_pt1 | contig 13635 bp, 9 predicted proteins | sample TergutNt197P3_FD_71548 | JGI IMG/M metagenome (GOLD analysis project Ga0082212, IMG submission 71548) | Neocapritermes taracua P3 segment gut microbial communities from Petit-Saut dam, French Guiana - Nt197 P3 | ecosystem: Host-associated > Arthropoda: Insects > Digestive system > Gut ... | reverse complement strand
GCGAACTTGCCTACGGTTTTCTCAAGGCAGAAAATGGAGTGCATCGATTGGTACGCATATCGCCCTTTAACGCGCAGGGAAAACGGCAGACCACATTCTCATCTGTGTATGTATATCCTGCTGTGGACGAAACGATTAACATTGAGATTAGTCCTGCGGACATAGAATGGGATACTTTTCGTTCCGGGGGCGCAGGAGGGCAAAACGTAAACAAGGTGGAAACGGGGGTTCGGGTGCGCCACCTTGCCACCGGTATTACGGTGGAAAACACCGAAACGCGCTCGCAATTAGACAATCGACAGAATGCCTTGCGTATCCTGAAGTCGCACCTCTACAAAATGGAATTGCAAAAGAAACGTGCGAAACAGGCTGAATTAGAAGGCGCTAAAAAGAAAATCGAATGGGGCTCTCAAATTAGGAGTTACGTGCTGCACCCCTACAAAATGGTAAAAGACCTCCGCACCGGCTACGAAACCTCCGACACACAAGGAGTGCTCGACGGGGATTTGAATGAGTTTATGAAGAGGTTTTTGATGGAGAGGTAGAAACCGTTAGGATACTCATGCCAACGTAACTATTAAAACTACAATAATATGAAACACGCCACACTTTTCCTCTCCCTTCTGTTTTGCATCTTGGTCATCTCCTGCCATCGACAACAACAGGGCGGCTGTTTGGTTATTGATTTGGTGAACCACAAGTCATTGCCTACGGAACAAATTGCCCTCTCCGATATTTCGGAGTCAATACAAATAATACGCTTGGAAACGTCCGACTCGTCATTGGTCGGCAGCGTCCGAAGTATAAAATCAGAAGCCGGAAAACTATTCATACACGCCTCAAACGGGGTTTTTGTGTTTGATATATACGGAAAGTTCCTGAATACGGTGGGGAGCAAAGGACGGGGACCCAAGGAGTATGTGGGGCTTTATGCCATCTATCCTGAGGATGACATAGTTTGGTTGTTAGACGATTCGGGTAAAAAGGCGCTGAAATACACAGATTCCGGAACCTTTTTGGAGAGTTTTGATTTTGAAAAACTCCGATTTACGGACTATTACTACTCCGGAAGTGATGCGTTCATCGGGTTTGTGCCTGATCAGGGACAATCCCATACCGACATCATGCTCGCTTTTTTTGATGCAACGGGAATCATTGATTCTGTGCTCTATAAAAAACCGATACGCGGCGATGTGATGCAGAGGTTCCTCTACGATGAAGCCACCTTTGCTTACCATGGTGCGCAGATTAAGTACAAATACCTGTTTAACGACACCATCTACCATATCAAGGACAACGAACTGCATTCCAATATGGTATTGCACTTGGGAGAGGGAAAGGCAAATGAGCACGCCCGTGCGGACGCGGCAAATAAAGGGTTGAATTATGACTTGTTTCAAGATATGGATCTGATTCGTTTGTTGGGAGAAAGTAGTCGCTATGTCTATTTGCATACGGGGAATGCTAAGATTTTTTGGGATAAAAGGGAGCGAAAGGCGCACAAATGGGGGTTCACTTTGCCCAATGACAAGCGGATAGACCCGGAAGAGGCGAAGAAATTTATCCCCGATTATATTGATAAATACGGAAATTTGACCGGCGTTACCACGTCTGCAAATCCCGAAAACAATCAGGTCATTGTTATAGCAAAATTAAAACAATAAACAAAAGTTGATGGAAGGGAACTTTATATAATACAATGATTAACACATAGATAAATGAGTTGATAGGCATTTTTTAAAGAAAATCATTTGGTTTATTGAACATAATTGTTACCTTTGCGGCGGTTTTGATTCCCAATCACGATACAATGAACATTCAAAACATACAACAATGGTGGTGGCGCAGCAGAAATTCTGTTGTGAGCACGGTCTTGTTTATGTAGTCTTTGAGGAGTAACGCACTCCCATTTTGAAAAATCCCCGCCCGGTGTTCACTCTTGAACATCGGGTTTTTTATTTGCCACAAATCTATCAGAAACAGTTCCTCAAATTAATAACCAATTTTTAACACCAAATGAACATGAACACTAAAAAATTTCTCCTTCCAGAATCCCAAATCCCTACTGCATGGTACAACATTGTAGCGGATATGAAAAACAAGCCGCTCCCCATGCTCCATCCGGGAACCAAACAACCCGTGAAGCCCCAAGACCTCTACCCTATCTTTGCGGAGGCGCTGTGTTACCAAGAGTTAAACAAAACAGACCTCTTTATTGAGATTCCCGAAGAGGTGCGCGAACACTACAAATACTATCGCTCCACTCCTTTGGTACGGGCATACGGTTTGGAGAAAGCATTGGACACTCCTGCACATATTTACTTTAAAAATGAGAGCGTTAGCCCTGTAGGTTCACACAAACTCAACTCCGCATTAGCGCAAGCCTACTACTGCAAAAAGGAAGGCGTTACCAACATCACCACCGAAACAGGAGCAGGACAGTGGGGAGCAGCCCTCTCCTACGCCGCCAAGGTGTTTGGTTTGGAACTTGCCGTCTATATGGTAAAGGTGAGTTACGAGCAAAAAATCTATCGCCGCTCCATTATGCAAACCTTTGGGGCATTGGTCACTCCTTCCCCTTCTATGTCCACTAAGGCGGGCAGAAAAATCTTAACCGACCATCCCAACTATCAAGGGAGTTTGGGCACCGCCATCTCCGAAGCGGTGGAGTTGGCGATGCAGACGCCCAACTGCAAATACACCTTGGGCAGCGTACTCAATTATGTAATGCTCCACCAAACCATTATTGGATTAGAGGCGGAAAAACAGATGGAACTGGCGGGTGAGTACCCGGATGTGGTGATTGCCTGCTTTGGCGGCGGCTCCAACTTCGGCGGCATCTCGTTCCCATTCCTGCGCCACAATTTAGCAGGCAAAAAGAGCACACGCTTTGTGGCTGCCGAGCCAGCCTCCTGCCCCAAACTTACGCGCGGTGTCTTTGAGTACGACTTTGGAGACGAGGCGGGATATACGCCCTTACTCCCCATGTTCACCTTGGGGCACAACTTTTCACCCGCCAACATCCACGCCGGAGGCTTGCGCTACCATGGTGCCGGAACCATTGTGAGTCAACTATTAAAGGATAAGATGATTGAAGCTGTGGACATCTTGCAACTCGACTCTTTTCAAGCGGGCATCCTCTTTTCGCAAACCGAAGGAATCATCCCCGCCCCCGAATCATGCCACGCCATAGCCGCCACCATTCAGGAGGCGCTCAAAGCAAAGGAGGAGGGAGTTCAAAAAACGATCCTCTTTAACCTGTCGGGACACGGCTTGATAGACATGAGCGCCTACGACGCCTACCTGTCCGGCAACCTCTCCAACCACACCCTCAGCGATGAGGCTATTCAACAAAAGGTACGTCAGCTGGAGAAATTTATTCGATAATGCTATACCGTCCGCGTTTTGCGGGCTGCCATATTCGGAGGAAGTGAGTATAATTACTCATTGACACGTGTTGTTTCACCGTCTATTTTTGCGGCGTGAATGTAAAAATTGTCTCTGTAATGACCGCTTCTCCTCATAACCTGTTCTATTATGATCAAGTAGTTACATACGTAGCCTCTTTTTACAACCATGCTTTTTCTTGTTCTTTAGCGCCTGTCCCGATGAATCGGGCGGGCGCTTTTGTCCATACGGAGTGTCGGGAATTTCAGAAACTGTTTCTCACCATTTAACACATAGACTTTTTAACTAACTAAAATTTTAACAATACCTAATTTTTATCTGTTATGATATACTTTGACAATTCATCAACAACGTTTCCGAAACCGGAAACAGTAAAGGAAGCGGTTATGACTGCTTTTTCCGAGTATGGCGGCAATCCGGGAAGGAGTGCAAACACGATGTCTAAAAACACAGCATTGAAAATTCAAGAAACAAGAGAAAATATTGCTGACTTTTTCGGTGCCAAAAATCCATTAGATGTCGTATTCACAAGTAATTGTACCCATGCGACCAACATTGCAATAAAAGGTCTTTTGAAAAATGGCGACCACGTTATTATTTCCGATGTGGAGCATAACGCCATTTTAAGACCCATACACACACTGGCACAGCGCGGACTGATAACCTATAGTATAGCAAAGACGTTTCCTGATGCAAAGGCAACCATGGAATCGTTTGATAACTTGATATGTCCTGCCACGCGACTCATTGCCTGTTCACATGCTTCAAATATTCTTGGCGCAATAAATCCGCTTAAAGAGATAGGTGCTTTATGTAAAAAAAATGGGATTTTCTTTTTGGTAGATGCAGCGCAAACAGCCGGCATCCTCGATATTGACGTTTCGGCACTCTGCATAGATTTCTTGTGTACCGCCGGGCACAAAAGTCTTTACGGTCCAACGGGCACAGGTTTGCTTGTTACACCCAAAAGCGACATTTTAGATACGATGATAGAGGGCGGCACGGGAACACTCTCCGAGGTGTACGAACAGCCGCGCGTAATGCCTGAATACTTGGAAAGTGGAACACCTAATACATTGGGGATTTTAGGGCTTAATGCCGGAGTTTCGTTTATTAAAAAAGAGACCTGCGCACATATCTATAAGCATGAAATGAATATAGCCCTGGAAATTTTCAGGGAATTGTCAAAAAACAAATATATAACGCTTTATGAGTCTGATTTTTCTTTTGGCACACATGTACCCATCGTTTTGTTCAATATCGAAGGGATAAAGGCAGTGGATGTCATGTCAAAACTTTCGGATATGGGATTCGCTATCAGAAGCGGTCTCCATTGTTCTCCCCTCTCCCACGAGAAAATAGGTACAATAGGCATAGGTGCCAACAGAATAAGTGTTGGAGCCTTTAATACTTTGCACGAAGCAGAACAACTCTGCGCCGCCATAAAAAGGATTACCGGGGAACGGGCATGATGTATATCAGATTTTCTTACCTTTGCACGATAAACAACACTGCAAAGTTATGGATTTCAAATTCAACAAATTATTTCCTATCGGAAAGGACAGCACAGCGTATTACCTCCTCACAAAAGAGTTTGTCTCGACCGTACTTTTTGAAGGAGAAGAGGTACTAAAGATCGAACCGGAAGGTTTAACGCGCTTGGCGGCACAGGCGATGCACGATACTTCCTTCATGTTGCGTCCGGCGCACAACCGGCAGGTGGCAGCCATTTTAGATGACCCCGAAGCAAGCGACAACGACAAAACGGTGGCGATGATTATGCTGCTCAATGCAGAAATCTCGGCAAAGGGTGCGTTGCCCTTCTGTCAAGATACGGGCACAGGCACCATTATTGGAAAGAAGGGGCAATATGTGTGGACAGGCGGTAATGACGAGGAAGCGCTCTCCAAAGGGGTGTTTGAGACGTACCAAAACGACAACCTCCGCTACTCACAGACAATAGCGTTAGATATGTACACCGAAAAAAATTCGGGCAACAACCTCCCCGCCCAAATTGACCTCTACGCCGTTGACGGAAAAGAGTACCATTTTTTGATGATGGCAAAAGGGGGAGGCTGCGCCAATAAAACGTACCTCTACCCCGAAACCAAGGCGTTACTCAATCCCCAAACCTTGGAGGCGTTTCTCATCGAAAAGATGAGGTCAATCGGCACCGCCGCCTGCCCGCCCTACCACATAGCCTTTGTGGTGGGAGGAACCTCTGCCGAAGCGTGCTTAAAAACGGTTAAATTGGCTTCTGCTAAATATTTAGATGACCTGCCCACTTCCGAAAACGAGACGGGGCGTGCCTCAACAGACGGCGCATTTCTGAATGAAACAGGGGGCGCATTTCGGGATATTGCATTGGAAAATACGTTGTTACAAGCCGCACAAAGACTCGGACTGGGGGCACAGTTTGGGGGAAAACATTTTGCGCACGACATCCGCGTCATTCGCCTGCCTCGCCACGGCGCCTCCTGCCCCGTGGGGATGGGTGTTTCGTGCAGCGCAGACCGCAACATCAAGTGTAAAATCAACAAAGAGGGACTCTGGATTGAGAAGTTAGACAACAACCCCGGTCGCCTCATTCCTGAAGTTTGGCGCAAGCGGGGCGCATACGTTGGCGGGGTAAAGATTGACTTGAACCGCCCCATGAAGGAGGTGCTGGCGCAACTCTCCCAATACCCTGTATCCACCTTTCTGTTGTTGAGCGGAACGGTAGTCGTTGGGCGCGACATTGCCCATGCCAAACTAAAAGAGCAACTCGACAGTGGAGCGGGATTGCCTCAATATCTTAAAGATCACCCTATCTACTATGCAGGTCCCGCCAAAACGCCCAAGGGAATGCCCAGCGGCTCTTTTGGTCCCACCACCGCCGGAAGAATGGATAGTTATGTAGATCTCTTCCAAAAAGAAGGCGCCTGTATGATTATGATCGCCAAAGGTAACCGCAGTAAGCAAGTAACAGATGCCTGCCGCAAATATGGCGGATTTTATTTGGGAAGCATTGGCGGTCCCGCCGCACTTTTGGCACAGGACAACATCAAAAAGGTGGAGGTATTGGCATATCCCGAATTGGGTATGGAGGCAATTTGGAAGATTGATGTGGTTGATTTTCCAGCATTTATACTTGTAGATGATAAGGGGAATGACTTCTTTCAGATGAAATGAGCCTCACCATCTATAGAGCCTCCGCAGGGTCGGGAAAGACCTACACCCTGACCCGCTCATTTGTGCAGCAGTTGTTGGTGCAGAAGCACCCTAAGAGTTACGTACACCAACTCGCCATCACCTTTACGCGGAAGGCTACGGAAGAGATGAAGAGACGCATCCTTGAACTTTTGGGTGAGTTGAGTTCGCCCTCCAATGACTATCGGGAAGAGCAGAAGCGGGCTAAAGCGCTACGCAGTGCCATTTTGCACGACTACGGTCGCTTTTCGGTCTATACCATAGACGGCTTTTTCCAGCGCATTGTACGCTCATTTCTGTGGGAGGCAGGGTTTCCGCCTGCCTATTCGGTGGAGTTAGACACAAAACGGTTGATTCAGGAGTCCATTGAGCAGGTGGTAGATGAGGTGGCAACACACGAACAAAACCGCAAATGGATTGGCGCCATACTAAGGGAACAAATTGAGGAAGGGCGGAAATGGAATGTTCAGGAGGCGTTGGGAGAGGTTGGAAGACAGGTTGTTGATGAGCGTTTTAACTCCTTGGGACAAGATTTTATTGAACAACTCTGCAACAAACATTTTTTGAAGGCATACCTGCAAGAGTTGCACACTTGGGAAAACAATTTTCAGAAAAGGATGGAAGGTTATGCAACCGACGTTTTGTCTCTTTTGGAACAGGAAGGGTTATGCACTACCGATTTTATCAGGAAGAAAAACTCCTTTATGCGTTACTTCGACAAGGTAAAAGAGGGAGACTACGCCCCGCCCGATACCCTGCGCCAAGCGTTGGACGACCCTTCCAAATGGAGTGCAAAAAATGACCCTCAGGCTGCACGAATCACCTCCATCTTCCCAACACTCAATCGTTTAATAAAGAGTTGTATTGACTATTATGACGCAGAATCCCCTCTTTGGCACTCTATAAGGTGTGCGTTGAGGCTGTTGCCCTCTTTGGGGTTAGCCGCAGATGTGTTGCGTCATACGCGCAACCTCTTGAACAACGACAACGCGGTGCACCTGAGTCAAACATTGCAACTGTTGAGCACCCTTGCCACAAACAACGATACTCCCTTCATTTTGGAACGTATGGGTTGCCGCTACACCCACTTTTTAGTGGACGAATTTCAAGACACTTCGGTTTTGCAATGGAAGGTGTTGCTACCGCTCCTTCACAATGGGCTGGCGCAAGGAGGTGCTTCGTTGGTGGTGGGAGACGTCAAACAGTCGATCTACCGTTGGCGCAACAGCGACTGGCGCATCTTGGGAGAGGAAATCAGCAAAGATTTATACCAATACCATCCCAAAGATGTCTATTTGGGCACCAACTGGCGAAGCCGCGAAGTGTTGGTTGATGGCGTCGGGGCACTTTTTGACCAACTCATAGAAGATGTCTATCAGGAATTTGTATCCAATTTGCCTCAACCCGATTCCGGAGACGAAATGGAGCGCTACGGGGCTATTCCATACGAAATCAAGAAGGCATACACCGATATTCGCCAACAAATCGCCCCCACAAAAAAGGGAAGCGGCGGATACATAACCATCACCTCTGTGGAGTCCGCCAAAGAGTCCGCCAAAGGACAAAAAGCCCAAGAGCAGGTATTGGAGCGACTACCTTTCCTAATCATGGAGTTGCAAAAGAGGGGCTTTTCCGCTTCTGACATCGCTATTTTGGTGCGAAAGAACGATGAGGGACAGCAGGTCGCTTCCACACTGATGTCGTTTAAGGAGCGTCCTGAGGCTCAGGGCTTCTGTTTTGACGTAGTTTCACCCGACTCCCTCTTTCTCTATCAATCACTTGAAATACAATTACTTATTGCTATTATGAAGCGATTTGTGTATCCTGACGATGCGTTGAACAACCTCATCGTAGCGCACTTGAGCGCCCGATTAGATACGGCGTGTCCCGATTCGCTCTGGACGGGGGCGCTACAGCACAAAGCCCTTCCCGAACTGTTTGAAGAGTTGCTGAGATGCCTGAAGTGGACGGAGCGGAGTAACGCCTTTGCATATATTCAGGAACTTCACAATCAGATACTCAATTTTTCCAATGCCCACAGTCGGCAAGCAGCGGATGCCTTCTCCTTTGTTCGGTGGTGGGAACAGTATGGGAAAAAGATTTCCCTCACATTGGAGCGTTCGGGTAATGCCATCGAAATCACCACCATCCATAAATCAAAAGGGTTGCAATATCCGGTCGTTATCATTCCTTTTTGCCAATGGGAGTTGGACTACAAGTGGATGCAGGCGCCTCTGTTGTGGGTGCCGGTCAGCAGGCTGCCATCGGACAAGTGCTTCGCCCCATTGACTCGGCTGCCGTTTATACCTCAACGCTATGGTTCCGAAATGAAGCAGGGACTCTTTGCCTTTGACTACTACTGCGAAAAGATGCAGTACCTGATAGATCAACTCAACGTATTTTACGTTGCCGCCACTCGGGCAGAAGATGAACTGCACCTTTTTCTGCCCCAGCCTGCCAACAGTTCCCATAACTTGGCGACACTCCTCAAAAAAAAGTGCGCTAATTCAACCTGCTTCACCGTTGGCGCCCCTGTCCAAAGAGAACAGCCTCCTCCCGATGCCCAAAATAACACTTTGCCGCTCAAATACTACGCCTCAGCCACGCCCTCTTTCCGCCTCAAGGTCCGCCTTGCCAACGAAACCCCAATGGAAGAGCGCGTCTCCCCCCAAAAGCGCGGGCTTATTCTCCATCAACTCCTCTCGCACATTCACACTGCTGCTGACCTTGATACTGCCATCAACAAATTGATTGACAATGGTATGATTGCCAATAACCCCACAGAGTGTGCCCAATATGCTCAACTCGTCAGGGAGGCTCTTGCCCAACCCCAAGCCGCCGAATGGTTTGACGGAAGTTGGCTTGTCCGCAACGAGGCATCCATTCTGCTCCCATCCATGGGGAGCCACACCCTTCGCCCCGACCGTGTCATGGAGAGAGACGGGCATATACTTATTATCGATTATAAATTTGGTGCACCACACGTTACCCACCAACGCCAGATGGATAAATATATTGAAACCCTAAAACAGATGGGGTATAAGCAAGTAGAGGGATATGTATGGTATGTATAGAAAAAAAGCCGTCTTTGTAGCCGCCTGCGTGGGGATGTCTTTCTTTGGCATCACCATGATTACCTTAGGCTCGGTGTTGCCCCATATCTCCGAGACATTTGGTTTAAATCAGTTGGAAAAATCCGCTCTGGTTGTTTTCCTTCCCATAGGCATCCTGTTGGGATCGCTTCTGTTTGGACCTATCGTGGACAGATGGGGGTATAAATCTCTACTGATGGTAAGCGCGCTTTTTGTGGCACTTGGTTTGGAGGGTTTAGCCCTTATACAAAACCTCGCCTTGCTGCGCTTTGCTATTCTCTCCATTGGTTTGGGGGGAGGAGTTATTAACGGATTGTCCACCGCCTTGGTCTCTGACATCACTACCGATACCGATCGAAAGGCAAAACTCAGTTTCTTAGGCATTTTCTATGGGATAGGCGCCTTGGGGGTTCCCGTTTTATTCGCTTTTTTGTCAAAATACTACGCCTACCAAACCATCTTGCAATATATCGGCTTCCTTGTCCTGTTGTGTACGGTTTTTTTTGTCTCGCTCCGTTTTCCAAGCGCCAAACAACCTCAAGGCTTTCCCCTCATGGCAGGCATAAAACTGCTCAAAGAGCCACTCCTTCTGATGATGGGTTTTTTGCTCTTTTTCCTGAGTTCGATAGAAGCATTGGGAAACAATTGGACTACCACTTACTTAGGGGAAGTTGCCGCGCTGACTGCAGAGCAAGCGCTCTTCGTATTAACCTGCATGATGGTCGGACTGACGGCAGCACGTTTGGTGTTGTCGGCACTCTTCCGTGTCGTTGGCGAAAAACGCCTCTTTTTGGGCAGTATGATCATCGCCCTGACAGGGTGCCTTCTCCTCTTTTTTTCCCCCTCTTTCTTGGGCGCTTCCATTGCCATGGGTATGATGGGATTCGGATTGTCGTCAACAGTTCCTGTGGTTTTTGGCACCTTAGGAAGCGCCTACCCCTCCCTTTCGGGAACGGTATTCAGTATCACCTTGGTCATTGGACTAATCGGAAATACCATCACCAACTACCTGATGGGCGCGATAGCCCAAAAGTGGGGAATAGAACTCTATCCCTTGTTGGTACTCATCTCCATGTGCGCCATGGTGCTGCTTTTCTCCCTATCTGCTTATCATACGAACGCAACGGACAGAGGCGCCAAATGAGTTCTTATCTGTGTGGTGGTAAGGGAATCGATTAAGGTCGTAATTGATATAACGATAATATCCATTCTCGGCGTCCGCTTCGGAAGAACTTAACCAAAAGCCGTAGCTACCCAAGTTGCGAAAATGATTCCCATTGTTTTCGCCGTTTCCCCCGGGAAGTCCATTCCAAGCTGCCGTGTTGCTTTTGTTGTTGCGGGGACTGTAGGGCCAAACATGGTCTTCGTTTAGTTTGGCATAGGCGCAGAGCGGGTCGGCAACACCGTCCCAGTTATCGAAAAAGGAGAGCGGCACTCCTCCGTTAACCACAGTGGCAAGATCAACCCAATCTTCGTTGGTGGGAATGCTCCAACCCGGAGGACACACTCCTTGAGGACCTTGTCCCAGTCCGGTTGCCGCTACTCCGGGCGTTTCAGCGCCTGCCATCCCCGACACTGCCTCGTTCCACGAATAGAGCCTGCCAAACGGAGTGCTCAACGCTTCAACTTTACCATAAGCGTTACCGGCTCCTCCCCAATCCAAGTTGTGCACAAACCACTCCAAATCTCCATAGGCGCGGGTGTGATAGACGGCGCCATCTCGCGGGTCGGTAATGGCGTTGGTACCCTCCACAACGCCGGTAAGGGAGTTGAAAAACAGACTATCAATTACGGTAACAACCTGAGAAGTAGGAACATCGTAATAATCAACATGAGAAGCGGAGAGAGAGACGGTATAAGCCCCGACCTCATCCGGAGTACGAAATGTATATGATTGGGCGTCAGAGGAAGCGGGTGCAAAGTAGTCGGCTTTCCATGTATATCCAACCCCCTCTGTGGGAGAAGTTATACCCGAAGCGGTAACTGTGTAGGTTCTCGACTTGTACAGATAAGACGGAACATTGTGGAGAAGGCGACCGAGCATGCCCTCTTTGGTTTCTACTTCGTCCGGTTTTTTCTTACATGCACCTAACAACAACACACTCATACACACACAGCATACGGCAACAGTTGAGAAAAATTTTGTCATCGCTTCACTATTTTTTATCGCGTGCAAAGATGCAAATATTTTTTAGGCTCTGACAAGGAAGTGGGAAAAATCGTACATTTGGGTGTTTTTTTTAACACGATGAAACGCTTTATCATTATCGTTGCCTTTATGATACCTCTCTGCTCCTGCAATTTCCGTGCCGAGTATGAAACATTGGACGGATTCGCTTTGGGAACTATATACCATATTGTTTATGAACAACCGGCACGGAAGGTAACAGGCAAAGACGTGCCACAAAAACCACATATCAACATCCCAGATATGGTAGAGCAAACATTTAAAGAGATCAATACATCATTGTCGATATACAATCAAGAGTCTATCATATCTAAGGTCAACCGAAATGAACCCGTTGCATTGGATTCGCTCTTTGTAACCGTTTTTCTTTGTGGAAAAGAGGTCTATTCCCTCACCTCTGGCGCATTTGATATGGCTGCCGCGCCCTACTTCGATCTTTGGGGTTTTGGGTTGAAAAACAGGGAGGAGGTTACTCAGTCCAAACTCGATTCTATTGCTGAATTTGTCGGTATGGACAAAGTATCAATTTCCGATGGAAAAATTGTAAAAACAGACCCAAGGATATCTCTCAGCGCCAACGCCATTGCAAAAGGGTACTGCTCCGACCTCATCGCTTTGCGTCTGCAAGAGGCGGGCATCAACCATTTTTTGGTGGAGGTTGGGGGCGAAATCTACTGCAAAGGCGTTAGTCCCCAAGGGCGGGCATGGAATATTGGAATAGACCGCCCCGAATTTGGGAACCTTACCCCGGGTAGGGATATGCAAACGACGCTATTAATTAGTGGACAGGGGCTTGCTACATCAGGAAACTACCGCAACTACTACGAAGTGGATGGGCAAAAATATGGACATACGGTTGACCCTGCTACAGGCAGACCGGTTCAACACAGTTTGCTGAGCGCTACGGTCATCGCCCCGGACTGTATGAGTGCAGACGCTTTTGCCACTGCTTTTATGGTGATGGGATTAGAAAAGACGCAACGCTTCCTCGAAGCCCACCCCCAAATGGATGCTATTCTCATATACAGTGATCATTCGGGGGCATTTCAATCCTTTGCCACACCCAACGCAAGGAGCAAAATGGCTAAGGGCGGTCGTCTTCGGAGGTAACGGCAAACGCTTTTACGATCGTCTTTACCAAAGGATGCCGCACCATATCGCGCTCATCAAAAATGACAAAGGCGATTCCGTAGGTGTTTTTGAGCAACCTCTCTGCATGGAGTACGCCCGAGTCGCTCTTTTTGGGGAGGTCGATTTGTGTGGCATCTCCGGTAACAATGAATTTGGCGTTGCAGCCCATTCGGGTGAGGAACATTTTGAGTTGCCCCACGTTGGTGTTTTGCGCTTCGTCAAGAATCACACAGGCGTTGTCCAACGTGCGTCCGCGCATATAGGCTAAGGGGGCTATTTGAATAGTACCCTCCTCCATATATTGCAGCAATTTTTTGCCCGGAATCATGTCGTGCAGGGCGTCGTAGAGGGGTTGGAGGTAAGGATCTAACTTCTCCTTCATATCGCCGGGCAAGAAACCGAGGCGCTCTCCCGCTTCCACTGCGGGGCGGGTCAGGATAATTCTCTTGATTTCCTTGTTTTTAAGCGCACGTACAGCCAAAGCGATGGCAGTATAGGTCTTGCCGGTACCCGCAGGACCCAAAGCAAAAATCAGGTCGTTTTGAGCGTAGGCGGCAACCAATGCCTGCTGGTTGGCGGTGCGCGCCCTTACAATTCTGCCTTCGTTCCCATAGACCAGCACCTGAG
>Ga0082212_10008257_pt1 | contig 13636 bp, 12 predicted proteins | sample TergutNt197P3_FD_71548 | JGI IMG/M metagenome (GOLD analysis project Ga0082212, IMG submission 71548) | Neocapritermes taracua P3 segment gut microbial communities from Petit-Saut dam, French Guiana - Nt197 P3 | ecosystem: Host-associated > Arthropoda: Insects > Digestive system > Gut ... | reverse complement strand
ATTACACGCCACCTCTGTGTTATGAATTATCGTAATTATATAAATAACGAATGCGACAAGTACCGTTCCAATCAGTATTATAGCATTGTAACGTTGGAAAAAATAAGTAAATGGGATTCTCCTGTACTCAAAGATATATAAAAGGGAAACTAAAATCATCGAAAAAAATGCGGTATTGTATACATATGGTATCCGCCAATTGAATACAATTAAAAAAAGGATAATGACTTTGAAAAAAAACTTCATTGCATATTTTATTTATTTTATGATCAATTTCTATTTAGTATATTCCAACAAAACAACAATTTAACCAATCCTTTGAAATAATTTATCCAAATAAAAGTATCCCAATAACCTTGATTGAATTGCAAATATTTTAAAGCCTCTTTTTTGTGGTTTCTTGCTAAGACAGAAAAGGTATTTGAAGCACGCCGCGACAATACTTTTCGCGCCAATTCCGACGGCATTCTGTCTTTCCAACTATAAACAAGTTTCCAAGCAGCAGTGTACATCTCCAGCGTATGACTTGTCTGATTAGAGCCATGCCAGCGATAACAGGCAAAATATTCATCCAAATAAACTATTTTTCCGGAATAAGCAAATTCCAACCATAATCCCCAATCTTCTATGATTGAATTTTCATTGTATCCTCCACATTGTTCCCACATATCTTTCCGATACATGATAGTTGCTGCAGGAATACAATTACGCTCAATTAGCCCTTCAAAACTGACACTATAGACAGGATCCTCCACCGGATCAACAATAGTCAGTCCCTCCAATATCCTGCTTTGAGAATCAACCATATGAACCTTGCCGAAAACAAGCGAACAATCTGAATCCGATTCCATATAGTTGACTTGCTGCTCCACCTTGTCAGGCAACAGAAAATCATCAGACGCCGAACCTGTAATATATTTTCCATGTGCATATTGACGAATTGCCTTGTTCATCGTCTTGGATACGCCTTGATTATCCTGCAAAACCAACACAAATCCGTATTGCCTTTGCAGTTGCTCCAAAATCTCCCGAGAACGATCGGTAGAGCCATCATCGATAACAATTAATTCGATATTTTTGTATGTCTGATTCATAATACTCAAAACACACTCTTCAATATAGCTTTCGTGATTATAAGAGGGTATAATCGCCGAAACCAAGGGTCCATCGGTATGTCTGATTTGTTCTGTCATTTATACTTGTTTACCAACTCTACTATTTTCTCTATTTCTCTATCCTCTATCACAGGACTTATCGGAAGGCTTAACACCTCATTGTGTATAACTTCCGTAACAGGCAAACTCCAATGATTCCATTCTTTATACGCTTCTTGTTTATAAAGCGGAATGGGATAATGAATTAACGTCTGTATCCCGTTTGCACCCAAATAAGCCTGCAACCGGTTCCGTTCTTTTGTTCTAACTACGAACAGATGATGAACATGAGAACGCCGGTTTTCGGGTAACAAAGGTAAAATAATTTTTTCATTTTTAATCTGTTCTACGTAATAATTTGCAATCTCCCTTCGGAAATCATTCTCTGCGTCCAAATATTTTAGCTTTACAGAAAGAAATGCCGCCTGAATCTCGTCCATACGGCTATTCAATCCCTGATATTTGTTCACGTATTTTTCATTGGATCCGTAATTGGCTAAGGCACGAACCGTTTCCGCCAAATCATCGTCATTCGTAGTCACGGCGCCGCTGTCTCCTAAAGCACCCAAATTTTTACCCGGATAGAAACTATTACCGGCGGCATCGCCCAAACTACCTGTTCGCCGACTTGTTCCGTTGTTATAAAAATGGCAGGCTCCAATTGCCTGAGCATTATCTTCAATTATTTTCAAACGATATTTTTCAGCAATAGACTCCAGCGCTTCCGACCAACAGGCTCTGCCATATAAATGCACAATCATAATCGCTTTGGTTCGAGGTGTTATCGCTTGCTCTACAAGTGAAATATCCATATTGTAGGTTTGAATATCCGGTTCTACAAATACCGGTTTTAAACGATTGTCGGTAATGGCAAGAACTGATGCAATAAAAGTGTTGGCAGGAACAATCACCTCGTCTCCTTCGCTCATTATTCCCAATTCAATATATGCTTTCAATATCAAGCGCAAAGCATCTAAGCCGTTCGCACAAGTCACCACATGTTTGACAGCCAAATAATCCTTTAATTGCTGTTCAAACATTTTTACTCGTTCTCCTTGTAGAAACCATCCGGAATCTATCACTTCAGTTGCAACCTGCTTCAATTCTCCGGCATATTGAGCAGTTATCTTTTGCAAATCAAGAAATTTTATCATTTTATCTGTCACTTGTAATAATATTAAAAAAATTTCTCAAAAATTAACTTATTCTCAACAGAACAGCCAATCGACTCTTTAAAATCACATAATCCATAATTTGGAACTCCATTTTCTGTCGAAATACCAATATCAATAATTTCAACATCCGTATTTTTATAGTATTCAAAAACCTTGTATGATAAAAAATTCATGGTTTTCATCGATGAAAATCCAGGAATATCACCCCAATAAATTATCTGTACAATTTTATTTGCCACATGATATACCAATGCAGAGGCGATATAATCTTGATTTAATGCTACCACAAAGGCGTCATATTTAACAACCTTAATGGTTTCTTCAACTTGTTCCAAAGTCATTCTTAATGGGAAACCTCTGACTTGCCTATTTTTTAAAATAATACTGTAAACCAAGCCTATGTCTTCTGTTTTTTGAAAAACAAAATTTTGCTTGAGCGCTAAGTTTAATTTATTTCTCGCATTACCAAAAATTTTTTCTTTGTATTTTTCATCGAAAAAAGAGGTCTTAAAAACATGGTTCAGGTCAATACTTGATATTGTATATCCGTTTCTACTAAGAGAATTTATTAATTTTGAAATAAACGACACGTGATAACAAAGTGGCGGTAGAATGAATTTTATTGAATTATTATTTTTTTCCTTCAGATAATCATCTAAAACTCGAATGGATTCGTCTATTTCGCTTATGCCGATTTTTTCATTTATAAATGAAAAACAACCAAAAGGCGCAGAAAATGGAGAAAACACTTGATTGTTTCTTTCTCCCAGAATTAACCCCAATCGTATTTTTGAATCCCTAAATATTAGATAATGAACGCTGTCACATTTATATTTGTTTAATTCATTAAACATTGACGAATTAAAAACATGATAAGGCATTGTAAAAATGTCCTGATATTCTTTTGGCGAAATTTCAGATATATTCATATATACTTTTTATTTTTCACATGTCATTGCAGGTATGACACGCAATCTCCCGCTGCAACTGTGTATGCTCGCATCACTCGGTGATTTTTTTTAACAACTTTGCCGGATTACCTCCTATTACGGAATAAGGAGGGAAACTCTTATCTACGAATGAATTAGCGGCTACTACACAAAAATCTCCCAATTCAACCCCCGGCATAATGACTGCATTGGCGCCAATCCACGAATGATCGCCTATTATTACATTTCCCTTTATCAACGGATAATATTGCTGCATTTCGGGACTTGCATTCGGACCCGAATCAGCCATAATGTTCACTCTTTGTGCAATCGAAACATTTTTTCCGATGACAACTTTGGCGGCATATCCATTGAGAATGGATAACATACCTACATACGAACGGTCGCCAATTTCCAACAGGTTATCAGCCGAACCAAAGATGCTGCAATATTTCGCAATCTTCACATGATTTCCGATAGCAACGTTGTTGACGGAAGTGGAAGGATCAATGAAAACCCCTTCACCCAATTGAATATTACCTGTTATCATCGCAAAAATATTTTATTAATGTTACTATAAAGAGCATATCCCCTTCTTTCAAATACTGATGTACCGGAATAAAGAAAGCATTTTCTCCATAAAACACACTGGATTCTACTCCGTTTTGTTGCAGGAAAACTTTCAATCCGTCCAAATCAACCGAAGGCGGCGTAGAAAACATATAAACCGAAGGCGTTTCAAAATCGCTGTAATCAAACCGGCTTTTAAAACCCAAAGACGACAGTTGCTGATTGAAAAAAGTATTGTTCTTTCGCCTCGACTGTTTAATGGTTTCGACATCTTTCAGATAAAAGGATAATAATTTTTGTAACCAAACCGACCAGTCAGAATCAACATTAAATGTATCCTTATTATAATTCGGCGTATTGATTTTTAAAACACCACCTGTTTGCAAAGGTAAGAATTTAGGCAAACTATAAATGGTATAATCCCCATAATTTCCGGTTTGTTGCTTATCATCGGTTGAAAATAAACTCATCGCCATATCTTCAATGATGGGTATATTCAGTTGCAAAACTTTATCCATTTCCCTGTAAACGGTTCCAAATTCGTGATTGATTAATATCAGTTTGGTTTTTTTAGACAATTGCCTACTCCATTTGCAAAATTTCTCTATTTCTCCTGTTACACAACTGCTTATGTAACGGTTTCCGGAAGTAGTCATGATACAAACTTCGTCATCTTCCGTCAGCGGATATTGCGAAAGTGCGTGATGTAAAGCCGATCTTCCATTCTTAAACCAAAGAGAATGCCCAAAATATTGCGTCAATAAATCCTTGTCGATACATGGGTTGGATTGTAATATTTTATAATTCTTCTCTACCCACCCGGTCGAAAACGGACTGATGGCATATTGCGGTATTCGAAATCTTTCCGGATTGATAATAAATTGATTATATATATCCATTTATCGCTTCCAATTTACAAATTCAGAATAATCCCGGATATAATCGTTTTCTTCGTATATATGTGAAGCCAAAACCAAACAAACGGCGCCGGACGAAAAGTTACTCAGATTTCGCCAAATTCCCGGCGGTATATACAATCCGTAATACGGACGGTTTAAAGAAACCGTTTTCTTATTTAATCCATCGTCTAAGGTAATATCAAAACTTCCACTGACGGCAACAATCAACTGATGCAATTCCTTATGTGCGTGTCCGCCTCTAACTTCTCCCCCCGGAATATCATATAAATAATACACCCTGCGAACATCAAACGGCAAATCTACGGAATTGTTCAATGCGGTAACATTCCCTGCGCGATTGTGAACTTTCGGCAAAGTAATCACGTTACAATTATATATGCTTGAGCCTGTCATTTGGTTTGGGAAATATTTATAAAAGCGTCAAAATCATAGATATAATCCGCTTCCGAATAAAATGTTGACGCTAAGACTAAGCAAACCGCATTCGTTGAAAAATTTTCCATGTGCCGCCAATACATTTCCGGAACATAAAGCCCCTTGTAGGAGCGATTTAGAGAATATCGGCTTGAAGTAACCCCATCATGCAATACGACATCGAAACTACCCGACAAGGCAATGATTACTTCTTTTTGTATTTTAAACGCATGTCCACCGCGAATTTCCCCGCCCGGAACATCATAAATCCAATACACCCGTTTGATGTCGAATGTCAAGCAGGTACTTTTTTCTATAAATGAGAGATTACCTCTTTCATCAAGTATCTTGGGAATATCAAGCCATTTTACACTACCGATATTCATAGCTCAATCAGGTATTAGCGGTTACTCCTTCCGTACTTTCTGCAAGAAACAGAATTTTTATTGTCTGCAACATGATTATAAAATCTCTTAATAAGGAATAATTATTTATGTAAATCAAATCGTAGCGTAATTTGTCTTCTACACATGTGTTATATTTTCCTTCTACTTGCGCCAATCCTGTTAATCCGGCTTTTACTTTCAAGCGAAACCGGTATTCCGGTATTTCTTTTTCAAATTGTTCCGTAAAATACGGACGTTCAGGACGAGGGCCTACCAAACTCATATCGCCCTTGATAACGTTAATTAGCTGTGGTAGCTCGTCCAAGCGGAGCGCCCGCATAAATTTTCCTAAGGAAGTTATACGAGGGTCCTTATCTCCAGCCAATACCGGTCCTGAGATTTTCTCAGCATCCGGAATCATGGTCCGGAATTTATAAATTTTAAAAAGCTTATTCCCTTCAGTGAGCCTGTCTTGAATATAAAAAATCGGTCCTCCGTCCAACTTTATCAAGCCCATTAAAATTAATGCTACAGGAGAAGACAAAATGGTAGCAATTATTGCAATAAACAAATCAACCGAGCGTTTCAAAATACGTTCTTCCGGAGAAAGCCCCATATTTGTTATACGGAAAGTAGGGATATCGCCTGTTTTATATAAAGAGGATGAAATAATACTTAAATCAAAGTATTGAGGGATGAAACACACATCTTTATTATAGGTGATACAAAGCGGTAAAATTTTTTCGCGTACTTTTGATTGAACATCTGCACATATAAATATTTCATCAGCTGTCTTGATTTTTGAAGATAAAGCAGAATCAAGTTCGGAATATTGTCCAATCACATCATAAAACTGAGAATAATGATTAGTTATGTTATTGAGTAATTTATTTGAACCGTTGCCTATTATGATTATTTTTTTTACATCATGCAGTCGATGGCTTATATACCAAAATCCAAGATTCTTAAAAGTCAGAAGGATAAAATACAACAAACCGCTGCTGAGAATAACGCTACGAGGAAAAGCCCATGCAACATCGCGCACGAAAAAGCATATCCCCATAATACCTACCATCACGGATATCGATATAAGAAAAATGGTATATACAACATCCGAAAACGTTTTTCGGAAAATATTATATAATCCGAAAGCATACATCAATGTAAGATATAATATTCCAATAAACGGATATACGACTATAAATGCCTCGAAATTCTTTGTGAAATCTTCCAGCAGTTCATTTCTACTGAATAAGTAAAAGGTAAAAAGAATACTGCCATATATAATGGCTACATCAAGAATAATAAACAATATTCTCCTCATATATTCACATACTCATATAACAACCAAAAGTTTATAAGCCTATATGACTGTTTCATACAGACTTATAAACTTTTTTTCAACATCAGTCCCGACAGTTAATAGAATTTACTTTCTTTCAACCATTATGACTACTCTATTCCATTCATTTTGTGGAAACGGCTGCTCTCTATCACCCTTAAACTCAGAAATTATGCGACTGGAATCAATGCCTAAGCGCCTTAATTCCGCAGCAACAACTTCCACTCGTTTTTGACTTAAATTCAAATTGTAACGAGGATTTCCCGTTTGTCTGTCGGCATAACCTACTACCAAAAGTTTGCTGTTCGGATTTAATTTCAGATAGTCCACAACTTCTGCAATTTTCCGTAGTTCCGTAGGTTCAATTTTGTAAGAATCTAAACCGAAACGAACATATTCAGGCAAACATCCGGATTCAATTATGTGAGTTACAACCTCTTTCGGATTCTCTTCACAACATTTTTCTAATTTATCCAACAAATTTTGTTGTCTTTCAAGAATGTCTTGTTGATTTTCAATTAAATACCGGTTATTGTTGATTTTTCTATTCAAGCGATCAACTTCATCGGCTGTTAATCTGACAATATCGCTGAGAGTATTAAATTTCTTATTAAACGTGTATTGAACACCTAAGCTCAAGCGAGCGAATCCATCTGCGTCCCCTGTTCCTCTATAACCATCAAATTCTTGTTGAGTCAATGTTCCCTGAGATTCGAGATAGACAGCGATATCATTAGTAATGTTATAGTTAACCCGAAGACCAACTTTCGCTGCAAAATGCCAAAAATCAGGATTTGTAAGCCCGTTATCGAAAGCGTGGATGATACCAAGACCAGCAAAGCCGATAACATCCCAACGACCCCGATCATAATAACGCCCACGCATCAGATTGGTAAAATTAGACATTAAATCGAAAGTGGCAGATGCGTAGTTAAATTGTTGCAAAAAGCCCCTGTGGTTCCATTTACCCCGATTTGAGTTAACGTATTTTAATTGCTTGTTTGATCCCCAATTGGGAGATCCTGCAATTGGATACTTTTCCCAAGTACTTGAGTTATGTACATACCATCCACCCCGATCATCGTCAAAATTAAATCCGCTCAAGCCACCATACTGAAATTGAAGCCGTGCGCCATAGTTCGGATTAAACCATTTTCCTACCGTAAGTTCTCCACCGTATTTTACCCTATCCGACCATTTAAAGTATGCTCCATCTTGTTCTGAAGTCAGCAAGTTTGCACTCCCTCCTAACGAAATAAACCAATTATCACCATAGGTATTTTGCTCTACTACATCACGTAAAGCATTCTGATCATTTTGAGCCATGACTGAAATAACAACAGCCAACAAAACCAACGTAATTAAAAATCTTCCTACTCTTTTCATAATTTTTTATTTATTTTATTTTTTTTCCATAATTAATTTTATATCTATTAGCTATAGCCATAAGACTGACTGTAGCCATAGCCGTAACCATAGCCATAGCCATAACCATAGCCATAACCATAGCCGTAACCATATCTGTTTTTTCCTTCAGCAAATCCATTCAAAACGAGATTAACATTATTAAGTCTTTTTTCTTCATAAACAACATTTGCCAAAGAAATAGCTGATTTAGGTGTTAGATTATTACGAATAATAAAAAGTGAAACATCACAAACACGATTGACTAAGAAAGCGTCAGACACACTACCGAGTGGCGAACTGTCAATGATAATATAATCGTATTGCTCTCGAAGTTTCTTAAACATCTCATCCAAGGTTTTCTCTATCAATAATTCATTTGGATTTAACGGAATCATTCCGGAAATCAAAACATCTAAATTTGTTCCATTGACATTTTTCAAAATCAAATTATTGATATTCGTTTCTTCACCGGTTAAGTATGAAACTAAACCCATTTGCTTCGGCAAATTAAAATAGGTATTTATCTTGGGGCGGCGGATGTCCAAGCCAACCAGTATTGTTTTATACTTTAACGAGAAAGTTAATGCCAAATTGATAGCAACAAATGTCTTACCTTCTCCACTAACGGTTGAGGTAATCAAAATCGACTTTTTCTCGGGTGTATCTAAAATGAACTGCACATTTGTTCGCAAAAGACGGAAGCGCTCCACGATAGACGCTGTAGAGTGAGTGGTGACAACAATAGGTATCTTAGTTTTAACTATCGGTAAAGATATTATAATGGGCACTGCCGAAAATCTTCTAATTTCTTCCTCACGGGTAAGTTTATAGTTTAGCAATTCACGAAATCCTATAATTATGAAAGGAAAGACAAAGCCAAAAGCCAAACATAAGAAGTAAGTATACATTCCCCTTGGAGAAATAACTCCTGAAGATATAGGACTATCTATTATTCTGACACTCGGAGTACTAACAGCTATTGTAAAGTCAATTTCCTGCTTTTGACGGAGTAAATTGACATATAAATTCGATTGAATGATCTGTTCACGAAGTAAATCGGCTAATTCACGCTCTTTTCTCGGAATATCTTCCAAGCCCGAATCATACTGATAAAGCAGATCATTATATTCATCCCTCGAAATGGTATTAGCATGTATAATGGCATGGATCGAGGAAATAATATCCTCTCTCATCAATTTAAGACGCTCGGTCGCTTTCCTTATTACAGGGACATTTTCGCTTGTATAGTCCAACAAGCGATTTCTCTGTAAAACCCCCTGATTGTATTTTTCAAGACTGGCAACTAAGGATGCGTTTCCGTACACAAGCGGCGCTGGAAGCAATTTTCTGTTGTCCTCATTTTTATTGACTTCTTCAAGCAAATAAGATAACCTTAGGTCTTCCGTCCCCAAAGAAACTAATTTTTTGGAATACTCACTATTATCCCTTACAAGCATTTCTGCTTCAACCTCCATATTCAAACCAATCCTGTTATCCCTTTTATAGGTTTCTGTCAAGGTTTCAGAAAGCTGTAATTGTTTGTTAAGATCTTCCAACAGATATTGGAGAAATTCTGAGGCGCTTACAGCGGCTTTATTTTTATCTGTTAAGGTTTCTCGATTATACACTTCAATCAAACGGTTCAAAAAATTCTCCCCGCGTTTAGGATTTGTTTCTTCCAATGTTAAACGAATGACAGAAGAGCCTCGAAAAACGAAATCGTAGCTTAGTCTACCCATAAACGATTGAGCAGTCCGCAACGGAGGACTAATATGCACATATAAAGGCAAATCTTTCTTCAGAACAACATTTTCATCAGGCAATAAAAGTATCTCACCAACCGGAGTTTTTATGACAGCGGGAATAGATGAAAACTCGTAGGTAATCTTTTCCGACCCATACTGTCCATTGACAAGGATTTTTGAATTATCAGTCAAGGAGAATACCAAAGAAAGGGTTGAACGTAACAAAGATACCGAATTCTCATCAAGAAAGACAGTTACAGGAGGAGACGCATAGTATTGTCTCCCTACTCCTCCGTAAATCTCGGTACTCTTAAACGTTCCCTTGACAGAATAACGAATGAAAGCTTCTTCTTCAATAACTACTGCTTCTAAAAGATTGCGTGACCGAAGAATCTGCATTTCGCCTTCCGCACTTGCATTGTTATTGAGATAACCCAATCTTTCAAAGTAAGTACTCTCGCTATTCCCAACTCCACCCCTTCTGCTATCTCTTAAAACGATGTCGGTACTAACATTATAAGAACGGGTAGCATAACGTAAATAAACATAGCCGCAGGCAAGAAAGAAAACGATTGACATAAGAAACCATTTCCAATGAATCAGAAGACTTACAAAAAACCATTGAAAATTAATTTCTTTACTCGGATCTTTGATGTTTTCTACCTGTTTACTATTTTCCATGTTTAATTTTCTTAACCGTGATTACTTTTTTGTTAATACTAATACAAAAGTTACTAACGACAGTGCAAAAGAAGTGACCCCCATGGCAACATTTAACATCGGACTGATGTCGGCTGACTGTGTTTTTGCTTTGACGGGCATCACATAGATCATATCATTTTGCTGAAGGAAGTAGTGAGGGGATGAAATAATATCTTCCCTACTCATGTCCAATGAATGCATGGTATAGCTTCCGTCAAGCTCTTGCCGGTACAAACGTACATCATCACGCTTGCCATAGATAGTCATATCGCCTGCTAAAGCCAAAGCTTCCGATAAATTTATATGGTCTTTGTCAACTTTGATTTCACCGGAACGACCGACTTCGCCAATAACGGTTATCTTAAAATTCAGCAAACGAACCGTCACAACCTGTTGAGTAGTGATTGTTTCACTCAATAATTCTTTCAAGCGTATTTCCAATTCACCTTGGGTATAACCCGCAACCTTGATTTCTCCTAAAACCGGAAAGTCGATTGTACCGTCTTTCCTAATCATAAAAGCTTGACGTCCGACTGCCTGACTAACAAAGTCCTCAGTACTATTTTCACTGGTTGCTGCCGGAACGAGCGGCAAATTATAGTCGCCTGCTATTTCCTTTGCCTCAGGAACATTAATAGTGATTCCCAATAAATCGTCCGGGCGAAAGCGCACCACACTCTCCAAACGGGATGAGGGCAAGTTCACACTTTTTCCTTTTCTGTCTTGCTCCGTTTGAAAATAAGGCACTCTCTTGGACGTTGTACAAGATGAAGCCAAAACCAACAACAGAAAGAAAACAGAACAAACTCTAAATTTAACTTTCATGCTTTTTTCTTACATTTCTTTTTGCCATTGCATAGCCTCCTGCCAAAAGACTTAGAATCAAGACACCTTCACCTATCGGCTCTGTATCATCATCTCCGTCCGGTTCAGGGGGACGTTCAGGATCACCATCGTCGTCATCGTCTCCGGATCCCCATCCTCCCGGCGGGTCGGCTCTAAAAAGGCTACCACCTCCCGGCTTTATATCTGTTACTTTTTCATTATTATCATTACCGAAAATCCCCTGAGCCTTTAAGGTTGTCCTTCCGCCCAATAAGAATGAAATTACAACAATTACAGATATTATTACATTAGATTTTAGTTTCATCGTTATACCTTTATTATTATTATAGTTAATTTATCAATTTTATTTATCGTTAGAATGTATTTACGTTAATAGGTTCATACCCATTACTTATTCAAGATTTTTAAGGTTTTCCCTCCTCCTACGTTAACCATATAAACTCCTTTTTGGTCTAACGAAACTGAAAACATATCACCTTTAGCTACTCCTGAAGCGATGATACGTCCTGTCAAATCTAACACTTGTACTCTGTCGCCATCGAGCAAATTCTTTACCGTTAAAACATTATTTTCAGCGAAAGCATAAACTTCCGTTGCACCTTGCAACATATCTATCGAAGTCATACTTCTGTTGAAGATTAAAACAAAACGGTCGAGTGCACTAATCTTAGCGCTGGCTTTGAATGTGTAATCAGCGCTTAATAATTCGGTTTTTACGTTGGCAACTTTGTCCCACAAAATGGCGCTTTTAACCGGTCTACTCGTAACCAATTCATCCAATGAGAAAACATAATCACCGGCAGCCGGAATACTGATTCCTAAAGGAATCTCATTACTTTCTTCGTAAGATAAAGAGTTGACAAACAAAGAATTATTCTCTGTAAAACCTTCTTCTTTAGCTAAAGACCATATCACGGGGCGGACATTACTACTCGTAGAATACATGACGTCATCTTCCGAGGGTCTATAGAAACTGCTGTAAGTATCGCCGAATTTGAAATAGGTCGGTGATTCCTTAGCGTTATCTTTTACATCGGTTATCTGCAATCTGATTAAATCAGAAGTGGCTCCTCTCGAAGAAGAAGAGGAACGGAAAATATAAGTGGGGTTGGTTATGTCAAGGGTAAATCCATCAACAAAATAAGCAAAACCACCATGGTCGTCCCCAAGCCTTCCCCTTTCAAGATCAAATGCCAAAGGCAAGAATCCGGCGTTGGCAGGATCGGCAGGGTCGCTGGTTTTTACAAATATCACGCCATATGGTCTTAATGTTCCGATTCTCGTCACATCTTCAGGGAAAAACTCTTTCCAGTCAGATCCTCCGTCCCAATAATAAAAGGAACGATAATATTCAATCGTACGGGTATCATAGTCTGCGGTCATTTTAAATATGGTAGAATTTAAACCGCCGATGGCATTCCAACCTTCTGAAAAATGGGTTGTAAATTTACCTTTCGATGAAGCGAATTTAAGATCTACGCCTTTCACTTCCCTTAGAAGCAAACCGTTTGCATCTTGTTGTGTTTTAGAAACAAATTCAACATCATAATTCGGCTGCGTCCGGGCAGGATCCAACTGGGAAAATATAACAGCTATTCTATACGCATAGCCTTTTTTCATGACTTGTTGTGTTTGTTCCACAATCGTACCTGCATGCTCATCTGCAGGGTCACTCACTTTCGGAATAATCACCCAGTTGCTATCGTCGCTCTTTCCCGTAAAGGCTCGTTTTTCCGCGTTATAAAATTGCACCTCAAAGTCTGTTCCTCGAACCAATTTCCGGCCGGTACGCGGGTCTACTATGCCATTGTTTAGATCTACATCGAACGGTAACGACAGCATGTACCAGACATTGTTCCTCAGGAAATTCTTACGCACAGTTGCCATAGAAGCCACTACTGCTGTAGTCCCTGAACTGTAATTCGACAATAAGCCATCGATTGAGTCGTTGGTATAGAAAACAACCGAATCCAAATGCATACCTCCATGATTAGCCACTCTGCCTACTCTGTCAGGATCAAGGGCTTTTATATGTACTGTTCCGTT
>Ga0082212_10008256_pt1 | contig 13636 bp, 8 predicted proteins | sample TergutNt197P3_FD_71548 | JGI IMG/M metagenome (GOLD analysis project Ga0082212, IMG submission 71548) | Neocapritermes taracua P3 segment gut microbial communities from Petit-Saut dam, French Guiana - Nt197 P3 | ecosystem: Host-associated > Arthropoda: Insects > Digestive system > Gut ... | reverse complement strand
TTATTTACGGATTTATCTTTTCTGGCAGCAAACCCTTTCAACTTGAATACAGCCGGAACGGAAATGTTCAGGCGACTGCCTTTTTTATCGGATTTGCAGATAGATGAAATTATAGAATACCGTCAACGTCATGGTAATATGCTGACTGTGTATGAATTGAAAAACATCGCTTCCATGGATTGGTCAACCATTGAACTGATACTGCCGTTTGTTTTTGCAGGCGACACGGAAAACAGACTGCGTTCACTCTCAGCAAATAATCTCTTGAAATACGGCGCCAATGAAATAGCCATACGCTATTCGCGCACGCTACAGGAAAAACAGGGATATAAACCGCTTTCGGACAGCATCCTGCAACAATATCCAAACAGGAAATACTTAGGCGAGCCGTTTTATCATTCCATTCGTTATTCCTATACGTTTGATGAGCGGATTCAGGCAGGGTTGGTGGCCGAAAAAGATGCCGGAGAGCCATTTTGGAACAGCGTCCACAAGGGTTACGATTATTATTCGGCGCATGTTTTTCTCAGGTATTTGGGTGTGTTGAAGTCGTTGGCTATCGGCGATTACAAAGCGTCATTTGGACAGGGATTGGTTATGAGTCACGATTTTGCACCTTCGCGCAATGCTTTTTTGTCCCAGATAGAGCGGAGGAATAATGGTTTCAGGCGTCATTATTCAACCAATGAAGTGGATTTTTTCCGTGGAGTGGCCTCTACGCTTCAATGGAAAGACTTTGCAGTCAGCCTGTTTTACTCGTTCCGAAAGTTAGACGCAACGGCCGACAGCGTGCATATCACTACTTTCAAAACAGACGGGATGCATCGTTTGGTAAACGAGCGGGACAAGATGGGTAACGTTCCTACACATACTTATGGAGGCAATATTCGGTATGCTACACCGCAGATAGTGGTCGGATTGACTGCCATAGGCTATCAATTCGGAAACCTTTCGGTAGAGCCTGATCCAAGACCTTATAATTTGTTCTATTTTCGCGGGAATCGCAATGCGAATGTCAGTGTGGATTATCAGTTTAAGAATCGCCAACTCAAATTTTTCGGCGAAACAGCCATGTCGTCGAACAAGGCGTTGGCTACTTTGAATGTGCTTCAATGGACACCAACTTCTTACGCGAGCGGATTGATTCTTTATCGTTCTTATGCACGTGATTATCAATCGTTTTATGGAAATGCGTTTTCGCAGAACAGCATGGTGCAGAATGAACAGGGGCTTTATCTGGGGATGCAGTTAAGTCCTGTTGCCCACTGGAAATTTTTTGGCTACGCGGATTTTTTCAGGTTTCCATGGTTGAAATATGGTGTTGACGCCCCTTCATCAGGAGTGGAATATATGGCGCAAGCCGAATATACGTATTTAGACAGGTTTTCCATGTATCTTCGCTACCGTTACCGGCAAAAGGAATCAAACCGCACGATAGAGAACCGTCAAGAAGTGGATATCTTGCCCGATATGCAACACCGGTTTCGGTATCAAATGATATACAAGCCGAGCGGTGCGTTTGCCTCGCGGACATCGTTTGACTTTTCATTCTACGACGAAAAAAAGGGTGGCGAAAGTCGGGGATGGATGATTGCGGAAATGATTGCCTGGAAACCCTCGTCAATCCCGCTTCAGGCAGACCTCTACATGGCTTGGTTTAACACAGACGATTATGCAAGCCGTATCTATGCGTACGAGAAAAAACTCTTGTATGTATATAGTTCCCCGTCATTTTACGACAAGGGTACGCGTCTGTCGGCTGTTGTTCGTTATTTTCTGACAAAGAAATTGTCCGTGTCGGCTAAAATCGGTTGGACGCATTATTTTGACAGGGAAACAATCGGTAGCGGCTTGGAAACGATTGAGGGGAATAATCGTACAGATGCGGATGTAATGATTCATTGGAAATTTTAATGGGACTTCCTGAAAATGCAAAACTCTGCGTTACGCTCCATCTGCAAAATGCTCATTTACGACTTCTGTAAAAGATGCAAAATAAAAACATATACATTTTTGGAATTCCCGAATTTTATGTATGTTTGTGGCTTGTTGTGAATTATTAATAGAATAGTATTATGATATAAAGATCGCAGAGAGGTAATTCTCTCAATCAGGACATATTAATTAGCGTTATAGCTTTGATTTTGGCTTATTGAAATCTCGACAATTTCATAATCCGTCAAGAGAGTAGAGCAAAGACGTTCGCGCTTCGGCGTGGGCGATACTCATTTTTATTTGACGGATAGGTAGTCGAGAACCTCAATAAGCTGATAAAAATCACAGGGTTTTGTCCGCGCTTTTTTATGCCTGCAAACAATGTAAAAAGATAAAAAAATGGAGACTTTTAGGGAATATCAAGAACTGCTCAACGATGTGTTTGAGTTGGAGCGCAAACTGTTTTTTAAAATGGACAGTTACCGTTTGATAGAGAATAATTGCAGTATAAAATGCTTAAAACCGAATGAGATAAAACAGTTGAGTGTGGATATTCACTATGTTTTTGTCAGACTGATCCGAATCATGAAGAATGCCTCTCCGGATTTGACGGAAGAAGATATCCTGTTCTGTTGTTTGAAAAAGTCCGGTTTAGACAACTTGGTTATTGGCTACAGTATGGGAATCGCAAGTCGACAGGCGATCAATCAGCGAAAATATCGCATCAAAAAGAAAATGAAAGCAGCCAAATGCGATTATCTGTTTGAGCTGATTTTTGCGTCCGATGCTTGATTGATTGGAATGGAACAAATGTCCTTACCTTAACTGTCATGTTGAGTTCCCAATTATAAAAACCAAACAGCAGGAAATGACAACACTCGGCGTCATCCTGAACTTGTTTCAGGATCTCCTGTGAGATTGCGGGTTAAGCCCGCAATGACGGACGAACAGGGACTTGTCATCGGTAACGAAGCAACGAAACAATCCGGAAACAACGACAAAAACCACATCATATTATCAATGCTCAAATGTTAAAATTGTTATTATGCAATCAATAACAATTGGATTATTAACGGAATAACAAATGTTATTGTTATATCAAATTACATACGTACATTAATTATATAGTCTATTTTTGCAGCATCATAAATAAAGCCATTATAACCTATGAACGAACTTATCAAACAAAAGGTTGACCAAATAGCGGAATGTATTTTCCAAAAGATTGAAAATACGGAAGAAAAAATAGAATCATTCGGTTTATATTCCGGCGAATTCGGAATTTTATTGTTCTTGTTCTATTATTCGAGGTTTACCAAAAACGAAAAGTATCGTTTGATCACAGAAAACTATGCCGAAAGGTTGTTTAATCGGTTTCTCAATGTAGTGAGATCGCATACTTTTTGCGATGGTTTGTCCGGCATGCTGTATTTGTTTGAATTTTTGCGTGAGCATGATTTTATAGATATGGATGTAAGTGATTCCCAACCGCTGATAGATAACTATCTGATTACGCAAATGAGACATAATATAGAAAAATCGTATTACGATTTTATGCATGGCGCTTTGGGAGTTGGGTTGTATTTTTTAAAAAAAGGAGACAATCTCAACTGTATACAGGAATTGATTGACTTTTTATATCAAACCACAGAAAAAAACAGTAATAATAAGATTTTCAGATGGAAATCTGTTATTGATCACGAGACAAACCGTATCGGATATAACCTGTCATTATCTCATGGAATCTCAAGTATTATTATATTCCTGTCCCGTGTTGTTAATAGCGGCCAAAAAGATGAGAAAATTGTGGAAATGCTATCCGGCGCCGTGAATTATGTATTATCACAGCAAAAGGATTTTACGCAATTTGGCTCTTTTTTTCCCAATTATATCATAACCAGTTCAGATGAACCTGTTTCAAAAAGCCGTTTGGCATGGTGTTATGGCGATTTAGGAATTGGGATGGCATTATGGCAAGCAGGAAAAGCTATAGATAATACTGTTTGGAAAGACAGAGGGCTTGAAGTCCTGCTAAAGTCTACACAACGTCAAAAATATGAGGAAAGTATGATAAGAGATGCCGGGACATGTCACGGAAGCGCTGGGCTTACCATGATATTCCGAAGAATGTATCTTGAAACAGGTCAGGATGATTTTAAGGATGCAACAAACTTTTGGATATTTCAAACACTGAAGCTATCGTACTTTCAAGATGGCTTAGCCGGATATAAGACATATAGAGAAGATGAATGGATATGTGATTATGCTTTATTAACAGGAATAGCCGGCGTAGGATTAGTTCTGATGACATGCCTAGAAGATAATACAAAAACATGGGATGAAATGTTTTTATTGTCATGATGACGTCATTATCTACTGCCTTGCAACTTCCAACGCCTTTTCCAAAAAATCATCTCTTCCTTCTTTAACGGCTTTAATTGTCTTTTTTACAGGATAATCAGGTTTAAATCCTTTTAGATAAAGTTGGCTACCGTCGTGTTTCAATACTCTCATCCCTGTAAACATAACATTGTAGCCACAAGGCAGGTTTATGTAATTGAGATTACCGTTACAACCTGCCGTAGATTCTCCTACAGTAGTTACTAAATTGTAATGGTCAATGATATCCATCATCGTTTCGCCTGCACTTACCACAGATGGCACATTGATAATAATAGTCTTGGAATTGAATAACGGCTTTTTGGGTTTAATGTCCCAATTGGATTTACTAAATTCCATCTCTTTCCTGTCAGGAAACACAATTTGCGGAACGTTCCACCATGTAGAAATAACAGGTTTTTCAATCAAGTAGGGAACAATATCAAAAAAAGACAATTGTGCCCCGTTTCTGCAATCATAAATTACTGCTTTTGCATCTGCTAATTCATTGATTTTTTGTTCAAAATCGTTTACCATACAATTGCCTGTATTGACATAATAAATTCCGGGTTCTATTTCAACAATCGTTTCGTTCAGGTATTGTCGTTCATCTATTGGATTGAAAAAAATGCTTTTACTTCTACTATTATTCTTAATGATCACGTTTTGGCTTTTACCGTTCCGTACAATCAATAGTCGGGTTTCTTCGTTCGAATTAAATTTACTGCCCAAAATATTCAACGCCCTGTGTTTCCTTAATTGTGGCGACCCTGAAATTATTTTTTCCGTTTCACGCAATACGCTCATAACCGGTCGTCCGTCTATTTTTTTGATAATGTCGCCTTTTTCTAAAACATCATTTTCTGAGGCAGTAATCACAATTTTTTTTTCAATATATTCCGTTCGGATTGGTAAATGAACCATTTGTTCCCCATACACAACTCCATGTCCATCATTAAGTTTGGCAATCATTTGGCTCAATGTCACGAAAAAATCATTTTTTTGCTTGTTTGTGAGTGTCTGTTTCATTGTTTCCTTTAACACTTTATCCCAGTCCGTATCAATCACGTCGAAATATGGAAAGAAGTGTTGCAAAACATTCCATGCAATCACTACGCTTGCCAGGTTTACATGCGAGTTAAATTCGCGACTGATTTTTATATTGGAAATTTCGGACTTCAATTGTTCCAATAACGATATTTCTGTTTTGGGATAAGTGGATGCTTCGTTTGTGAGTAATGTCAAAGGAACTGTACAAATCAGGTTTCTGCCGATGTTTTTTTTGGTGATTTCGCCGAATTGCGGCATTCGCTCGAACAATTTCCCTGTATAGTTTACTTTAAGGCAGTATTTTCCCGAAAAAGGATTTTCGTCTGTGACTTCAAATGAAAGGAACGTTGCAGATGTCCTCCAGTCAGCAATCGGCATTACTTCATCCTCCGTCTTGCCATGTTCAAATCCCATATTTACCGTATCAGCAGGTTCCCATTTTCTATTATTGTTTACAAGAAATTCAAAATCATCCGCCCAAACTTCACCATCACCATCAACTTCAAATCCATAAACAATACCGGTAGTTTCTTTGGGTATTGTCAGCGTAATTTCATATCTTATCCAATCTTTCGATTCTTCAATAATTGTTTTGTGTATTTTGTTATTGCTCAAGATTTCATTCAAAGAAACAAAGGGTTGAATAAATAATGTAACGCCTCTATTATTGCTCTTGAAATGTCCTGAAAATTTGACTTCTTTGTTGCGTAAATGTATTGGATAATCAATGTATTTGGCGACTACTAAATTATCAACCTCTGCACCTACAACGCTTTTATTTGTTCTTATACTTTTGTAAATATTTGATTGGTCATTCAGATAAACTCCGAAATGTTGCCATGCTATCGGTTTTGCATCAGGGTCGGGAGATAAAATAATCTCCGAATTGAATAGTTCCGGTTTACTCGCTTCATAAATCTGTAACCCCTGCACGATAGGCGAGAACAGTCTATAAAGCGTATCTCTCAATTCTGTGGTTGATTTGATATTTTCAACTTTTTGGACGCCAAATACGGCAAACTTGTCCCAATCTATTTCCTGCGCTTCATCGCTTGGATGAAACCATCGGACATAACCATACAATCGGGCAAAAGTTTCTATATTTTGTATTTTTCGGTTTGTGCTGATTTGGTTAGCGTCGATAAAAGACCATATATTAAGGTTGCTGTTGTCGTTAAAACGGCTACTTTCATACCTTTCAAAAATATAAAAGGTTGTTATTAATATTAAAACGGCTACTATCAACCCTTTCAAAAAATGTTTGTTCATATTGGTTATGCTAAAACTTGAAATTGCGACAAATATAAGCAACTTTACTATAAATTATGTCCCACCTTTTAAGAATTGTTATTTTTTCATTTTAGATATGCTGATATATAGATTGTTAAAAAAACATATTGTCATTCAAAATGAATCGCTACATGATTTTTATCAACTAATTTTGTAATGAATTATTAATCAAAATTTTATTTTTATGGAACCCAAAAAAATCAAAAAATTAAGTCTGAACAAAGAGACTATTGCTAATTTAACAAATGACGAAATGGTACACCATAAGGGCGGATCAATATTTTATACAATTTGTATGATATGGACTTGTGAAAAACCTTGCTCTGCTATATTTGGTGGTTGCGGCGGCAATGGTGGCGGTCTTTCTGACGATTGTATAAGTATGCATGTTGAATGCGGCGGCGGCACTTATGCTGGTTGGAGTTGTGATGGTGACATGTGCTCAAAGTAATGGCGCTTATGTTCAAATAGTTAAACATAAGTAGTAATGACAGTGTGATTTTTTTATAGAGGCTGCCTGAAAATATAATCAGGCAGCCTCTATGACTAATATGTAGAATAACAAAAATAATGTACCAATCTTTTTCTTCTTTTCTTTTTCGCACTCCTTTTTTTTCGTTTTCCGATTTGTCGGATTTCAAATCAAAGCAAAAGGAGTCAGTTTTTAAGGAAATGTTACAAATCGCTACACCTGATCTGAACGAAAGTATTGACAAAGGTGAAGATAAGGCATTGTATTCTGCATACCGTTACTATCAACGCGCTTGTGCCCGCCCCACGCCATTTGGTTTATTTGCCGGATGTTCAATGGGGATGATTGGGGAACAAACAGAAATACAACTGTCGAACTGGAACGAATATAGGCGAAACACTCGGTTAGATATGAATTATATCTGTGCATTGACTCAGCAGATCGAAAAAGACAAAAGCATACGTGAGCAGTTGCGATATTACTCAAATAATAGTATGTATCTTGTGAGTGAGCATCTTCGATATGTGGAGTATCATTATCGGAAAACACGTCGTGTGCACCAAATTACGCAAGTTGATAATTCAGAATACCTGCAAAAAATATTAAAATTAGCAGGCGTAGGAGTAAGGTTTTCCGACCTGGCAATTTTGTTGGTGGACGATGAAATAACGAAAGAAGAAGCTACTGACTTTATCCATGAATTGATAAATGCGCAAGTGTTAGTCAGTGAACTTGAACCGGCTGTAACAAATGTACGGCCATTAACCGCATTGATTGCTAAACTGAATGGATTGCCTATACCGGAAGACATACAGAGCGCTAATTCCCACTGGATTGCTTCGAACTCTCGTTCTCGCAATGACGCGTTTTCTGTTTTAGAAGCAACCACCTTGTCAGAAATTGAAGCGCAACTAAACAGCATCGACCAACAGTCAATCGGTAAATCTGTTGACATGTATCCTGGCATTATTAAAACGATAGAAAGAACAAAAGTCGAGGCGGAAATCAAATACCTGTTTCAGACGGATATGTTCAAGCCTGTGCAACAGGCAACAATTAGCCGTAAGATTATCAAGGAAATTCAACAGGCGCTTATTTTTTTAAATAAAATAACCCCGCCTGCTTCACAGACAAATCTTTCGCGATTTAAAGAAAACTTCGCAAAACGTTATGAAGGTAGAGAAATGCCTTTGCTGTTTGTTTTGGATAATGAGTTGGGCATGGGTTATGCCGATAATACTTCGGGCGATATCAGCCCACTGGTTGATGATTTGGCGCTACCACGTGGAAATGCGCCTTCAAATGCTCCCCAACAATCCCCTGTTCAATCCATCCTGTTACAGAAATATCAACAATCAACCCAACTGGTTATTGAGTTGACCGACGACGACATAAAAGGTGTTGAAGCGAAATGGGAGGATATGCCACCTACTATTTCAGTGATTTGTGAGATTTTACAGGATAATGAGCAGGGATGCTCATTTTACATTAAATCAGCAGGCGGTATGAGCGCTACTGCGCTGTTGGGTCGTTTTTGTCATTTGGACGAACAGATTCTGAATCATACGCTTGCCATTGCCGAAAAAGAGGCGCAGATGTATCCCGATGTGATTTTTGCAGAAATTGTGCATTTGCCGGAATCAAGAATCGGGAATATCCTGCTCCGTCCGGTATTGCGCCCGTGTGAAATACCGTACCTTGCCAAGGCGGGTGTTTCTTCTGAATTTGAAATCAGGACGGATGATTTGTATGTTTCCATTAAAAACAACCGAATTATTTTGCGCTCCAAACGATTAAACAAAGAAATTGTCCCGAGAATGAGCACTGCGCATAATTATAGCGGACAAAATCCCATGCCGGTATATCATTTTCTGTGCGATATGCAACATCAGAGCGGACGTGTCGGAGTAGGATTTCGTTGGAATGAAGCGGCGCAACAGTTGGATTACTTACCGCGTGTGGTTTATAAAAACTGTATCCTGTCTCAAGCGCGCTGGACAGTTCGTGACAAAGAAATGAAAACATTTGCCGGAATAAAGGATGATAACGAACTGCTGCAAAAAATAAAGGCGTGGCAAAACGGCAGAAATATACCTGACAAAGTTGTGCTTGCCGATGGGGATAATGAATTGTACGTTGATTTGAACAATCCGTTAAGCATTCGATCCTGGTTGTCGGTTGTCAAAAAACGCCCGGCTTTTCAATTGGAGGAATTTTTGTTTAACCCTGAAACAGCGGTTGTTCACGGGCCGGAAGGCGTTTTTACGAATGAGTTTATTTTTGCGTTTTATCGTAGAGACGGATAATTATCCGTCTCTACAAAGAAATGAATATGGAGAAAAGAGTGTTTATACCGGGTAGCGAATGGGTATATTTCAAGTTGTACACAGGTACAAAAACGGCCGATGCAATTCTGAAAAACGAAATATACAGATATGTCAGGGATATGCTACATAACGGTATTATTGACAAATGGTTTTTTATTCGTTATAACGATCCGGATTTTCATATACGATTGCGGCTACATCTGAAAGAAACGCGAAATTTTGGCGTCGTTTTCAGTCGTTTTTATGAAATATTTCGTCCGATTGTAAATACCGGACTTGTGTGGAATATACAATGTGATACATATAAGCGGGAGATGGAACGCTACGGGGTCAACTCCATTTCGCTTGTGGAGGATTTTTTTTATATTGACAGCGAACATATCATCCGTCTATTACAGTTTCCCGGAGATAACAATCCTGAACAACAGCGTTGGAAATCGGCATTGATATTAATCGACAGCATTTTGTCCGCTTTTTCTTATCAATTACAACAGCGCAGAGATTTGTTGAATACATTGGCTGAAAATTTCAAAAAGGAATTTGGATTTACGCAGCATTATGTTACCAAACAACTGAAAAATAAATACCGCGCTTTTCGTAAGGATATAGAAAACACAATGTTGTGGGAAAATGAAGCTTCCAAAATCATTGAAATCGTAAAAGTTCGCAGACAGGCTATTTTGCCAATCGCTGAAAAAATAATTGTTTTGAATACTTTAGGTGAACTTCAAGTTTCGTTGAATGAATTGCTGACAAGTATGATCCACATGACGATGAACCGTTGGTTTCGCACAAAAAATCGCTTGCACGAAATGGTAATTTACGAATTTCTGTCGAGATATTATACGTCGGAAATTGCAAAAAGAGTTTTCAGTAAATAGTTCTCAGTTTTCAGAAAATATTGTGTTTGCATTTGCAGATTAGTTAGTTATATTTTTGATTGTTAATATTATATGCATTATTTATTTAGATGAAATCACTAGACAAAACAGTACAGACATTAATCCTAAACGGCACTTTGACCGAACAGCCCGGACTGTTTTACGGAAAAACAGGTATTGCCGTTTTTTTCTTTCATTACGCTCGGCATACGGGAAACGCATTATTTCAGGATTATGCATTCGACCTGATTGAAGAGATTCGGGAACAATTGGATGTAACTAACTCCGTGCGCTACGATACAGGACTGTCGGGTATAGGTGTCGGCTTTGAGTATTTTCTGCAAAACGGTTTTTTAGAAGCTGACGGCGATTTGTTCGATGATTTTGATGCGCGGATGTATCGTGCCGCCATGTACGAGCCATATCAAGATTTGAGCATTGAAGGTGGTTTAACGGGATGGGGGCGTTATCTTATTTACCGCGTCAGGGGTAGCGGGAGCAGAAATTACAAGTTGCATGAAGCGCTAAAGCATATTGCCAAAGAAATTGCTTTGAGAATAGATAAAAATGCAGTACCTGAAAATGAACAGCCGGATGTATATCGTTTTTTTCGTGATTTGACGATGCTGTCCGATTTTGCGAAGAAATATGCGGATTCCCTCAAACAGTGCAGGCAGTGGAAATGTATCCGCAAACCGGATATAACGAAACTGTTTCCCTATATGAATGGCTTGCAACGATTGTACACTTGTCAAAACTATTTCAATATGGACTTAACCAACGAAATCGAAAAAGAATGGGAAATATGGGAAAATATGGATAATAATCCATTGTTATACACTGGATTACTAAATGGATTTGCATCCGAAGGATTATTGCATTTAACACATTTTTATAATCTTGATAATTCATGGCTTAATCTTCTATAATCATGGTTAATTTATATATTTTCAACGAAGCAGCTCGCGCCGCTATATATGGTATAGGAACTTATATCCGCGAACTGACTGCTACGCTTAAAGACAGCGACATCAATGTCTGTGTAGTTCATTTAAATTTCGACAAAGAAGCAGAGAAAGTCGGAGAAGCCGAGGAAATGGGGGAAATTGGTAATATTCGCCATTTACACATACCTTCTCCAATCAGTTGGAGCAAGTCATTAAATTTTAACAGGCAACGCGAATTGTATTATAAAAATGTAGTATATCTTTTACGCTTGCAAATTAAGGATACCGAAAATCTCGTTTTTCATTTGAATTTTCATGTGAGCGAAAAATTACCAGAAGAATTGAAAAAGGCATTTGATTGCAGAATTGTATCTGCAATTCATTATTTTGAATGGTGTCTTAGTCTTTCCGGAAATATCACACGTCTTAGAAAACACTTAACATCAATCGGATACGAATTTAATGATAAGATGAAAAGTGTTGTCGAATCGTGCCAAAAAGAGAAAAAATGTTTTGAGTTTGTTGACCATATTATTTGCCTTTCAGAAAACTCGAGACAGATTTTGCAAAACGATTACCAAATTAAGTCGGATAAAATATCGGTAATATACAATGGATTGAGTGGTAATGAATCTATACAAAACAAACAATTGTTGCGAAAAATATACAATGTTCCTGATATGCCAATCATTCTTTTCGCTGGAAGATTGGACGATATTAAGGGACTTTCATTCGCACTGCAAGCTTTTAAAAAAGTACTGAAAATGCAAGAAAATGGCCATTTCATCATCGCCGGAAATGGTTTATTTGATACTTATATGAAAGAATGTGAAGATATTTGGACGCATGTTACTTGGACAGGTTTGATTAACAGGGACAAACTTTATGATTTATATTCCATTGCTGATATAGGCATAATGCCATCGTTTCATGAACAATGCAGTTTTGTAGCTATTGAAATGATGATGCATGGTATACCGCTGATTTCCAGCACTTCTACGGGATTAAAAGAGATGATTATTGACAGAGAAACCGGTTTGCATATACCTGTAATTGAATACGATGACAGAGCGGAAATAGATACGGAACTATTGGCTGAAAAGATACTGTACCTGCTGCAACATCCAGATGAACGGAAACGCATGGGCGTTAATGCCCGAAAACGTTATGAAACAGTCTATTCTGCTGAAATATTCCGTCAAAATATGCTTGATTTTTACCGGTCAATACTTAAATATTAATTCATAAATCAATTTGTAATCAACAACATATTGGATGTCATTATTCTATATTTTTTTGCCCTTTCTCTATCAGAGAAAAAAAGGAATAGTGAGTTGTTTTAAACTCCGCTTTTACCTCTGTCGCAAGCCTTGATTTTTGCTTTTTCAGGAAGTCCCGTCAGGCGCTTGTCCTGAATTTTCAATTTTGAATTTTCTCCTGAATTTATTTCAGGATTCAATTCTTTACGTTATCTTTATAGCCTGAATCGAAAGAATAAGATATGTTTGCCGAAGGTCAGATACAAACCATTATTGGTTATACGTTGCTGATTCTATACTTAATAACTGTTTTAAGTTTGGTATTGGTCGTTTTACTGGAAAACAGAAATCCATTGAAAACGATACCCTGGGTTATCGTTCTTTTGTTTCTTCCGGGTATTGGCCTGATTTTTTATTTTGTTTTCGGTCAGGATAACAGGCGGCAACGCATCATATCAAGAAGAACATATAAACGGATTATGAAGCCACTATATTCGGATGCTGTGAGACAAGATAAATGTGTTATTCCTCCTGCCTATCAACCGCTTGTGAATTTATTAAACCGCAACAAACAAAATCCGCTACTCTATGGAAGTGAAATAACCTGCTACACGACAGGGGCGGGAAAATTTGAGGCGTTGTTGACCGAAATTAACCGGGCCAAACACCATATCCACCTTCAGTATTACATTTTTGCAGACGATGAAATCGGACGGGTTGTCAAAGAAGCGTTAATTGCAAAAGCGAAAGAGGGCGTAGAGGTGCGTGTACTGTATGATGATGTGGGAAGTTGGGATGTAAAAAAACGTTTTTTCCGGGAAATGAGCAATGCAGGCATCGAAGTACATGCTTTCCTGCGTGTGGTATTTCCGATTTTTTCGAGCAAGGTGAATTACCGCAATCACAGGAAAGTGGTCGTAATCGACGGGAAAACAGGTTTTTTTGGTGGGATGAATATTGCTGACAGATACCTGAAAGGCGTTTCGTGGGGTGTATGGCGTGACTCGCACTTTAAAATATCGGGAAAAGGCGTGCATGGGCTGCAATCTGCTTTTTTGATTGACTGGTATGTGGCAAGCAAAAAGTTAGTGAAAGG
>Ga0082212_10008255_pt1 | contig 13636 bp, 10 predicted proteins | sample TergutNt197P3_FD_71548 | JGI IMG/M metagenome (GOLD analysis project Ga0082212, IMG submission 71548) | Neocapritermes taracua P3 segment gut microbial communities from Petit-Saut dam, French Guiana - Nt197 P3 | ecosystem: Host-associated > Arthropoda: Insects > Digestive system > Gut ... | reverse complement strand
TAAGAAAATCTCCCGCTATTCTATTGATTCCAACACCACCCTTGGGCTACAATAAACTTAACTTACACAAAGCCCCTCCGTTTTTACACCGGAATTCCCTCCGGTTTTCAACCGGAATTTACATGACTTCATCGACGTTCGACCTTGACAGGTTCGATGGTGGTTTCATCACCGTCAAGTCGTTTCCACGAACGAACATAATCAATCGAGAAAACGCTGGGAAGGTCTTTCGGGTCGGGCAAACCGAACCAATCGGGCATGGTTTCGCTGTCAAAATTCATCGTCAGGGTTTGATGCCAATCGGTATTTTTGCGTTTGCGAATCTCCTTGCCGTCAACATACCAGATCAGCTCGTCTTTTGTCCAAAGGAAACCATAAACGTGAAATTCATCCGCCAGGCGATACGGTGATGTCCAGATTTTTGAATCATCCCAATGCTTGTCACCGGTTTCAGGCGTCTTGAAAACATGGACGTTGGTAAAATAGTTGGACTCCATGTCGGGTGCCTTGCCGCCGATCTCAAAGACATCAATTTCCGTCCAGAGTTTATCATCGCTGGCATAGAACCAAAACGCACTGGATGCCGCCGAATCCATCGGTCGGCAACGAATCTCGAAGTATCCGTAGCGAATGCGATTCTTGCTTTGGACGGCGGCTGTCGTGAACGTGTGATATCCGGCAGGAATGTTTGGCAGGTTTTCCGCTTTGGCCGAGAGATGAATCATGCCATCCTTGACCTCGACATTGTCTTTGGAAAAGAAACCAGGCTGACGACCTTTCCATGTCGGGTTGTTGGGAACCCATTTCGTTGCATCAAGCGTTGCCCCGTCGAATTCATCGCTAAACTCCGCGATCAATTCCCATTTGCCGAATTCCAACGGGCATGGGAGTGGTTCATTTTCATCGGCATACGACTTTTGTATGACCAATCCACTGGCGATTACCAACAGCCAACACATCAATCGCTTGTTCAGTAACATGATTTTGTTCTCTCGTAAAAAGGGGGTTATTGAATGCCTGGTCAAGGTGACATACGCGCCGGTCGCGCCTTCGTTGAGGTCTTTACCGACGACAGTAAATTGCAACAGGGACTCATTGCCATCAACAAACGCATGGACGCCTGGAGTCAGCAACTCAGCGGCATGGGCTTGAGGGCGATGGCCGCCGCCGGTGCATTGTCGTTGCCGCTCGTTACGGGCGCGAAGGTCTTTTCGACCTTTGGCGATCAGATCGAAAAAATGACATATCGCACCGGTATGAGCAGTGAGGCTCTCTCCGAAATCTCCTACGCCGCGCAAATTTGTGGAACGGACATCAAGGCGGTCGAAATTGCGGTCAAGGGTATGCAAAAAACGCTCTCCGGTGCCGCCGACGAACTGGGCAGTGCCGAGAAAAAATTGTCAAAGCTCGGTTTGACACTCGGCGACTTCGACGGCAAAAAACCGGAGGAGCAATTTTTCATTCTGTTGGAACGTCTGCGCGACATCAAGGACGAAAACATCCGCGCGGCGACGGCACTGGAAATTTTCGGCAAATCGGGTACACAACTCTTGCCGATGGTCGCCGCCGGTAGCAAGGGCATCGCCGAACTGCGCGAGGAGGCACAGAAACTCGGCGTGTCACTTTCGTTTGATGATGCTCAATCTGCGGCGGCCTTGACCGACGACCTGACGCGACTCAAAACCGCATTCACCGGCATCAGTCTGGCCATCGGTGCGGCGGTCGCACCGGCGATTCGTACTGTGACGCAATTTTTTACAGGCAATATTGCCATCATCAGTCAGTGGTTGCGCGAACATAAATCGTTGGTGGTCACAGCTGGACTTGCGGTGGTTGCGCTCGGCGGTATCGGTGCAACTTTGTTGACGTTGAGCGGCATCATGAAGGCGGCGTCCATCGGTGTTTACGGTCTGGCAACGGCCTTCGGTGTCTTGCGCGCGGCCATTCTCATGCCGATACGCATGATGGCCGCGATTGCCGTTGGCAGTGTTGCGTTTGGCGTATCAATTGCCAAATCCACTCTGTCACTGTTCGGCATGGTGCGCGGGCTTGGCAATTTTTCACGCATGGCAACGTTGGCAGGTGCATCCGCCGGTGTTTTGGCGAATCAACTGGCGGTTGGACTCTTTAACACAGCGACGGCATTGCCCGGCATCTTTTCGCGGATGCAAGGCGTCATCAACAAAACGCTGACCGGCATGATCGGCCTGTTTTCCAAACTCGCCGGTGCCAACACACTGCAACGCGGTTTTAACGGACTGATCTTGTTCTTTGCCGCGATGCCGACGCTGGTGCGCGGCTATGCCAATCAAACGGCAATGTTTTTGAAAAGCGGCTTCCTTGCCGCTGTTTCGTCCATCAAATCCGGTTGGAATACGGTGCTTGTCTCGGCAAAATCGGCATGGGCGACCACCGTTGCCGTCACGAAAACATCGGTAATGGCCGTTGCCATCGGTGCAAAAACTGGTTTTCTTGCTGTGACATCAAGTATCAAATCCGTCATCACCGCCGCCAAAGGGCTGACTGCAATGGCGGTGATCCAAAAAACATGGAACGCAAGCATTTTCGTGACGCAGGCATTGTTGCGCGGCCTTCGCGCCGGACTCATGGCGATTACGTCGGTCAATGTTGCGGGGGCAATGTCACAGGGCATTGCCGCCTTCGCATTTCAACTGTCGGCACTGGCAACAACGGCGATCCCGGCAGTCGTTTCGGCACTGGTCGGCATGGCGGCTTACGCACTGCCGGTCATCATCGGCATCGGTGCGGCGGTTGCTGCTGGTGTTGCCTTGTGGCAATACTTCGGCGATTCGATCAAGGCCGCGTTTATGACCGCAATGGAATCGGCGAAATGGTTTTTGGGCTGGCTCGGCTCCGGACTTCAAACATTGTACGGCGACTTCTCCAAGTACATGGGCATGATGGGCGAAATGCTGGCAAGCGGTGACCTTGCAGGCGCGGCGTCGGTCTTGTGGCAACTCATTCAACTCGAATGGACAAAGGGTTGCCTTGCGGTATCAAAACAATTCGGCGGCTGGTTGGATTCAATGTATGCGATGTGGAACGATTGGTCAACTACCCTCTCAAATATTTTTGCACACGTCACGTACTATTTCAAAATTGTATGGATGGAAACGGCGGCGTGGTTTCAGTCGATCTGGTCATTCGCATCAAAATTCTTTGTCGGGCTGTGGTCAAAAACGGTGGCCGTATTCGGCACCATCTGGAACGGCATCAAGGATTACGTCCAACCGGTCTTTGACTGGATCGTGAAGGCTTGGAACTTTGTCGTGGATACGCTCATCGCGGCGGGCGACATGCTTTGGAACGCCATTGTCGATGTCTTCAAATCCGTGTTCGGTTGGATCAAAAAATTCACCGATTGGGTGGGGCTGACCGGCGGTGAAGAGGAAACGCAGCGTAAGGATGCACTGGCCAAACAGCGGCAGCAAGCTCGCATTGAACTTGAACGAAAAATCACGGACAACGAATCAGGAAGGAAAACGAAAGATGATTACAGCAGAGAGCGTCAGCAGCGCGATCTTGAATCTCAAGCTCGCATTGACGAACTTGAAAACGACCTTGAGAAGACTCGCATTGACTTTGAAAAGGCGGCGAACGATCAGAAAAACGCGGCGTTCGGCATGTCGCCTGACGGACGCGATTATACCGATGAGGATTATGCGGTGGCGAAGGCACAGAAGCGATTGCTCAACGCGCGGTTTGAAGTGGATGCCGTCGCGCAATCCGGTGACACTGCGAAGGTGGATGCCGCGAATGAGGAAATGCGGAAGGCAAAAGCGGAACTACGAGAAGCGGAGAGTGCAAAAATCTCTGCCGATCTCCAGCGAGCGCGACGTGATTTTGACGAGGCCTCGCAAAAATACGAAGCGGCGAAACAAGGCGGCGATGAAAAAGAGATAGGGCTTGCCAAGAGTTCGCTTGCCGATTCATCTCGCAAACTTGAGCAGGCCAACGATACCTACGACCGTCATCAGAGCGATGCGGAAAAAAGCGTTCGGGATGAACAGATCTTTGAGATTGACTTCGACCTTGCGAAAGCTCGCAAGAAGCTCTCGGACTTGACGATTACGCTCGGCGAGGCCAAAGAAAGCGGCGACACGCAGGTTGTCGAAAAGACAACTCGTGAAATTGAGCAGGTGAAAAACGAAGTTGCCGAAGCGGAGTATGCGAAGATCATGAACGAATTGCGTAATGCAACGCAAGCCTTTGACGAGGCCGCAAAGAAGTACGACGCCGTGAAACAGACTGGCGACAGTGACACGATCACCGCCGCACAGGAGGTGCTGACACAAGCGGCAAAACGCATGGAGGACGCCAACAGCGGCTACGTCAGTTTGATGAATCAAGCCGAGAAAAGCAACAAGGACGTTGAGCAGAAGGTCTCAACGGCGGGTACATTCAATGCCTTTGCCGTGCGCGGTCTCGAAGGCGGTAGCACAATGGATCGCGTAGCCAAAGCGACCGAAGAAACCGCCAAGAATACGAAACAGTTGATCAAGAATACGAAACAGCAAACCGCAGCGGCATTTGGGTAAGGCAATGGCAATAACGATAGAAGAACGCTGGGACTCTCCTCAAATCCAACTCGGTTTTAACGGCGAACAGAGCGGTGCAACCCGAACGTATATGATCATGGGCACCGACGATTATGACAAGGCGGTCACCACGTTTTTGAACTTCGTTGACAACAAGTTTCGGACGTGGATTCTCAAAGACACCGACATCAACCGCGTTGCCAGCACCGCGTGGGAGGCCGTCGTTTCGTATGGCCATCTCACTCGCAATAACAACGACAATCAAGAACAGTGGCCTGCCTCGTCGTTTCAGTTTGAAATATCAGGCACACAGCAGAAGGTTTTGCACAGCTATCGCACCATTGGCGTTTATGCTCCGCCTGGTCGCAGAGCACCGTACTTCGGCGGCTTGATCGGTGTGACGAAGGACTCGGTCGAAGGCGTTGATCTCGACGTGGCTGTCAGCACCTTCTCTGAAACGCATTACTTCCCGCCGGAATATGTCACATCGAACTACATCTCGTTCATCAATCGCGCGTATGGGCGCGTGAACGGTTATCCCTTTCGCGGTTTCGCGGCGGATGAAGTGCGTTTTCTCGGCGTATCCGGTTCTTATAAAGGCAACGAACACTGGGTCGAACTGACCTATCGTTTTGCTGTGAGTCCGAACATGGACGGCATCTGGATTGGCGACATCGGCCCCATCTGGAAGCCGGGCTGGGCTTACATCTGGGTGCGCTACGAAGATCAAGCGCAAAGACAATTGACATCATCTCTGCGCTTCTCGAGTCGGCAGTTATAAGTCGGCAGTCGGCAGATTTCTACTGCCGACTAATCTCCCCGTTTTCCATCACCTTCACCCCACCATGTTGTTTCGCCGAAACCGTATGATCCACGAGCACCTTTTCGCCTCGCATAATCTGATCGCTTTCGTTGCTCACCGAAATATTCCCGACTTTCGTACCTCGCATCAAGGCGCGAACATCACGCTCGACTTCATGCTCGGTCGGCTCATCAGTTGTCCTGCGACGCCGTTTCCAGAACAGTTCCAGCATTTGAAACACTTCGCCCGCTTCCGGGATATTACTTCGCGCCGCGTCGCGCACGGTTCGGTAATACATGTTCGCCATGCGAAACGCATCATCGCCCGCCGTCAAAAGCATATCCTCCACAACCCGCACCCCAAAGCGAAACGCAATCAGCAGATTCCGAAGCACTTCAATCTCACGGATCATTTCTTTTAATTTTTCCGCGCCAGTGACTTCGCCGCCGGTTGTGCCGGTGTCACTCGTCACGAACGCCGGCCAAAACTGCGGATAAGCCTCCGCCGTATCGGAAACCTTGTCGATATACCCATAACGCCGAACCCCCGAACCGCGAAGTCGCCTTCGCTCCGCCGACGAAAGCACTTCGCCGTTCGCGTTCGGAAGGAGCGATAAAAAGTGCTGATTCATTGTTTGCAGATCGTCCAGCCAACTTTGCAAATCGCCGACAACACCGTCATCCATTCCGTTCGATCCATCGTTGAGCGTTTTAATCGATTGCACGTTGGAAAACCCGGAGTTGCCATGCGCACCGGTTCCTGTTGCCATGACGCGAATATAATAGGACGTATTCGCATTCAGCCCGTCGATATTGAACGAAGTCGCCGCCGCATCCGCATTCAACGAGACGGGATTCGTAAAGAGCGAATCATTCGCCACCTCAATGATATATCCGTTCGCATTGGTGACTTTATCCCAATCGACGAGGATTGTGCTACTACTCACCGACATAATGACCAGAGTCGGAGCGGGAAGCGGATTCGGACCGGCCTTTGGAAGCGCAGAGCGCAGAGCGCTGTTGCCACCAGCGTAATAATTCTGCGCAGAGTGATTTTGATTTGCAACTTTGCTCTGATCTTTGCGCTTTGCATTTGTATCTGCGCTCTGCGCTTGCAATAACGCGATCTGCGCTTCAAGCAATGCGATCTGCTCTTCGATTGATGCGTTTGATGCGTTCTGATCTCTGCGCTTTGCGCTCTGCGCTCTGCGCTTGATAGCTTTTTTCTTTGTCGGCATTGTATGGCCTTTCTAAGCCGGCGTTCAAGACGCTCGGTTAAACGGGGGAATTTTTCGTTGTGAGTTGTGAGTAGCGAGTTGTGAGCGGCGAGTTGCATTCATGACTGCGCCCTTAGTAGCACTCGACCGCGCGCATAATACGTCTTTGTCCCGAAGGGACAGTATTTCGATAACCCCCGACTTCAGTCGGGGGTAGCGACCGCGCGCCCTCTGCTCCACTCGCCCCAACGGGGCGATACTGACACGGCTTTGTTTCGCCCTTTCAGGGCGAAATTTCTTGGGTGTGGCCGTGACCCCCGACTCATTGTTGTTTGGTCGGAGTACCGACGCGGGGGTTATCGAAATTGCGTCCTTGCAGGACGCTTCCGCTTTTCACGCCACTCGCAACTCGCTACTCGCAATTTTTATCTAATTGTCAAACTCTACCACCCATCCCCATATTCCGAGCTATATTTACCTGAACAAACGTATAGATTTTACAAAATCGCCGTCAAGATTTGCCGAATATGACGAATTTTCACATGAAATTCCTTTCGACGCAGCAAAAGCGACCGTCAAAATTGCAAATTCGTTCCTTGTCGTTGCAGATTTGACCTTGAAATTTGCAGATTCGTTCCTTGTCGTTGCAGATTTGATCTTGAAAATTGCAGATTCGTTCCTTGTCGTTGCAGATTTGACCTTGAAAATTGCAGATTCGTTGCTTATCGTTACAGATTTGACCTTGAAAATCCCAGATTCGTTCCTTGTCGTTGCAGATTTGATCTTCAATTTTAAAACGAAACACGCGAAAATACGAAAAGATTTCTCGCAGAGGCTACAGAGATTTCACTACGAATGACTTCGTTACGTATATTACGCAAATTGCCTAGTTTAATTCTCGGATGAAATACTGTTGGAAAAATAATGCTGCTACGCATTGATAATCGAAAAGGTTTTAAAAAAATATGAACATTTTTTAAAGAAAATCGTATAATATAGTATAGCAAGGAGAAGATGTATTTTTGAAGGCCATGTATCGGACTTGTTACACTTGCTCATCCACCATTTTCACTATATTAACACTTTTCAACCGGAATTTACAGTACGAAAATATTTTATGTTTTTTTACATAATCCCGAAAAATCATGCTGATTTTATCTTGCATAAAATTTATAATGAATTGGGGCACGTAAGTATAGAAGGAGGTGAAATCAAATAAAAACAAACAAGAATCAAAAAAAAGCCGGGAGGACTTGCATATCGAGCCCGGCTTGTGTGTACTTCAATCAAAGCGATGTTTTGTCCCATTGCGTCAAAAAAGTACAACAAAAATTATTATTCAAATATTTTAGGAAAAGTCAAGCGATATTTCTTAAAATAGACGAATAACTTGTTTCCTCATTGCTGTGCTTTTTGACGTATAAATTTCATTAGGAGATGATTTTTATTATGTCAAACCCAGTCAAACAACAACCTGCCATTACTGATGGAAAAATCCGCGATAGAAAAGGAACCATCATTGTCCCCACTTCAGTCGTGTGGGGACTATGGTTACAATCCGAAAACGAACGGATGAAGCATAATTATTCGATAGGGCTGGATGGAACCATCTATGATGAAAGTGGCCACCATGTAGCGACAGCTTTCGGGGCACAATTTGGTGACCCGACAGCCGTATAATGTAGAAGACTGCATTACCTTGTTTCCTTTCCCAATGCAATAGGAGAGGTTGTTTGAAACAGCAACGCAATCTTATGATTGCGTCTCTGTTTCTTTCGTGTCTCTGCTCGCACTTCGTGGTGAAAACAAACAGCGTTTGTTGCTTGTGATTCGACCGCTCCCATCAAACCGCTTACAGCGTGTGCGGCTCTGAATCCCGTCTTGTGCTGCGGCAGAAGAAACACATGCTACGCTCCATTCCGGCTTTTGTTTCTCTGCGTCCTCTGCGTCTCTGCGTGAAACCGGTATTGTTTGGCCGGAGTACCGGCATCCTGCCCATCACACCCGCCGCAGGCGACATGGTGCGACTGGTTCAGAGCGGACGCACCGCCTCCAATCACGAAGTTCTCAACATGAAGGTTTCAGGCAAGCAACCGGAGATTGAAGGCGTTGCAGGCACCAATGTCACCGGCATGACGATCAAAAAAGCGTCGGCACTTCTCGGCGAAGGGACGCTGACACTCACCTACACTTACAGCACACGAACGCTTGCAATCCGCATGGGCAGCGGCAATAACGGCCCCGAAGTGGCATTGACCGGCAATGCGACGAATTTGTCGATTTACAACTCTGATCTGTCGGGTTACATTCTCGTTGACGTGGTTTATAGTTCGCTGGCAACGGCGAATCGCACCGACACTTTCACATTGACCATGCCAAAGGGTAATCTGATCCCGAATTTCGAAGGATACGAAACGAACGACGGTGTCGGTCGCACACGCTATCATCTCGTCGTTGCCAAGAACAAGGCCGTTGCCGCGCAAGATGCCATGAACGCATTTTCCGTTTGGACGGGCAGGCCGGCTGGTACGGCATCGACGACATCGTCGGCATCTTCGCCGTCTTATACGGCACCGACTTCCATTGCCGTTGCCAACGCTTCGACTTGGCCGACTCGCGGTTTTTGGATTCGCAATCGAGCGGCCAACGCCGGTGCGGGCGACTTGCGTTACGTTGACTATCGCAGCGGCAACACGCTGTACCTCAAGGCGATCAACTGGGGCTGGGTGAATTTCAACACCGGCACCATCGAACTCAAGCCCGGCATGGCAATCACGGGATTGTACAGCGAGTCCGCCGTGATTGATCAAGTTATTCTCTCCAGCGGAACTTGGACTGGCGGCACGGCGGCGGGTACGTTGATCTTGAAAAAATTCACCGGCGACTATGCCAACGCGCGACAAATTCATTACGAAGGCGTTCAGGCCGCAACGAGTGCCGGTGCGTCCGTGAAAGGCTATCGCGGCCTGCCGACGGTGAGTTGGTCAAACGGCCAGATTGTCGAACCGATCAGCGACGTTGATATCGGCATCAATCTGCCGACCGCCGGTTTTTACAAAAACCCTGACAATGAAAATATCGCACCGGAAGGCGTGACGTTTGGCCTGTATCCGTCGCAAGAAGAATGTCTGATTACGGACTCGCTGCTTGGCGGCGACTCGGTTGGTATCTGGATTCGTCAAACGATTCTCGACGGTACACAGGCAAGGCAGTCTATCGAGGGTGACATTTCCGCTTGTTGGTTTTAAAGCGAGGTAACGATGTCTGTTATCGCTTCCATTTCTTCGCGTTTTGATGCAAGCCCCATATTTCGGGACAGGTTGGCCTTGCGATTCGATTCCGTCATGGACGACCATAACGCCTGTTTTTGCTGTCGATTCGATACATGCAGTCAATTTCGGGACGGCCTCGCGGTTCGTTTCGACAGCGAAACACATGGCGGTAAAACGTCGCTGAACATCAGTTTCGATGCGACACCGACCTTGCGTGAAATCATATCCGGTCGCTGGGATGCCATGCAGGATTATCCCAACAATGCCGCGCGTATTCCAGTTCGTTTTGACTCACCGGTCATGGGACGCACCGCCGCCGTTTCGCGTTTTGATGCCTGCCGAATCGTTCAGCAGTTTTTCTACAACCGGTTCGATGCTTACGTTGAGATGTTTGCAACCGGCGTGGCAGGGCGTTTCGACAGTCGGTCAACCGCCATATCACGAATCAGCAATCGCTTTCACGCCATCCCACAAGAGTGGAAAGCCGCAATCGCAGGCCGTTTTGACGCCTTCGACATCTTTATCGCCGCGATTCCCATTCACAAACAGGCCTTCGTTCAATACGGTTGGCGTATTTTCATTCGCAACACCGAAACAGACGAACAACGTGATCTGGGCTTCATCACATTCGATGCTGTCGATAAATCAATCACGGACGTTGACCTGTCCGACGGTGATTATGAAATCACACTGTTGCATTCATCGCTGTTTTGGAAGGACGCCGTTGACCGCGTGGTACGCAACGTTACCATACGTAGCGGTGAGGAGCCGCTGTTGGGCTTGCCGCCGGTTTTGAATCTTATGTCGGAGGTAAGCGACGGCGTGACAACGATCTCATGGTCGTCCAACAGCGGCGATTATGAAGACTGCGAGTTCGGCCTCTGGTTCGCCGATACGCCGCCGGTGGTAACTTCTCACGAGCCGGATCAACGCGTCACATACACGGCCTTTGATGTTGATTACAGCGTTCGTATCACGCAGGCCACGCCGCTCTGGTGCGTGGTCATGGCCGTCAAAGGCAACATGCGAGGTGCGGCCACTGAGGTTTATCTGGAGTGGAGTCACGACTCGCCACGCCGTCCCGACGACCAGATGGCGTTCGATGTTTACATTGACGAAAAACTACAGCAACTGAAAAACGCCGCCACAGTCGGTGTTATAACCGTTATTATCGCCGTAAAACATTGACACGGTGGACGCCACGCCGGTGACTACCGTGCTCTTCGTTTGTACCGCGTTCGATGTTGGCATTGTGTCGTTGCCTTTTGGAAAAAGCCGGCAAAATCCGCTTGCGCGTCAAAACATGACGTATATTTGTCACAATGCGACGTTTGCCATGCAAAAACCCCCGAAATTCGTACCAGAGTTGCTGTTTTTTGTGCCACCAGCGCAACAATTCAGTCCGGCATTGCTGTTTTGAGTACAAAAAAAGATGACGGCGCGATGAACGTTGATCTAAATTTGCTTAACGTTGATCTAAATTTGCTTGACGTTCATCTAAATTTGCTTAACGTTGATCTAAATTTGCTTGACGTTGATCTAAATTTGCTTAACGTTCATCTAAATTTGCTTAACGTTCATCTGGATTTGCTCAACGTTCATCTAAATTTGCTTGACGTTCATCTGGATTTGCTCAACGTTCATCCCGGCGCGATCAATTATTTGCCGGAAATGCCGGAACATTCGGTCATATCGAACCTCGTCGCATCTTTTTCGGCCACCACCGCACCCGATTACCCGGTGCTCATCATGTCGATGCCGACGATTGCGATTCGGCGGTTTCAGCGCCGGTCAAATCTTCTGGACAACTACACCCCATTTCAAGTGTTTTCAACAACGGGCAACTGTTCCGTACGAGTAAATCTGTAAAATTCTTCTTCAAACTTTCGGATTTGCTCAGGCAATTTCTGTCGCCAGTTTTTCGTCGAATAATCCACTCCTTTGAATCCGATGCCATCTCCGATTTCAAAGGGCGTAAAATCAAAGTTTGTCAATCCGTACTTGTTCGCACAATCCACGACCTTATCAGTACAAAACGTCATTCGTTCCGGTTGTTTTGGGCAAAAAACATGTTGCCCACTCCATGTTTCCGGCTTTAGTACGGTAGGAAAAATTTTTAAGTGCTGTAAATTGCCTGTTTTCTCAATATTGCACGAAAACTTTCCACAATTTTCGCATATTTTTGCGTCCACATAGCCACTTGCTTCAAAATCCAATTCTACTCCAACCATTTTTTTATAATCAAGTCGAAAATACATTGGAGGTTCTGTTGTTAATGTCTTTGGAAAGGGAGGGGAAACATGCATTGGAAAACAAGGGAATGTGCCAATCCCTTCCATTTCCCAAACTTCTAAAACCCGTTGTGAGACAATACGAAATGAAGATTCGTGGCCGTTACCAATAATATCCGGCCATTTATTCCCTTTAGATTTTTCCAATTGTACGGCAATTTCTTTATCGAAATAGTTCTCCAAGTCATCATGCCATTGATTGCAAACATGGCAACACCAAGATCGTGATCTGTAGTCGCCACCCGTTTTAATTTTTGCAATATACGCAAATCCTCGCGTATAAAATGAATTATGGCTAAGGTTAAAAAACATGATGTTCCACCTTTCGTGTTTTACTGAAATAGACCACCGCGTCTGAGTGATAACATTTGTCTTAAAATCTGTGTTGGTGTAGCATTAGGAAATTTATCGAAAAATTTCTCCCATTGCTTGTTAAATTTTTCGCTCCAACTTTGATGCTGTCCTCCTGCCTTGTTACCCAACACCCAACGTCCATAACGTGCTTTGTCAATATCAATTCCACGCTTTGCGAATTCATTTCTAAATTTCTGAGCTAAATCATGATGTGCCTCCATGCCTGGCGGCGGCTTCTGACCACCATTAGCCTCGATCATATTTTTTCTTAAACAACTGCCATTATGCACCAACACGCACGTTTGGCCGAGGTCATACTCCTTTGCAAGAATAAAGTAATTGTGATTCCCGTCAACGGTAAAGTTAAAGACAGCAATACCGCCGTCTTGTTCAACTCTAACGGCGTTTATCAGCATCGACAATTCACCGTTCGCCCCGAGGAACACGTCGCCAACTCGCAAGTCTTTCGCTTCAACCCAATACCCACCCAAGCCCGGTGCAATGTTCTCATGGTACAACAAAACGCCGTTTTCGTCAACAACACTTCTTGCCGCGCGAGATAAATCAGGCTCATCAGTGACAACCCAGAAGGGATGGCCATCGGTAATCCGTTTGAAAATCTTATGATCGTCAACACCGACACCGACCGTCGGCATGACCGGCGTCCCATGTCGATGGACGAGTTTGTGTTACTTCTGCAAGCCGCCGAGTCGGGGCCGCCTGCCGTCGGACTCATCGGCCCCGACCGCGCGATGTTGTACATCCTTGCGACGTGGACGGGGTTTCGACGCGGCGAACTCGGCAGTCTCATGCTGAGAAATTTTATCGGGCTTGACACCGAAACGCCGGTCATCACGTTACAGGCAACGTACAGCAAACGCCGCCGCAATGATCAGCAGATACTGCATCCGGATATTGTCGAACGATTCAAGAAATGGCTTGAAATCCGAAAACCGGTCAGCGACATGGAAATTTTGTTTCCCATCTCGGAAAAAGCCGGTGGCACAACGCGCGATACCTCGCACATGATGATGTTCGACCTCGCGGCGGCGCGAAGGGCATGGCTGGCCGAGACCGTAGACGACGCCGAACAGCAATTTCGTCTCGCCAGTGACTTTTTGAAGTATCAGGACTCAAACGGC
>Ga0082212_10008254_pt1 | contig 13637 bp, 11 predicted proteins | sample TergutNt197P3_FD_71548 | JGI IMG/M metagenome (GOLD analysis project Ga0082212, IMG submission 71548) | Neocapritermes taracua P3 segment gut microbial communities from Petit-Saut dam, French Guiana - Nt197 P3 | ecosystem: Host-associated > Arthropoda: Insects > Digestive system > Gut ... | reverse complement strand
GGAATTTGAAGAAACTGATGCAAAAACTCACAGAAAAAATTTGGCAATTTATTTTTCGCTTGGTTTTCCCGCAAAAGTTTTGTTACTTCGCTGCCTGAAAATGTATTACTAAGGATTGACTATCTACTTTTGCGAAAGATAACGAAAGATGAAAAAGAGAAAAACATTTGGTATTGGGTTGGTGTTCACACTATCGCTCTCTCTTGTTGCCAATATGTCTTTTGCACAAAATGAACAATATGTGCGCATCAGCATTAAGGGGAAAAATGTGAACCTGAGACCGCAACCCTACTCATCCGGACGTATCCTTGTGCAGATGAACACCGGCGATGTGTTCATTGCAGAAAAAGAGCGGATCCACCAAAACTTCGACAATTCGGAGTGGTACAAGATTGTGCTTGCCATTGACTCCAAGAGCAACATGGTGTGCACACTTTTGGAAAAGGATGCGCGCCTGTTTGCCAACATTGCCTTTGTGCACACCGATTTTGCTACTGTCTCTCCTCTTACCCAGGGGGATATGGCGAAAATCAAGGCATCTTCTCTCTTTGATGAACATCCGGTCTATTCCATCGTCGGGGTATGGAACTATCTCTTTACAACAAAAGGCGAAAAAGAGGAGAATGAATACATCAGCGAACTGGATCATACCTATACGCCGCGTATTCAGATTGGGAAAGACAACAGTGTCCATTACACCTTCTATGAAACAGACTCCAAAGGAGAGGTGCGCCACATTGACCACAATGCCTTCTCCTTTTCCAACATCACCTCCCAAATAGAAGGACATGACTATTACGAAGCCAACCGCGGTTACTTTCAATACCTTCCACAGAGCGGTCTGTTGCGGCATACCTACTCCGGAGGCAACGACTCTCGTTGGCACCACTACTTTGCACCGGAAGAGACCGACAAACTCGCTGCCGCAGCCCTCAAAGCCTATCAATCAGTGCTCAAAAACGAAACCATCTTTTTAAGTGCCAACAATATGAAGCACTACCGACTCAACTATTTCAACTACTGGGAACCAAGCGGAGATCAACCTGTTACAGTGAGTCGTTTTGCCGTAGTGGATATGGATAACGACGGCGTACCCGAAGTGGTTTTGGCGTTGACCAACGGCTACGACGGCGCTTTTGAAGTGCTTAGGTACAACGACTACGGCGTAACCGGTTTTTACTTTGTTTTCCGTGCGTTGCTCAATCTATCCCAAAACGGAACCTTTATGGGTTCAGGTGGAGCCGACGATTGCAGTTACCATCGCTTATCCTTTCCCCAAAAAGATGTGTTTGAGAAGGAGACTCTTGCCTATTCAAAATCGGGTCAAGACAATAGAGGAAACCCTACCATCTCCTACTTTATTGGGGATACAAAAGTAACAGAAGAGGTGTTCAACGCTTTTGAAGAGAGCCTGCCAAACAACAACGTAGTTTGGTACGACTTTACGGAGGCAAATATCCAAAAGGCTTTATCCGGCAAAGCCCCAATGTAACGTTTCCCCATTGCTCATTTGACTAATGCGCTGTTTGCACTGTGAAAAAAACATGACCCATTAAATCAACGCTTAAACATAATGAAACAACTTTTCAAATTGCTCCTTATTTTCACCCTCTTCGGGTGCAACAACCATCCCAATAGATCGGGGCGTCAAAACAACAACGCAGATCAATTGCCCCCCGAAATCTCCTTAGAGATGCTTCAAGAGAATCCTCAAGAATACATCTTGCAATTAAACAAAAACCGCCACAAAGTAAAGAAGTTAGAACTCATCGTAGGGCATAACGGAGTGATCTATTCTCAGTTGGCTTGGGGTTCGCTCCAAGAAAAGGGATGGCGCTATGTTCGCGGCTACGGAGGGCTTGCCATTATTGACAATTCAATCATCTATATGGTGATAACCGATACACACACAAGAGAGTTGTATTGTTCTGATTTGGATGGTGGCAACGAAACGCTCATCTTTTCGGGAATCAATTACGATTATGTATGGATTGTGGGAGACAGGGTTCTTTTTGCAAGCGAAAATGAAGTAACCAACAATGTTTCTTACCGAAACGTTTTTTGCTACGACCCCTCCACCTCTCTTGTTACCAAACTCTCAAAAGAACCCCTTGACCAATACTTTGTCTTTCCCATCTCCTTTGACAACCATTTTGTCTATTATGCCAAATTGTCTTCAGATAACGATTGGCGCGTCCGTTGGGATGGAACCTCAGACCAAGAGTTGCCCTTTAGGTTTCAACATATGCATTGGATAGATGGCGATGATTACTACTTTATTGATTCAGGTGAATTTGCAGACGAACCCACCGCCATAGAGCGACTCTCTATGGAAACCCACACCATTATGGGCGAGTATCGCATTCAACACGGATGGCTTATTCGAATTGAAGATGGGTGGATCTATTATGGCGATACCCCCGGAATCTTTAAGATGAACGCAAAAACCGGCAAAGTAGTTCACTTGGCAACACTGCCTCCGGGCGAAACGTGGCACGGATTGGGATTTTATGTGAGTTGCATTATTGACAACACCCTCTACTTTAATACAGAGGTACCTGATGGTTCTTATGGCTTTTCTCGGCTCTACCAACTCCCTATAAACGGAGGCAACATGGAGTTTTTGGATGTATCTTGGGAGTTTGGGGGAAAACCGATACCCGCACAATCATCCGAAAGATTGGGCAACGCACCTGATCAAGAAAAAGAGATTGCGATGGCTGCCTACAAAGCAGTGCTGCTCAACGAATCCACCTTTTACGACTATTTTCAAAAGAGCGAGCGAACAATCAGTGAGCTGGGATGCCAAGACATCATTGATGAGCGGCAGAAACAACCCTCCCGTTTTACCATCATCGACATCAATGGCGATGGAACGCCGGAAGTTGTGTTTGACTTTGACGAAATTAACTGCGGTTCAACCATATTGCACTACGAAGAGGGCAAAGTGTATGGTTTTCACTCATCCTTTTTTTGCGAGGTGTACAGCAACGGGATCTCTAAAGAGACAGAAGGATATGCCGGAGTTTTCTTTGAATACTTTAAAACAATCTCCCTCAACAAAAATGGCTATAAAGTGGAAAAAATTGCTGCACAGTCGTATGACAGATTTGAAACCGGTAAATGGTCATACTACATTGGCGAAAAAGAGGTATCGGAAAAAGAGTTTGAGCAATTCCTCAAAAAACAGGAAGAAAACAGCGCCGTTTGGCACGAATTTACCAAAGAAAACATTCATGTAAAATTTCAGGAATGATGCAAAAACGCTATTAAAGAGGACTTTTTTTCCGTGCCGCGCTTTTGCACAAGATGGTTTACCTTTGCCAATCACCATTTTTCCATTGAGCGTATGCAGTAAAGAATATCCCGTCAATGGGCAGGATAACAAAGTTGTAAATTTGTGGGTTGTCTATCGCCTGCACTACGTTTTGACCAATACCCTCACGTCTCCTTCCCGAATGATAAACTGTTCGCTTTCAAGGATGTCTAAGTAGGTCATGGCAATGGTTCGGTTGGTTCCCAACACTTCTCTGAATTGTGTTACCTTGATGCCCTCTTCGTGAGCGGTCAAATATTTGTAAATCATTCTTTTGGCTTGTGTTACCCTAATGGCATGAAAGAGTTTGTTTTGGCTGCGATAGATCGTTTTTGTCTCTGTCAGACGGTTTATAATGGGGTGAAACCATTCGGGGTGGGGTGTTTTGGTTTTGTACTTTTCAAGGAGTTCGTCTTCATAGACGCCTTCTAATCCGCCATCAAGGATGAGGGTTTCCGCAAAATTGAGGCTCTCTTGTTGGATTTGCGTGATTTCGGGTTTGTAGCCCGTCATATTCCAGCGCCGGTTGCTTTGAGAGAGCGTGCCCTCGCGCTCCATTTGAGAGAGGAACAACTGAAAAGCAACTTCTCTGCTCTGGTGATCTTTGTAGGGCAGTTGCTCGTGGGTGGCGCTTCTGAGTTGTCCCTTACTCAACCCGGGTGGAGAGAAGGGATGTTGGGTATGGTACTCGGTGATGGAGTTGGTGATTGTTTGGGCGAAATCGCTGAATTTCTTTTTGCTGAAAACGATATGGGTATTGTTGTGGAAGATGCTGAACAGTTCGCTTGAGTTGCGTATTTCCTCAAAAATGTGTTCCTCTTCCCATTGCAAAATGCGGCTGAAGTAGTGGGTATCCAAGAGATGGATGCTCTCGTTGGTTTTGTACAACACATAGGCGAGGGGGACTCCGATGGTGGGCAAAAGAGCGTCTATAAATTGGGGGGTCATTTTTTTATGCACAAGCGGCAGGGGGTCAATCACTACCCCGCCGGCAATGGTTTGGTCATTGGAGGTGTTGCGCAGAATAAAGCGCTCGTTGAGCGAAAAATACCACGCACAACCCAACGCTATTTGCGCTACCGCCTCCTTCTCCATACAGGTGATCATCCGCACCTTGACCGGAATTTTTCGCGTCCCCACAAAGAGCAGTGCCTCAAATGATGCCAACCGACCGTACTCCTTGTCAAGAAACGTCAATTTTGCGTCAATGCGCTGTGTTTCATGTGGTTCGCGTTTCGTAATGAGGTCTCCCACCTCTACCTCTTCTCTTTTTACTCCGGCGAGGTCTAATGCTACTCTATTTCCTTGAACACAGGAGATGATACCCTCGCCATGCCGCTGAATATTGCGCACCTTTACCTTTCTCTTTTTGGGTAGCACCACCGCGCTGTCGCCCACAGATATGCCACTTCCCAAAGAGGTTCCGGTGGCTATGTACCCAAATCCTGAGACGTGGAACAGGCGGTCGATGTACATTCGAAAGAAGTGTTGCCGCTCTTTGGGCACCACTTCAAAATCGTCTTGCAACAGATAGTCCCTCAAGGCGTCAATACCAGTTCCCTTAGTTGCCGAGACGCAGAAGATGGGCTTGTGTTCTAAAAAAGTGCCCCTCAGAAAGTGTGCCACCTCCTCTTTGCACAGTTCCAAAAAGTCGGGAGATACGTTGTCGCACTTGTTGATGACGGTGATTCCGCTCTTGATGCCAAGCAGAGAGCAGATTTTGAGGTGCTCAATGGTTTGGGGCATCACGCCGTCGTCTGCGGCAACCACGAGCATCAGAAAATCCACCCCGGTGGCGCCGGCAATCATGTTATGAATAAAACGTTGATGCCCGGGCACATCCACAAATGCCAGCGTACTGCTGTCGGATTGTCGTAGATAGGCAAAGCCGGGATTGATGGTGATGCCCCTTCGCTTCTCTTCGGGATGGGTATCGCAGTCGATGTTGGTGAGTGCCTTGACAAGAGCGGTCTTACCGTGGTCAATATGCCCCGCCGTTCCGATGATGTAGTGCCTCATAAGTGTCGGAGATGATTGATACCACGCGCTCTTTTTGGATATTGTCTATGCAGAGCATATTGACGTGCACTTCGCCCTTGATGAGGTTGGCGAGGAGCGGAGTATGCGCGTGAAGCAACGCTATGTGGAGTTTTTTGGCAACGCCTGCGGCTCTTCGCGCTTTTGTAAAAGTCAGTGCCACCGAAAAACTCTCTATGGACTGGTCGGGCATTGCCCCGCCGCCGTATTGTCCCTGACTTGGAAGGACGCTGTTTCTTATTCCCTTTGCGCTCAGTTCATGAGATACATAGTCGGCTACGGCATTTATTTCGGCTACATCTCTACTCAGGGTGCGAAACAGCAAATTCTTTGTAAAAAGTTTATTTTCATCTAAATAAGTTCGTGCACTTGCTTCAAGCAAGGCAATGGTAACCTTGCATACCCGCAATGCCCGCAACATGGGGTGTTTTCTCAACACTTCAATATGTTCCCTCTTTCCGGCAATGATGCCCGCCTGACATGACCCAAATAACTTGTCGGCGCTAAAAGAGACCATATCCACCCCCGATTCTACGGATTCCTTTACGGATGGTTCACTTTTTAGTCCGTTCAACCCAAAATCAGAAATCAGCCCCGACCCCATATCGTAGAGGGTGAGGATTTGGTGCGTTGCGCCCAACTGCGCCAACTCTGCAACGGAGAGTTCTTGTGTAAACCCTTTTTGTATAAAATTGGATTTATGTACTTTGCATAAAATAGCGGTGTTGGCATTTATCGCTCTCTTGTAGTCTGCGATTTTGGTCTTGTTGGTGGTACCCACCTCCCGCATCACACTTCCGGACGCCTCCATAATGTCGGGCACCCTGAACGAACCTCCTATTTCCACCAATTCGCCCCGCGACACCACGCACTCTTTTCCCTTTGCAAATGCACTTAGAATAAGAATGATGGCGGCGGCATTGTTGTTCACAATCAAAATATCTTCCGCGCCTGTAATATACCTCAACAAGTGGGCTGCGTGGTGGTACCTCTCGCCTCTCTGCCCCGTTTCGAGATCCAATTCAAGGTTGTTGTATCCCACCAAGCACCCTTTTGCTTCCTCAAAGAGGGATTCGCCCAAGGGCGCTCTTCCCAGATTTGTGTGCAGGACCACCCCTGTTCCGTTGATTACAGGCTGTAACGATGGATTGGTTATATGTTTGATTACACTCTTAATATGAGAAACAACATCGGAAAGACCCGGCGCCAACCCGCCTTCCAATATGTGCCTGCGATATACCCCGACAGACGACCGCGCCGCAAACTTCACGAGCGGTAATCCAACCTCAGCGACCAACCGCTTAACCTCCTCTATAGACAACACCCTGTCTATGGAGGGAAGTGTACGTAGTTCCGAATTCATAGCAGAGGAGGCAGGAATCGAACCTGCCACAGCCGCGCTTAAACGTCTGATACCGGTTTTGAAGACCGGGTGGAACACCGGTTCCAACTCCTCTTTAATCCGGTTATTGAGGATTTTTTAGTCTGTCAAGCGTCCTCTTAAAGTTCTCCAGCGCACGCTCGTCTTTTTCCGTTTCAACGGCGATTTCGTACAAAGCGATTGACCGTTGCCTTGTTACATCCGGATCAATGGTAATTTTGAATACCCTTGCCAATTGAGCGTGGAGTCCAAAGGCTGCCTGTCGCTCGGCGGTGCTAAAATCGGGAAGAGATTTCTTGAGGTTGTTGAAGATGGCTTCGTCGTTTTTGGCTTTGATATTACCGAAGTTATCCAAAACGAATTGAGAATATTTTGACGACAGCAGCGGGTGTGCGTTGAGTTTTTTTACATCACCCTCAAAGTCGCTCACGCTTTCCGCCTTTTCCAAATCCACTCTTGTAAACTTTGACCCAATTTGGCTGTTTGCTTTTGAAATCAGGAACGATTTGTACTGTTCGGCTCCCATTACCTGGGATACCGCCCCCTGATTTTTTAACATAAACTCAACAATGGGAGAGTTGGTATCGGTTATTAAACTGTTGTATAACTGAACACTCTCTTCTGAAAAGTTTTCCTGAATGCTCCTCGTGGCAAAGTAGCCATTGAGCATCTCTCTTGCAGGATCTTGCATATACACGCTGTTGAGATACCTGATATGCTCTACGGTATATGATGGGTCTGCTTTCAACTTCTCGTTTCTGTATGCCCAACTGTTCTCCCGTTTGAGTGCATTTTTGGTCTTTTCCAAAAACGCTTCGGTAGTGTTTGCACCGCCAATGAATCGGGAATACTCCTCTCCATTGCCGTTGATAAGGATAAAGGTGGGATAGGCTCGGATGGCATACTTTTCCATAATTCCGTCCGGATCCTCCAGGTCGAGCAGGTACTTGATCAAGATTACTTCATTGTTAAAGAAATCTCCTGCCTCTTTTGTGGGAAACACGTTCGCCTCTAAATGCTGACATGGTCCTCACCACGTAGCCGAAGCAATAGCCATCACTAACCTATTGGTTTCCTTTGATTTCTCAACGGCTTCCTTTAGAGATAGCTTCTGGTAAACCGTCTGGCTCATTAAGGGAAATGAGCAAAACGCAGCAACAAATAATAAAAGAAATTTTCTCATGTTATGTATGATTGGTTTGTTATGGTGCAAAGATATGAAAAATTTAAACATTTAGAACAGGAACCCCGTATTGATATACAAACTCCCTTTGCCATCCTGTTTGTCAAAGGGCTTGGCATAGTCGATGGCGATGATGAAGTTTTGGTTGATGCCTACGCGGAATCCGGCGCCGACGGCAGAGTGGAAGCGATCCGATTTGTCGGTATGGATGTGCGTATCATACGCTATTTTGGAGTGCATGTAGGGGTCTCCAATAGTGCCGGTTGCGTACTGTCGGAGCGAAACGTCATAGTTTCGTGTTACCACCCCCCCGTCCAAAAAGGCGTTTACCCCCAAATAGACGTTCTGTTTTGCCACGTGAAAGCGGACAAATTTCCACCGGAACTCTGCATTGAGAAAGGCAACATCTAACCCCTGTATCCTGTCGCGCATGATGCCGCGCACGGTGCGGTAGCCTCCAATGCCGTCTTTATCGAACTCTTTTCCAATGATACTGAATACAGGCATGATGTAGTAGGGAAGGTAGTTCCCGATGCTTCCCTGATAGTTGAGGCGATAGGCAAAGGTGAGACGCTCTTTAACTAAGGGGAGGTAGTGTCTAAAGGTGAGCATATAGCGGGAATATCCGTGTGTAGTTCCCAAAAAGTTTGGCGCAAGGGTAAGGTTTGCTTCCGCCCAAATACCGCTTGACGGGGAGGCTTCCAAGTCGCGGGTGTCGTACATCAAACCCAACCGCAAGGCGCTTGTCAGCCCTCCCTCTTTTTCATCGTCCGGAATGATGCCCCATTCGATATATTTTTCGTAAAGCGTTTGTCCCCAAAACTTCTCCTCTTCGGGTTTCCCTTTGTTTATTTTCTCTACATCAATGGGGCTATAGCGATAACGGCTAAAGTAGTAGCCTGCCTGCCAAAAGAGTTTGCTGCCCCACAAATTACCCGCAAAATCGACTTTGGCGGAGAAGGCGTGGCGCTCCAAGCGGTAGAAGGGGGTTAAGGAGTCTGTATGATAGATGGATTGATAACCGTTGTATCCATAAAAATCCATTGCCTTGTCAAGCACCAAGGTGGTTGCCAGCGACATTCGAATATGGGGTATCAAATGTTTGGTGTCATACGTCAAGAAGTATTGCTGTGTTCCCTTTGTGTAAGCAGAAGCCTCTATATACCATTCCTGTCGGGGGTGCGGATAGTGCGAACCGTCTCCAAAATCGAAGAGGTTGAGCAAAGCGCCGTATTGAAAACCTTTATCCTGGTCAAAAGCGACTACCGGAAGGGGACCAAGAGAGATTCCCCTTTTGATGATGTCTTCGCTTTGCGCCAAGGCAAAACGCCCCGAAAAAGCCAAAATAAAGATAAGTAAACTTCTTTTTGTCATATTGATTAATCATGTGATGAGTGGTGCGGTCATGCTTTTTATGTTGACACTTTGTGTATATAAATCTCTATGGATAAGCCATTTTATATCAGAAATAGTTCTCCTCCAAAGCCGCAGGTATTCATGCAAAAAGAAAAAAGAGGGAGGGAAAAACAGGAGAAAAGCAACACCCCACACCCAGGAGAGGGCAACAAACAGGGTAACGCCTCCAAGCAGCAGAAGGAGTGGGAGCAACACCAACGAGATTAGATAGCGAACCGTATTGTGAAACGCCCCGTCTTCAAATTTTGAACAGAGCCATACGGAGGGCAGTGTTACGGGAGCGGTGGCTACCAAAGAGAAGAGCGCGTAGGGCAGTCCCAACAGAAGGAGGATGAAGTTTAATAAAAGCCACAGGCGGATATTTGGCTTTAGGGCAGATTCTATTCCGATGCCCAATGCCTGACGTCGCCGGTAGAACTCGTTTGCCATACTGAGGTTTTGTCCCATTTCTTGAGGGTTGGTTTCGATGAGTGATTCTATTTGCCGCACCACCTCCTGAGCCGCGGCGAGGCGATGGATCAATCTGTTTTCGTCTGTTTTCACGCTTTGCAGTTGCTCTTTTCCGAAGAGTTGAACAAGGGATAGCGTAGCGTGATAACGTTCGTCGTCGGCAATGTGCAAAATAAGCCCCTTGAGCCGCTCGGTAAGTATTTGCCTCAGCGCATTTATTTGATGCGGGACACTCAACTGAGGGTGCTCCTGAACAAACTGTGTAATATGGACAGGCGCTCCAATGCGTACCAATAGAGAAGAACGATACCTGAAGAAGTGTCCAAAAGTTATCCCCACAGGTACAATATAGACAGGAGTATGCGCCCCCAAGGCGTCGTTTGCCTGAAGTGCAATCCGAAATATTCCCTTTTGCAGCGGCATTAGGCTGTACATGGCACGATGTGTCCCTTCGGGTAAGATGCAAAAGGGGAGTCCATGGCGCAACGCCTCCACAACAACATCGTTAATATCTTCATTTTTTGCCAAATTCTCCACCCCATCACGCTTCCGGTGAATAGGTAACATTTTCAAGAACGTTAAGAATTTGAGCACTATCGGATTTTGAAATATATCCGCCCTCGCCACAAACACCTTAGCCTTTTTGTCTATTGCCAACACGGCTAAAGCGTCCATCAAGGTATTGGTGTGGTTAGGCGCGTATATCACTACCCCCTCCTGAGGAATGTGCTCCTTTCCACAATACTCCACCTTGCGGTATGATGCCTTAAACATAAAATCGACACATCCCCTCAAAAAGAGATAGAGCCTGCTTCTGTCATGTATCTTCTTCTCCATAATGTCATGATGATTTTTGAACGATATTCTATGAACGGTTTCTTAGAAACGGTTTCTTAGTTCGGTGTCTTTCTGGACCAGTAGAACGCAATCCCCAAGCCCGACACAATGTGCCAAATTCCCCACCATGCCGTTACAAAGAGCATTCCGCCCATTGCCATATCGGGCGGAAATATCTTGGGATTAAAGAGCAATACCAAACCAAGTCCCGAATTTTGAATACCCGTCTCTATGGTGAGGCTCCGCCTGTCGATGTGGGGCAACCCAAAGGCAGTCGCCAAACCGTAGCCGGTACTTAGCACGGCAACATTGTGAACAAGCACCAAAATAAAGATAAAGTAGATGTACTTTACAAAGAGATGGAAGTTGTTGCTAAAAGCCATTACCACCATCGCCACAAAGAAGATGATGGAGAAGTATTGCATCGGTTTTTTTAACTTTTCCGCCACTCTGGGCATGAACTTTACCGTGAGTATTCCCAAAATCAACGGAATGCCAAGCAACAGAAACACCGTTTCAAACATTTGTCCGTTGTCAATGTGCAAAACCTGTAGGGCGTTTTGGGCGTGTTTGTTTACGTAATTGACATAAAAACCGCCCCACAAGGCAAAGTTGAAGGGCGTTATGAGGGTAGATAAGGCTGTACTGATGGCTGTTAAACTGATAGATAGTTCCGTGTTACCCTTGGAGAGTTGCGTCATAAAATTGGAGATATTCCCACCCGGACAAGCAGCCACCAAAATCATTCCCATAGCCACCATGGGCGTGATCCACCGATTGAGGAGGATGACCAACAAAAAAGTGATTGCCGGTAGGGCTATCACTTGCGAAAAGAAACCCACCAGTACCGACTTTGGATAGATGAGGACATTTTTAAACATTTGAGAACGAAGTCCCAAGGCAACGCCAAACATGACAAACGCCAAAACAATATTTACGATAAACATTCCGCCTGCGGAGAAGTTTATCCGCACATCATCCAATAGTAACAGTTGTTCATACATGACTCTTGTTTTGAGAATTGCTTGGGAACGGTTCCTAATATTACAAATACCCGAACTGTTTGAGTCGTTGTCTATTTTCCCTCCAATGGGGAACCACCTTTACATAGAGTTGCAAAAAGACTTTTCGTTCAAAAAATGCCTCCATATCGATACGCGCCTGCGTTCCGACCTTTTTGAGCATACTTCCACGCGCCCCAATCACAATACCTTTTTGCGAATCGCGCAAAACGTTTATTACGGCTTCAATTCGATAGATGTTGTCGTCTTCTTTGAACTGCTCAATTACCACCTCCGTACAGTAAGGAACCTCTTTATTGTAGTTGAGCAAAATTTTTTCCCGAATGATTTCCGAAGCAAAGAAGCGGAGGCTGCGGTCGGTAAAGAGTTCCTTATCGTACCATGGAGGGGAGGGAGGCAGCAGGGAGACGATGCGGTGAAAGAGGTGTTCAAGGTTGAATTTTTCTAAAGCCGACACCGGAAAGATTTCGACTTTGGGCAACAGAACGTTCCAGCGAGCTACCAACTGCTCCAGCGCTTGCTGGTTGCTCAAATCAATTTTATTGATAATCAATAGTATTGGAGAGTCAATGTGTTGCAACTTCTCCATATATTCCCTATTCTTCTCTCCCGATTCCACCACATCTGTTACGTAGAGCACAATATCGGCGTCTCCCATTGCCATCTCCACAAACTCCATCATACACTCCTGCAACTTGTAGTTGGGACGAAGGATACCCGGTGTATCGGAGAAAACAATCTGAAAGTCGTCCCCGTTTACAATACCCATAATGCGGTGGCGGGTGGTTTGTGCTTTTTGGGTAACAATGGAGAGGCGTTCGCCCACCAAGGCGTTCATTAGAGTCGATTTGCCCACATTCGGATTTCCGATGATATTTACAAATCCGGAACGATGAGCAACAGATTTACTCATAAGAGCCCATCTTCAATACGGTTATCTCTTTGGGAGTGAGAAAACGCCATGCTCCGCGACGAAGTCTCTTTTTGGTGAGTCCGGCAAAGTAAACGCGGTCTAACTTCTTGACTTCGTAGCCAAGATGTTCAAACATCCTGCGAATGACGCGATTTCGTCCGGAATGAATCTCCACACCGATCTTCTTCTCATTCTCTTCCACGTAACTGATTTCGTCCACGTGGACAGCTCCGTCCTCTAACTCAATGCCTTTTGCCAACCTCTCCATATCGGAGCGCTTTAAGTTTTTGTCCAAGTCAACCTGATAGATTTTCTTGCGGTTATAGGAGGGATGGGTGAGTTGGTCGGTGAGGGCGCCGTCGTTGGTGATGAGGAGAACGCCGGTGGTCGATTTGTCTAACCGCCCAACAGGATAGACCCGCTGTTCGCACTTTCCGGCAATGAGGTCGAGTACCGTCTGTTCGGCATGGGGGTCGTCTGTAGTGGTAACAAAGTCTTTGGGCTTGTTCATGATGATATAGACCTTCTCTTCACCTGAAAGACGTTCTCCGTCATAGCGAATATCGTCTGTACTCTTTACGCGAGAGCCCATTCGGGTAACTACTTCGCCGTTTACGGTAACTAATCCTGCGGCAATAAACTCATCTGCTTCGCGGCGGGAACAGATTCCGGAGTTGGAGAGGAACTTATTGAGTCGCATATCCTCTTTGGTAAATTCGGGGGTGGTGCGTGCCCTTGGCTGGAGTGGATCCGGTTGTTGGTACGCCTCTCTGCTCTTTCTGGGGCGTAGCCTCACCTGCCTCTTGTCGTCTTGTTCGGGGGAGTGGTGGCGGGGGGGCGCTTGGGAGTCAAAACGCGCTCCGCGTTGGGGATAAAAAGGTCTATCGCCCCTCGGACGCTCTCCGTCCTGTCTGAACGGGCGGTCGCCCCTTGGACGCTCTCCGTCCCGTCTGAACGGGCGGTCGCCCCTTGGACGCTCTCCGTCCTGTCTGAACGGGCGGTCGCCCCTTGGACGCTCTCCGTCCCGTCTGAACGGGCGGTCGCCCCTTGAACGCTCTCCGTCCTGTCTGAACGGTCTATCG
>Ga0082212_10008253_pt1 | contig 13637 bp, 10 predicted proteins | sample TergutNt197P3_FD_71548 | JGI IMG/M metagenome (GOLD analysis project Ga0082212, IMG submission 71548) | Neocapritermes taracua P3 segment gut microbial communities from Petit-Saut dam, French Guiana - Nt197 P3 | ecosystem: Host-associated > Arthropoda: Insects > Digestive system > Gut ... | reverse complement strand
GCGGCGGGGAACTTTCGATTCAGCTAGTCCGCCACGAATGGAAACAGGCGCGGCAGGCGGGAATCGGCGGCAGGGTCAACCTTGTCTGGGAGCGGGTAGAAGAAATCGCCGAACAGCGGACTGTGCACATTGAGCCGGGAGCCGCAGGTTCCCTCAATTCCGGGGTGTTTAACTTTACCCCGGATAAAAGCGGCCTGTGGGAGGTACGGCTGCAAAGCAGCGACTCCCGCCAGCGGATCGCCGCGACACGCTTCCGGTTTTATGTAAGCGGTGCGGGCTGGGTGCGCTGGGGTTCCGGCGATGCGGACGCGATAACCTTGACCACCGACCGCCAAAGCTACGCGCCGGGAGAGACGGCGAAAATACTCGTGCAATCCCCGCTGGAAAGGGGCAGGTACCTGCTCACCCTGGAACGGGAAGGGATCATCTCCCAAAGAATCATCGAACTTGAAGGCTCCGCCCTGACCATCGACATTCCCGTTGAGGAATCCTATGTGCCCATTGTCTATGCCGCGCTCAGTTCGTACACGGTACGCCTTGGCCAGCCGGAAAACACCTACTATGAGCCCGACCTTGGCAAGCCCAGGGGAATATTTGGCGTTACGCCGATTTATGTCGATCACGAAAGCCGCCACTACCGGATCGAGATTGCCGGTTCCAAAGTGGCTTACCGCCCGGCGGAAGAAGCAGAGGTGACGCTGAAAGTTACGCTTAACGGAAGGCCGGCGCCCGGCACCGAAGTGAGTTTTATGGCGGTAGACCGCGGCGTGGTTGACCTTATCGACTACCATGTGCCCGACCCTGTCGCCTTCTTTTACCACCCAAGGAATTTCCCCCTGGGCGTGCGGGGCGCGGACAGCCGCTCCCTGTTGATCGATCCGGTAACGTACAGCCTTACCGATCTTCAGGGCGGCGACAGCGAGGACGATTCCAAGCTGGAAGAACGCAAGGATTTCCGCCCGACGGCGGTCTTTGAACCGTACCTGGTAACCGGGGCAGACGGAACGGTAAAGGTAAAATTTCCCCTGCCCGATTCGCTTACCACCTACCGCTGCACGGCGGTCGCCGTCGGCCTGAACGATTTCGGCATTAAGGAGCAGGACCTTCGGGTAAGCGCGCCGTTAACCGCAATTGCCGCCCTGCCCCGCAAACTCCGCTGGCGGGACACCGCCTCGGTCTCGCTGATTCTTACCAATCTGGAAAACGAACCGGTGGACGCCCACGTATCGCTTGCCGCGTCTGTCGCCGGGGCAGCCGAAGCCGAAGCCGAAAGCCGCTGGGATACCGTCCTTGAGGTTGACGGCGAGAGCGCCAAAACCGTGAAGATTCTTCCCGGCACATCGCAGGAAGTAATGTTTAAAGTTGCCGCTGTGGGCGCGGGCGAGGCGCAGATTGTCTTTACCCTTCGCTCGCCCCAGGTAAACGAACGCATCATTCGAACCATCCTGGTAGACCGGCCAAACCTGATCGAAACCGTTACCACCATCGGCAACCTTGGCGTCGAAACCGGTTTTGTCGAAGAGGGAGTAGTGCTGCCCTCGCTGGTTCCCGAAGGAACGGGGAATGTGTCGGTCAGCCTATCCGCCTCGCGGCTGGCGACCCTCAAGGAAACGGTTCGCTATCTCCTGGATTATCCCTACGGCTGCCTTGAACAGCGAACCGCCCGCCTTTTGCCGATAGTTGCCTTTGGGGATCACCTGGACGCTTTCGGCCTGGACAGCCGGTTGAATGAACACGGCCCCTGGAATCCGAAAAGACTCGTTGAAAACGAACTTGCCGAAATGGCAAAATCACAATGCGTTGACGGTGCCTTCCCCTACTGGCCGGGCGGTATATACGGCAACACTTATGTCAGCCTGCGGATCGCCCATATTGCCGCGCTGGCAAAGGCAAAGGGCATGACGGTTCCCGCCTCGCTGGATACCCGGCGGCTGCTTGCCTACATCGCCGCTGTCTTTGCCGATCCGGAACATTATATGTCACGTGACCCCTTCCTCAAGGGCTATTCGCTGTGGATCAGGGCGATGTACGGCGAGCGGGTCGGCTCGGAAATTACCGCCTTTTTGCGGCAGGGGGACGAGCTCGGCATCTCCGGCTGGGCATTTGCCGGCCTTGCCGCGCTGGAACTGGGGCAGCGGGACCTCGCCGCTTCCACCAGGGACCGTGTCCGCCGCTTTATCCGCCCGGGAACGCGCAGCCTCGATTTGACTGACACCTACGAACGGCGGGGCAATTACTGGGGCTACGATGCCGACCGCTACGCCCTCGCGTTGATGCTTTTCCACGCGCTTGCCCCGGAAGACGACATGACCACCCGCCTTGCCACATCGCTGATCGAGCGGCAGCGCCGGGGGGTGTGGAACAACACCGCATCCTCGTTCTGGGCGGTGCTTGCCTTCGGCATGTTGGGTGACGCGGAATCCGCCGAGTGGAAGGGGGCAACGGAGCCGCTTGCCGTCAATGTTACCCTTGGCGGAACATCTTTGCTTGGCGCGGAATTTACCGGCTATGCCGGTGTGCCAGTATCGTATAACGGAGCCTTTGCCGCAGAGCCGCTTGCCGGCATTGCCCGCGATACCCTGCTGCCCCTGCGCATTGAGCGTACAGGGGGCGGCAGATTGTACTACACGGCAAGCCTTCGCTACGGCATTCCCGTTGAACTGGCCGGCGCGCGGGACGAGGGGCTGGGCGTGTTTGTGGAAACCTTTGACTCCGACGGCAGCCCTGTCACGAACGGCAGGCTCCAGCCGGGAAAAACATACACACGCAGGATAACCGTTTCCACTTCACGCGACCGCACCTACCTTGCCCTGCGTGCCCCTATTCCCTCGGGTGCGGAAATTGTGGACTCGGTCTTTGTCACCAGTTCCACCGTCCCGCCTTCCGCCGGCGATGCGGAAAGCAAAGATGAATGGGATTACTGGAGCCGCAGTCTCTATCAGATGCCGCCGGTGCGCTTCATGATGGACGACGAGGCGCGATTTCACTGGGACTTTTTCCGGGCGGGACGGCAGCAGGTAGAATTCCGTTTCCGCGCGGTAATGCCCGGCATTTACCCCACACCGCCCGCTTCCGCCGAGTGTATGTACGAGGACGAAATTTTCGGCCGGTCAGCCGGTGAATTGATCAGGATAGAGTGATGGAAGCTACTGCCCGCATTATCGGGGCGATCCGCGCGGTGCCGAAGGGAAAAGTTTCCTGCTACCGGGATATTGCCCTGGCTGCAGGACTTCCCAACGGGGCGCGTCAGGTAGTCTGGGTGTTACATTCCCTGTCGAAAAAACACCGGCTTCCCTGGCACCGGATAATCCGCGCGGACGGCACCATCGCCCTGAGGGCGGGCGAGGGCGGCGATTTGCAGGCACAGCTTTTGCGCGCCGAAGGGGTGGCGGTTTCAGCAACAGGCCGCGTGGATATGAGGCGCTATGGAACATAAAAACCCCATGAAACTATTCACAACAAATTATCAAAATTCTTTTATCACCATTGCAGAAGATTGTCCCGTCAAAAAAGGTGAAATTCCCCCGGTAAAAAATGCCGGAAAAACAATAGCCAATATGCAATATGAGATGATCAGCCAAAATCCGTACAAATACACATCGGACGATGTGTTGTTTCAGTGCTATCTGATAAAAAATGAAATCAAGGGAAATAATCCTGAATTACGAAAACAATTTTTTTCAAAAGGCCAGCCGTGTTTTAGGGCATCACCTTTAACAAAACAATACGGATGGGGAATCCATTATAACGATGCAGGAAAAGTAGCGCTGTATGGTTGTGAAACAGATAAATACAAAACACTTTCAAAAGACAAGGCGTTGAAAGTATTACAGGCAATGAGATCAAGAGGGAAGTAGCAGATTGCTATGGGTGTGCGACAGGAGTACCTTGGCATATTTTAATATATACCCCATAATACCTTCATGAATTCCATTGTGCATAAAGAGACAATAGGAGAAAAACTGGGTGTTTCTCTGGCCACGGTAAATAATTGGATTAAAACACAGGTAATACCGTCTCCGGATATTCATGATTGTTATACTGAAATTTCATACAATAATATAGTCCATAATTTACAAAATGATACTAACCGCTTGAATTCCAGGGCAAATAGATCTTTACAAAAAAAGAACGAAATATGTTATTTGGGGATAACAGATAAAACAAGAAAAAAATTATTGAATACACTCGTAGATGAATTCAAAAAAACAAAATTATCGATTGATGAGGGAGTTTTGGCTCTTTCTTTTGCATTATTGCGTTCGAATAGGCTCATTGACAGGAATTGGCATTGCAGCAGTTCAAAAGTTGACGCATTACTTTTATCATGGATAAAAAAAAGCCCCAATCCGGATGTTGTCAAAGAATTATATTTGCAGTATGAAATACAAAATAAAGATGATGATATATTGGGTGCTTTTTATCAATCAATACAAAGTATTTCACAGAAATCAAATATTGGCTCTTATTATACTCCTGCTGAGTTATTGAAAGATATAACTGTCAGTCCGCAAAAAACCATTCTGGATCCATGCTGCGGAAGCGGCGGTATTTTGCTTAATATTTTGGCAAAAACACACGATCCTTCAAAAATATTTGCAAGAGATATTGACGAAACGGCATTAAGAATATGTTTTATAAATCTTGTTTTATTTTTTAATGATAAAAACATGGCTGCCAATGTTTCTAAAAAGGATATTAGCCTTGATAATGCCAATAATTTATTTTCTCCGGTAAATAATGAACAATTTGATTATATTGTTACAAATCCACCATGGGGCAGCAAATTCTCAAAAGCGGAAAAAGATAGTTATATTGCGTCTTATCCTGAACTTGGAACATCTGAAATTTTTAGCATTTCTTTATACAATTCACTGAAAATGCTGAAGCAGAATGGGCAGCTTTTTTTCTTTCTTCCCCATGCATTTTTGAATGTTGCTGCACATAAAAATATCAGAAATTATATTTTTAATGAAACTAATGAAATTCACATAAAATTGTTGGGAAATGCATTCAAGGGTGTTTTGTCAGAAAGTATTCTGCTTAATGTAAAGAAGAGTTCCAATGAAACCAGCGTAACTATTCAAGACAAGACAGGAAATACTTATGGGTTACCGCTTAAAAATGTTGCCCCGCCGGAATATATTGTAAGTGCAACCAGTAACGCTCAAGATACTTTGCTTTTGGAAAAAATATATCGTACAGAGCATATTACACTACAAAACGATACTGTTTTTGCTTTGGGGATAGTTACCGGTAATAATGGGAAATATTTACTGAATGAAAGGACTGAAAAAGCTGAAGCTGTATTTCGCGGCAAAGACATTAAAAAATATACATTTTCAAAACCCGAATATTTTATTGAATTTCAACCTGATTTATATCAGCAAATAGCTCCGGTTGAATGCTATCGGCAGAAAAAGATAGCATACCGGTTTATATGCGATAAACTTGTCTGCGTTCTTGATAATGATAATTCACTTATTTTGAACAGCGCGAATCTTTTTGTGTCAAAAAATTATCCTATGGAAACAATTGTTTCGCTTTTTAACAGTGAAATATATACATTCATATTCAGAAAAAAATTCCATTCAAAAAAAATATTAAAATCACATCTACAGCACCTTCCCCTGCCTGTTTTTTCATTAAGTGTGCACCGGCATATTTATGATTTATACAATAAGACTTTTGTTTTTTCAGATGGGAATGTTGATGATTTTCAGAATGAAATTGATGAAATTATCTGCAGATCATTTCATATTGATAAAGGTGAATATAATTATATTAGAGGATGGCAATGAATGGAAATATTGGAACACGATCTGAATTTACTGGTAGACAAAATAAAAAATGCAGAAAATTTCAGACAAACGTTAGATGGCATTAATTCCATCTATCCATTTAGCAGGTATGAATATATTGTTTCATCGTTGTTATCCAGAAAAATTTTATCATTTGAAGAATATTTGGAACTTCGGGATAATTATATCAACAGGAATCTTTTCTTGCACGTTTTTGAAATAACCGCCCCTCGTGGCTTTGGTGATACCTGGGCTTTTGGTCACCTCTTATCTGTTGAACCCGAACTGAAACGCCCAACAAAAAAAATTGATCCGGCATATAAAGGTGAGTATGATTTGTATCTCCCGTATTCAACCGGAAATATCAAGATTGAAGTAAAAGCATCCAGAGCGGTGGATAGAGACAAAGCGGATGAGCCTTTATATGTTAAAGCACTTTCATCAGATTCAGAAAGAAGATTTTTAATGAATTTTCAACAATTAAAACCCTCTTGCTGTGATGTCTTCTTGTGGATAGCTGTATACAGGGATTGTGTTAAGTATTGGGTATTAAAGAATACAGTAATAAAGACGCATCATGATTTTACCCCGCAACATAGAAATGAATCTACATTGGACAGATCAAGGGATTATGAAAAAGCTGATATATTTGAGGGGCAGATAATGATAACGAATGCTAACATTAAATCAGTTGAAAATTATTTGGTAGAAAGCAGAGCTATACGGCAGGCTATTATTGAACAATATGAATCATAAATTATTCTATGCATACAAATAAAGAAAGTAAAATTGCATCGGTATTCATTCGTTTACATTCGCGCCATTCGGTGATTCTTAAATTCCTGATATTGGTTATATGCCTTGTACTGCTGCCGCATCTGATCCTGCGCCTCATTCCATACCCGGAGCTGGAGCAATATAAAAACCGGTCCTACGGCTTTACGGCACTGGATCGCAGCGGGCGTGTTTTACGGGTGTTTCCCGCTGATGACGGGGTGAAACGCGAATGGACGCCGCTCAAAGACATACCCGCCGGTGTGGTGCGAATCTTTATCCGCGCCGAAGACCGGCGGTTTTATCTGCACGGCGGCATTGATCCCGCTGCTATTGCCGCTGCTGCCATTCGCAACCTGCGCGCGGGGCGTACCGTGTCCGGGGCATCGACCATTACCATGCAGCTTGCCCGGCTGATCAATCCGAGGGAACGGCTGCGGGGAAAGGGTTTTCAGGGAAAGCTTTCGGAGGCGTATGACGCGCTGCGGCTTGAGGCGCGGCTTTCCAAGAAACAGATTCTCGAACTGTGGCTTAACGGGATTCCCTTTGGCAGCAATATTGAAGGGCTGTGCGCCGCCGGACGTGCGCGCTTCGGCAGGGAGCCTGGCAATATTGACGATGCCCGCGCCGTTTTGTTAGCCGTCATTCCACGCAGGCCGGCGCTGTACGATCCGGCGCTGAATCCTGAAATAGCGGTGAGTGCGGCTATGGAACTTTCCCGCCGCTGCCGTCTTGGGCTTTCTGAGTCAGCCCTGGCGGAAGCCGCCGCCGAAGCCGCCCCGGAAATACTCTCTGATGCGAAAAATCCCTTTCATGCGCCGCATTTTACCGACCGTGTAAAACTGCTGGCCGGTGACAGTCACCGAGCGATGCTAAAGCATCGCTTTGGCCCCGTGAGGACAACTCTCGACCTTGATTTGCAGCAATACGCCGAAAGGCGGCTGCTTGCAGAACTTGCCCTGCTTGAAAACAACCGCGTGAGCAACGGGGCGATTCTGGTGATTGATAATGCCAGCGGGGCGGTGCTGGTCTATGCCGGTTCGGCTTCGTGGTTTGACGACGCAAGCAGCGGCAAGATCGACGGCGTGCAGGTGCAAAGCCAGCCCGGCTCCTGCCTCAAGCCTTTTTTGTACGCTCTCGCCCTGGAAAAAGGTTTTTCACCTAACGACATCCTGCCCGATATTCCCACGGTTTTTGGATCCAGCGAGGCGTACAGCCCTGCCAACTTTAACCGCCGCTTTAACGGGCCGGTGCGCTTCCGCCTCGCCCTTGCCTCCTCGTTGAATGTTCCCGCTGTGTACCTGCTTGAACGGCTGGGCATTCGCGGCTTTGAAGACTGGCTTGCAGACCTCGGCTTTGATTCAATTGCGGCGGGCAGGGGGAGTTACGGCGTGGGGCTTGCTTTGGGTAACGCCGAGGTCAGCCTTGAGGAACTGACGCGGGCATTTGCCGTCTTTCCTCGTGGCGGGCAGTCGCTGGATTTGCGTTTCATCGAAGCGCAGCCACAGCCGCCGCCGCGTCAGACAATGTCGCCGTACAGCGCCTGGGTTATCACCGACATCCTTTCCGATCAGGCAAGCCGCTTTGTCGGCTTTGGCCCGGCACCGGCGCTGGCAACCGAATTTCCCTCAATGTTCAAAACCGGCACGGCAAACCAGTTTCAGCATATTTGGGCGCTGGGGGCAAGTTCCCGTTATACCGTGGGGGTGTGGATGGGGAACTTTTCCGGCGCGACAGTAATCGGCAGAACGGGCAGTTCCGTTCCCGCCCGCATTGCCTCGGATCTGCTGAAAGCCCTGGAACAGGCAGGCGGCTCTGTGGATTTTCCATCGGTTTCCGGTGTTCACGAAATGCACATTTGTACCCTTTCGGGAATGGCCGCCGGTTCCGCCTGCCCGGGTACGGCGCGGGAATGGCTGCCTGCCGATACGACCATCGCTCCCTGTATATGGCACCGCCAACCGGGCGCTGCGCCCGAATACCCCCCTGAATACCAGGCATGGCTGGTGGAACGGTTTCACCAGGGCAGGGCGGGAAGCCCCCTGCCTACGGCTTCTTCTGCGTATATCCGGCTGCCCGTTTCCGGCTCGGTGTTTTATTTCGATCCTGCCCTGCCCCCTGAAGCACAGGCTGTCCGTATTGAAACCGCCGGTTTCAGGGCGGACGCGCTGGTATACGCCAACGACATGCTGCAGGGCAGCCTCAACCCCGCCGGAGTTTTTGCCCTGCCCCTGCGCCGGGGTTTACAGCGTATTGTCGTGGAAGACGAGAACGCCTCCGGCATCACAGAAATCGAAGTCCGCTAATCGCTATTGTTCTTCCCTTTTTGCACAAAGCATTGTATACTACCCAAATGAAAGCTATGCCCTTCCGTTTATTCGGTTTTGCCGTTCTTGCCGTTATTTTTACCGCTTGTGGCACGAAGGCACCCGTTATTGATACCCCGCAAGTACCGCTTCGCCCCCTCATTGATATGATTTACATATACGGCGGTACTTTCCAAATGGGCAGCCCTCAGGGAACCTTCCGCAATCATCCTAACCCCGAATTTCCCGTTCACCCCGTAACGCTTCGGGACTTTTTTATCGGAAAATATGAGGTAACCCAGGGCCAGTATTCTGACATTGTCGGGAAACGGCCCAGCAATATCACGCTCAACTCGGAAGATGAGGGCAACGAAGAAGGCTGGCGGAATCTTCCTGTCGAGAATGTGAGCTGGTATGATACGCTGGTATTCTGCAACAAACTCAGCATTAAGGAAAAACTCAAGCCGGTCTATCGTATCAACGGCAAAGAAAACCCGGACGATTGGGCGGCTATCCCCACAAGCAGAAAAGACGAATGGGACAGGGTTGAGATGATTATGGATGCGAACGGTTACCGTCTGCCCACCGAAGCCGAGTGGGAATATGCTGCGCGGGGCGGCGTTGAATCGAAGGGGTATAACTATGCGGGAGGCAATAGTTTCAGAGATACCAGGACAAGTTTGATGTCCATCGGTACGGTGGGCTGGGCTGCTCTTGACGACAGGGATAAGGGAGTTTTTAAAACCCACGAGGTTGGAAAAAAAGAACCCAATGAACTTGGGCTGTACGATATGAGCGGCAATGTAATGGAATGGTGCTGGGACTGGCTTGAAATATACAGCCCGCTGCCTTATGACAACCCCGTCGGTCCGCCTCTGAGTTCCCGGCCAAGTGATGCTCAGGGACAGACCCGTGTAATAAGGGGCGGCGCGTTTTCCACGCATCTGGACTACAGCCATGTGGCATACCGCCACAACAATCAACCCTACTACCGGGGAGTTAACCTTGGCTTCCGTGTCGCCCGCTGGGAGTAATTATTCGAACGCCAAAATGCACAATACATAAAATAATTTTTTTCTTTTTGTTTGTATTGGTTTTTATTGGTTGTGCTAAGCCAAAACAGGCGGTTGCTGATATTGTTGAGATTACCGAATTCGGCAATGAATTAACGGGAACGGTTTGGATTGGACAAAGAACTATTCAAACTGATGAATTCAGCGGAACAACAGGTGTTATCCTGACATTCCTGAATGAACATGCTGTAGAGATATTGGAATGGGAAATAATAAAGCCGGCATATAATTATATTTACGATTATGAAATATCTGAAAGTGTTGTATCTATTTACAGGACCGAAGCAGAATATCATGATTCGCCGGATGAATATGTATGGGAGACTGTACGCAGAGAATACCCGGCTATTATAGAGAAAGATACAATGACTTTCCCAAATTGGTTTGGCGAAGGAAGCATCTTTCTTGAAAAAAGAACAGATTTAAGCGGCAGTGGCGATATAATTATTATTAACGGTACATATTATGAAAATTCCAGTTACTTTGTTAGAATTGAGTATAAATTACTGTCTGACAGCGTTCATGGTTTGGAGTTATTTATTAAATCAGAAAAAAACACTGTTTCGCACGGTATAAGGGCAGGTATGGCAAACCCTGGTTACCGAAGGACAGTTTTATCATTTCCTGAAAATAAAGTGAGGGAATATGAAGCAGATATTTTAAGGAAATTAATTTTCGATTATACACAAACAGGAACCTACACGGAAAAAGACAAAGAGGAATATTTACAAAAATATGGCTCGCCAGAGCTGTCTTACGTTTGGGCAATGCTCTATCAAAATCATACCGGCAGGACATTTGCAGAATCAAATATAATAAAATTTAAATAAGATTAAGGGGAAGCGTATAACAATAGCAACAATTACTATTCTCGAAAATTTCATATTAAATCCCAGATTTCCTCCGGCGTGTCGATGATTCGCGCCGCGCCTGCCGCCTCCAGTGTGGCGCGGGAGCGGAAGCCCCAGCTTGCCCCAAGGGGGTAACAGCCCGAGTTTCGTGCGGTTTCCATATCAACTTCAGAGTCTCCCAGAAAAATTGTGTCACCGGGAACGCGGCCCAGTTCCGCCAGCAGTTCCCAGACCGATGAAGGATCGGGTTTGGGAATCATGCCGTCTTTTAGGCCGTAGAGCGCATCGAATGTGTCGTTCCCGAAAAGGTTGTCCGTCAGCCGGCGTAAAGCAGAGTCGGGCTTGTTGCTCAGAACGCCGGTGACCATTTTTTTCGCCTTAAGCTGAGGCAGCAGTTCCCGTATGCCTGGATACGGCTGTGAAAGGTATTGATCCGCCGGCTGTTCTTCCATAAACCGCCGCGCACAGGCACCGAGTGTGTGAATGGCGTCATCCGTTCGCGCATTTTCCGGCAGGGCAAGTTCGGCGAGTTTAAAAATGCCCCAGCCGGCAATGTCGCGGTATTTTTCAACCGGCAAAGCCGGGTACCCATGCCGGGTCAGCGCGCGGTTCATTGCCGCGGCGATGTCCTCCAGGGTGTTAACCAGGGTTCCGTCGAAGTCAAAAATAATACATCGGTATTGCATACCGTGGTATTTCATACCGGCTGCACTTTTGCACCGCTGCGCAGTTTTCGCAGTTCAAAAAGTATCATCGTGCCGGTAAAGAAAAACGCGAAAGCATCGGCGACCGGCGCGGCGAAGATCACCCCCCACAGTCCCCATATATAACCGAAGATTAGTATGCAGGGAATCAGGGCGATGCACTGGCGCAGCATGGACAGAAATATCGAAATTTTGGGGCGGCCGGTTACCACAAAAAAATTCGCCGAGATCATCTGAAAACCGTTCAGGGGCAAAAGGAGCAGCATCGTCCGCATGGTCCTGGGGGCAAACTCCATCAGCGCGGCACTTCCTTCGGGGGCGAATATCCGCACTATTTGAACGGGAAACAGCTGGGTTACGATAAGGCCGACTGTGCCGATCACCGTTGCCGCGGATATGGCCAGGAGGTAAGTGCGCAGTACACGGTCATACTTTTTCGCCCCGTAGTTAAAACCAAGTATCGGCTGCGCCCCCTGATTGGTTCCGATGACCGGCATGAGGATCAGCATGAGAATCGAATTGACGATATTCATCCCGGACAGGGCGACGTCTCCTCCGTTTGCAACACCCAAATCCCTCGCGCCGTACCAGCCCATGCTTTTGTTGTACAGAAGCTGTATGGCGGACATGACAAACTGAAGCAAAAACGAGGCCGACCCAAATGTCATGATCTGCCAGACTATCGACAGCGACGGCTTGAATGATCTTGGGTTGAACCGAATTACCGCTTTTTTCCCCGTGGTAAAAATCAGTATCCAGGTCATGGAAACCGTCTGCGAAATGATTGTCGCGAAGGCGGCGCCCTGTACGCCCCAGTGAAAAACAAAAATAAAAATCGGATCGAGAATCGTGTTCAGCCCCGCGCCGATGATCATGCCGATCATGGTGATGGTGGGAAATCCCTGCGCGCGGGTACAGTGGGAAAGGCCGAAACCCACCAGCGAAAACGATGTTCCAAAAAGAATGATTCGGAAATAGCTACGGGCATAGTTCAGCGCCTCGCTGCCCTCCTGCGCCCCCAAAAGGGAGAGTATCGGCTCCAGAAAGATCAGTCCTGCAGTCATCATCAAAAGGCCGATACCCAACAACAGGAAAAAACAGTGGTTCAGGGCGTTCTGTGCCTCCTGCTTTCGCCCCTGGCCCAGGCGCATGGAGATCATGTTGGCAGTACCGATGCCGAAAAGCATGGAGACAGCAAGCGAAATGGTCATCAGTGGAAGCACCAGCGACAGACCGCCCAGGGCAATCTCGTTTACTCCCTGTCCGACAAAGATACGGTCAACAACGTTGTACAGCGCATTAACCAGCATCCCCGTAATGGCGGGAATGGAAAAGCGAAGAAGAAGTTTGCTGACCGGCTCGGTTCCCAGGCGGCTTGCGGCGTCCGGGAGCGGTTTATTGATGTTTGTTTCCGGCATAATTTAACGGTTTAATACCGGCTGCACTATACCACAAAACCAAATAATAGAAAATGCCCCCCTGTCGTAACAGGGGGGTAGCGGTTACCCTGCTTTAATCTGAATCGATCTTTTGCGGGCCTCGGCGTGTTTTTTGATCTCCATCGTCAGAATGCCGTTTTTGAATTCCGCCGAAACCTCTTCGGGGTTGGCGTTTTCCGGCAGTTTGAACGAGCGGCTGAAGGCATTGACCCACCGTTCCCTGAGTATCCAGGTTTCCCGTTTTTCATTCGAATCGCCGCCCTCTTTTGAAGCGTCGTCTTTTGCGCTGCAGGTCTCCTGCTGTTTTGAGGCGACGGAAAGGCAGTCGCCGTCGATGTGGATATCGATGCTCTTTTCATCATAGCCGGGCAGTTCCATCTCCAGCACATAGGATCCGTCGGTTTCACGGACATCCATTGCGGGAAAGCGTTTGAACGGCTTTGATGCCGGGGGCAGAGTCGAATCCTCGAAGAAGGAATCGAAGTAGCGATCGATATCGCTCATTGCATTGTGTATCGCACCGGGACGATACAGAGTCATGGTTTTCATGATGTTCTCCTTCATTTTTTAGTTTCACCTTTTTATTAGCAAAAACCGTGCCAAGTTCTACAAAATATCAGAAATAAACACCTAAAAAGTCATTTGGGGTCCTGTCAGAGGTCAAAAGCGCCATGCTCGCATGGCACTCT
>Ga0082212_10008252_pt1 | contig 13638 bp, 10 predicted proteins | sample TergutNt197P3_FD_71548 | JGI IMG/M metagenome (GOLD analysis project Ga0082212, IMG submission 71548) | Neocapritermes taracua P3 segment gut microbial communities from Petit-Saut dam, French Guiana - Nt197 P3 | ecosystem: Host-associated > Arthropoda: Insects > Digestive system > Gut ... | reverse complement strand
AGCTCATAAGCAAATTTGAGTGGCTGCTCTATATTTTCGGCGTTGTTCTGATCATAAACGGCTGCCTCATGTTTAAAAAGCATGAGAAAGAGGCGGATCCAAGCAAAAAGAAAATATTGATCGTCCTGAGAAAACTTGTCCCAATGACTCCTGATTTTGTGGACAAGAAGTTTTTTGTAAGGGTAGATAAGAAGTTATATGCGACGCCGCTTTTGGCGGTAGTAGTCCTGATCGAATTTTCGGATATCATATTTGCGATGGATTCAGTGCCCGCCATTTTTTCGATAAGCCAGGATCTTTTTATCGTGTACTCTTCAAATATTTTTGCGATCTTAGGGCTGCGGCAGCTGTATTTTGTATTGGAACATTTGCATGAAAGATTTTCTTTCGTAAAGTACGGCGTAGGCGTCCTTCTCATATTCACGGGAATAAAGCTGGGAGTCGGTATATTTGATCTGCACATAAGCACCTTATTTTCGATTTGCTTTATTCTTTCTGTTATTGTGCTGAGCATAGTTATTTCGATGATAGTGACCGCAAAAGCAAAATGAGTAATTGCTCAGTATCCCGCTTCAGATTTGGAAAGCTGCGAAAGTGAAAACCCTTGACATTTCAATGCTTAATATATAAAATTATTTATTGATACGCAAAAAAGAGGAAATAAAAATGTTTGAAAATTTATCCGAGCGCCCGATTGCGGAATTTCAGATGGAGCAGGCCGACGCGTGGGAAAAGAGCAATTTGCTGAATAAATGCGTGACGACGCGACAGGGCATGCCGGCTTTTGTGTTTTATGAAGGGCCGCCATCGGCTAATGGTATGCCGGGTATTCATCATGTCATTGCACGTTGTATTAAGGATATTTTTTGTCGCTATAAGACGATGAAAGGTTTCCGGGTGGATCGAAAAGCGGGATGGGATACCCATGGTCTGCCTGTGGAACTGGGAGTTGAAAAAAATCTGGGCATCACGAAAGAGGATATCGGGAAAAAAATTTCGGTGGCCGATTATAACAAAGCATGCCGGAAGGATGTCATGAAATTTACGGGCGAATGGGAAGACTTGACTCAGCAGATGGGTTACTGGGTCGATATGGACCATCCGTATGTGACGTACGAAAATTACTATATCGAAACTCTTTGGTATCTGCTTAAAGAACTGTATAAAAAGGAATTATTGTATAAAGGTTATACGATTCAGCCTTATTCGCCTGCTGCAGGAACAGGATTGAGTACGCATGAACTGAACCAGCCGGGGTGCTATCGCGATGTGAAAGATACAACGGTAACCGCATTGTTTAAAATGAAGCAGCCCAAACCGGAAATGACAGGGTGGGGGACTTCCTATTTTATCGCTTGGACGACAACGCCCTGGACGTTACCGTCGAATACGGCTTTGTGCGTAGGGCCGAATATCGAATACGCTCTCGTGCGTACCTATAATATATATAGTGGCGCGCCTGTCACTATCGTTCTTGCAAAAGACCTTGTGCCGACTCATTTCAGTCAGAAAGCAGCGGGTATAGCGTTGAGTGCGTATAAGCAGGGCGACAAAGCGGTTCCTTATGAGATCATAGCGGAATATAAAGGCAGCGAACTTGTCGGGATGGAATATGAGCAGCTTATTCCATGGTTTAGTCCGGGAGAAGGCGCTTTTCGCGTTATTTCGGGCGATTTCGTTACGACAGAAGAGGGCACGGGAATCGTACATACGGCGCCGACATTTGGCGCTGACGATATGCGCGTGTCAAGAAATTTCAACGTTCCCCCCATATTGCTGACAGATAAGACCGGAAACCTTCGACCTGCGGTTGACCTGAAAGGGCGCTTTTACAGGATAGAAGATTTGGACGAAACTTATATCCAAACATGTGTGAATGTAGAATTGTTTCAGGCATTTTCGGGGCGTTATGTAAAAAACGAATATGATCCGGAATGGACCGGAAAAGAGGAAACGCTTGATGTCGACTTGTGTGTGATGTTAAAACAGCAGGGTCTGGCGTTCAAAGTAGAGAAATATGTGCATAATTATCCGCATTGCTGGCGAACGGATAAACCTATTCTTTATTATCCGTTAGATAGTTGGTTTGTGAAAACAACAGCATGTCGCGAACGGATGATTGAACTGAATAATACGATTAACTGGAAGCCGCAAAGCACCGGAACAGGACGTTTCGGCAAATGGCTCGAAAATCTTCAGGACTGGAACCTGAGTCGCAGCCGTTATTGGGGTACGCCGCTACCAATCTGGCGGACGGAAGATGGCGCCGAAGAAAAGTGTATCGGCTCCATTGCGGAGTTATATGCAGAAGTTGAAAAATCGGTTTCAGCCGGGCTGATGACAGGCAACCCGTACCGTGATACGGGTTTTATACCAAACGACTATTCCGGCGACAATTATGGGAAAATTGATTTGCATCGCCCGTATGTGGACGATATCATACTCGTTTCAGATACCGGAAAACCCATGAAACGCGAAACCGACCTGATTGATGTATGGTTTGATTCCGGCGCCATGCCCTATGCGCAGATACACTATCCGTTTGAGAATAGAGATGCTTTTGATAATAGAGAAATATTTCCGGCCGATTTTATAGCAGAAGCCGTCGATCAGACGCGTGGATGGTTCTTTACCTTACATGCGATTGGCGCCATGGTTTTCGATAGCAAAGCATTTAAAAATGTAGTATCCAACGGCCTTGTGCTCGACAAAAACGGGAATAAGATGTCGAAACGACTTGGAAACAGTATTGATCCGTTCGTAATGATTGAGAAATACGGGTCGGACCCGTTACGCTGGTATATGATAACGAATGCCTCCATATGGGATAATATCAAATTTGATATCGAAGGGATAGAGGAAGTACGCCGGAAATTCTTCGGTACACTGTATAACACGTATTCGTTCTTTGCCTTGTATGCCAATGTGGACGGGTTTACATTCAGCGAACCGGACGTGCCGATGGAAGAGCGTCCCGCAATAGACCGTTGGATATTATCGCTGCTTCATTCACTGATAAAAGATACGGACGAGTATTATGATACGTATGAGCCTACACGCGCAGGGCGTATCATCGCAGATTTTGTCAATGATCACCTGAGTAACTGGTATGTACGCCTGAACCGCCGCCGTTTCTGGGGAGGTGGTATGACGACCGGTAAACTGTCGGCCTATCAGACACTTTATACATGTCTTGAGACTGTCAGCCGGTTGATTGCGCCTATTTCGCCATTTTATGCCGACAGGCTGTTTACCGATCTGGTATCGGTGACAGGACGCGAAAAGGCAAAATCGGTGCATCTTGCCGACTTCCCCGTCTACAGCGAACCACTGATAAACAAAACCCTGGAAGAGCAAATGCAATTAGCGCAGGATTTATCGTCGATGACGCTTGCCTTGCGCCGGAAAGTAAATATTAAAGTTCGCCAGCCGCTTCAAACCCTAATGATACCGGCGCTGAACGACGAACAAAAAGCGAATATAGAGGCAGTAAAAAAACTTGTCCTGAACGAGGTGAATGTTAAGGAACTGGTTTTTGTAGGCAGCGCTTCCGGCATACTGGTGAAAAAAGTGAAGCCCGACTTTAAAAAATTAGGCCCGCGCTTCGGCAGGGTAATGAAGCAATTGGCGGAAGCAATGAAAGAAATGTCGCAGGATGATATTGCAAAGTTTGAACAGGATAGCAGGTTCGTATTTGACGTCGACAGTCAGGTTTGCGAAGTGACGCTGGATGATATCGAAATCATCTCCGAAGATATTCCGGGATGGCTTGTAGCAAACGAAGGCAATTTGACCATTGCGCTTGATATTACCGTAAGCGATACATTGCGAAAGGAAGGTTTGGCCCGCGAACTGGTAAACCGGATTCAAAACTTACGCAAGAACGCAGGTTTTGAGATTACTGACAGAATACGTATACAAGTCGCTTCATCGAAAGCAATGGACGAGGCAATCTGTGATTTTGGAGATTACATCAAAAAACAGGCTTTGGCTGCGTCGCTTGAGGTTACGGACAAGCTTGACAGCAGGATGTCGCCCTCCATGGCGGCGGAAAAGGCCGAGCAAGACGCCATCGTGCACTCCTTTGCTGAACTTGATTTTGATGATTTCAAATTATCGGTATACATTGAAAAAGTAAAACAGTGATTTTAAAGGTAAAACAATAAACTATTAACTATTTAAAATTTTAGGATTATGGCAGAAAAGACAAGATATTCGGACGAAGAACTGGAATCGTTTCGTGCTATTATACTGGCAAAATTAGAGAAAGCCAAAATCGATTATGAGCAGTTACGCGACGGAGTAACCAATTCTGAAGGAAATGATGTGTCGGATACTTCTCCCACATTCAAAGTGCTTGAAGAGGGCGCTACCACGCTGACCAAGGAAGAATCGGGTCGGTTGGCGCAGCGTCAGATGAAATTTATTCAAAATTTGCAGGCAGCGCTTGTTCGAATCGAAAACAAGACGTACGGCATCTGTCGAGAGACGGGCAAGCTTATTCCTGCTGAGCGTTTACGTGCCGTTCCCCATGCTACGTTAAGTATTGAAGCGAAAGTAAGTGGCGTTAAGTAAGAAACAACATAAGCATATATGGGGGTCGCTGCTGGCGATTCTTCTGATACTGATCTGCGACCAGTCCTCGAAAGTCTGGGTAAAAACGCACATGCAGTTATATGAAAGCATCGAGGTATTTTCATGGTTTAAAATATATTTTATCGAAAATGCAGGTATGGCTTTCGGCATTGAATTGGTTACCACAAAAATACTTACCATATTTCGTATTCTGGTGGTCAGTTGGTTCTGTACGCTGATTTATAAACTAATCAAACGGGGTACCTATCAATTCGGATATATTCTCTGTCTGTCATTGATTCTGGCCGGCGCGCTGGGTAATATTCTTGATTGTCTGTTTTATGGCGTCGTCTTTGACCATAGTTATGGACAGGTGGCGACCTTTCTGCCTGAAGCAGGGGGTTACTCGACCTATTTTCAGGGAAAAGTCGTTGACATGCTGTCATTTCCGCTTATCAAAACAACATGGCCGGCCTGGATGCCACTCTGGGGAGGCAAAGAGTTCATCTTTTTCAGACCCATCTTTAATATTGCCGATTCAACCATTTGCGTAAATGCTTTTATCCTGATTATTTTTTACAAACATTCGCTGTTTACAAGTCTGGGGAAAGAGAAAAAAACGAATGACGAATAGAATCCACATTTTTTGCATCTTAGCGTTCATCAGCATGATCGCTTCGTGTAGTCGGGTGCCTAAACATATTATTTCCGAACGAAAGATGCGGGAAGTATTGTATGACATGCTGATAGCGGAGGCGATGGTTGAAACAATGCCCGATTCATTTCCTACAAACACAGACAGGGAGGTTGTTTTTGAAGCGGTTTTCAGGAAGCATCAACTGACGCAGGCCAATTATGATTCGTCGCTAATCTGGTACGGTAAACATATGGATTTATATATGGGTATCTTCAAATTGGTACTGCGCGACGTCAATGCCGAATTAAGTGCGCTGGGTGAGATCAAACCAAGTCCGCTTTCAGGTGATGTATCGGAGCAGGATTCAGTGGACATATGGGTTTATCCGCGAATAGAGGTTTTCAAGCCGGAGCGGGTTTTTAATACGCTAACTTTTGATATTGAACCGGAGACACCCTATTCGTCTGGGAGTTCCTATGTATTAGGAGTTTCGGTTTGGGGGATTCTGCCGGATAGGCAACATAAACTTTTCATGCATCTTAGCGCTGTTCATGCGGATACGGTTATTTTTGTAAATAAGGATATTACAGAAGACGGATATGTTGAGGCAGTCTTACGCACTGTCGCGACGAAACAGGTACAGCGAGTATACGGGTATATTTTTTTCAATGATGTTGAGGCGTCGTATGATCGTATTTTTTTGAGTGATATACGGTTGATGAAATATAATTACGGGTCAAGTGCGCTTACTGCTCCTCAGGTAATTAATAATTGAAAGTTGCTTCCGAACCATATATAAGATGAAAAAAGTAGATAAGTTAATTAATTATTCTGTTCCTGCGGGACGATGAATGCGTCTGAACGCCGCACATACGATTGCCGTAGCCGTAGCGACATTCAGTGATTCTGTCGTTTTGCGTTCGGGAGGATAGGAAGGAATATATAGTCTTTCAGTAATCAAAGCTTCTATCTCAGGTCGAACCCCGTTGCCTTCGTTACCCATGACAATGATACCGTGATGCGAAAGCTTACAATTATTGATATTATCCCCCTCTAAAAACGTGCCATAGACAGGAAATGACAAATGGCCTTTTATATATCCGTATAAATCCGCACAATGAACCTTTACCCGTGCAAGTGCGCCCATGGTGGCCTGTACCGTTTTGGGGCCGTATACATCGGCGGTATCGGGGCTGCATACCACATGTTCGATTCCAAACCAGCAAGCCAGCCGGATAATGGTTCCCAAATTACCGGGGTCCTGAATGCCGTCGAGCGCAAGGATCAGTTGCGAGGCGGGACTGGCTTCTTCCAAAGCGAATGACGGTTTCCGGAATAACGCCAATACATCCTGCGGCGTTTTAAGGAAACTGAGTTTACGGATGTCATCCCCTTCGGCAAGAATCAGTTCTTTTGCCGAGATATCTCTATGTGTAGCCATCCATTGCGGCCGCGCAATCAACCATTCACAACAGCATACAGGCAACAATTCCGAAACCAGTTTATTGCCTTCAGCGACGAAAATATTTTGCTCATCGCGAAATTTTTTATACGCCAGCGCGCGTATTTCTTTTATTTTTGCCTTACTTACCATGTAAAATGTAGTTTTAATGAAACAAATGTAGTGCAAATAATTTATTTCAACTACATTTGCAGCGAAAAATTGTATTTATGAAGTTTCGACCTGTACCTGTATATATATGTCTCGTTGCCTGTATCGTATCATGCAGCACAACTAAATTTGTTGGCGACGGTCAATATCTTTTGGATAAAATAACGATCAGGACAGATGATCCCGGTGTTAAGGCATCCGACATGAAGCAGTACCTGCAACAGCATCCGAATTACAAAGTATTCGGTTTGATGAAATGGCCGCTGTATATTTACAACTGGTCAGGGTTGGACGAAAAAAAATGGTTAAACCGCCAAATACGCCGTATGGGAGAACCGCCGACGCTGTTTGATGCCGAGCTGGCGACGTTGTCAGCAAATCAGTTAGCTCAATACATGACCAATCGCGGTTATGTCAATGCACAAATCGGCTTTTCGGTTGATACCGTGCGCCGGAAAAAAGCATTATTAACATTTATGGTGACAGCCAACGAACCTTACCGTATTCGCCAGTATACACTATCAATCGACGATCGCAGGATAGACAGTATCGTCCGTCTGGAACCTCCTCACCGTTCGTTATTCAATTCTGTTTTCGGTTCATATCCAAGAGATTATATATCGCTCGTTCATGAAAATATGCTTTTCGACCGCAGTAAGTTAGATAAAGAGCGTCAACGCTCGACTACCCTGTTGCGTAATAACGGCTATTATACCTTTATTCGCGATAACATCCGGTATAATGCTAAAAATTCACCGTTTAGCAATCAGTTGGATTTGGAAATGTATATTAAGCCATTGGAATATGTAACGTCGGAGGGCGCAACAAAAGAACGTTCGCATCGCCCTTATTATATCGACCGTGTGAAAATCCTGACCGATTATGATCCGCTTGATCCTGATAACAGGGCAGATGATTATTTTTTGAAAGATTCGGTGATTCATCGTGGCATATCCATCTATTATGGAAGCGGCGGTCGAAGTATACGCCCCAATATTTTGCAGCAAAGTTGTCATCTGACGCCCGGCAGGCTTTACAGCGAAAGGAGTATGGAACAAACGTATACATCATTTTCGGCGCTGTCGACGCTACGTTATGTGAGCATCAAATTCGACGAATATGAAGAGGCCGATACAATGCGGTTGGAATGTACGATCCTGACGGCTCCTGCGAAAAAGCAAGGTGTTCGTTTTGATGTCGAAGGCACTAACTCGGCAGGCGATTTGGGTTTTGCATCGTCGCTGACCTATCAACACCGTAATTTTTTCAAGGGGTCGGAACTATTTTCTACAAAAATACATGGAGGATATGAATATCTTTCATCAGAATTTGCGCGTGGTAATTACTGGGAATATACCGGTGAGGCTTCGCTGCATTTTCCGCAGTTTCTTTTCCCGTTTATCAGTTATGATTTCCGACGCAAGGTTCGCGCTACTTCGGAATTGAAGTTCAGTTACGACCAGCAGCGGCGTCCCGAATATCACCGGGCTGTCGTTGCCGGAGGATGGATATATCATTGGCAGAACCGTATCAATACGCTTGCGCGGCATACTTTCAAGCTGGTAGATATCAACTATGTTTTTTTGCCGGTTATGGATGAGGAGTTCAAAAACAGCCTTCCGGAAACGACTGCCCTGTATAATTATTCCAATCAGTTTATTGTGAGTACTGGGTATACCTTTACATTTAATAATTATGATCCGATGGAACGGGGGCGCAACACCTCTTCCTTCCGTTTGTCGCTGGAATCCGCCGGAAATACGCTGTATGCCATGTCGAACCTTTTCGGGGCGAAGAAAGACCACAACCGTAAATATAACCTTTTCGGAATCAATTATTCGCAGTTTCTGAAGGGAGATATTGATTTTGCACGAAGCCTTACGGTGGATACCCGCAACTCGTTTGCCTTTCATGTCGGGACGGGTGTGGCATATCCATATGGAAACGCCAGCGAGATACCCTTTGAACGACGCTATTATGCAGGCGGAGCTAATAATTTGCGCGGGTGGAACATTCGTTCGCTCGGACCCGGAAGTATGCGTAAGGACAGCGTGACCTCGTTTGTACATCAGGCAGGCGATATCCGCATGGATGCCAGCGTTGAATATAGGAGCAAGTTGTTTTGGAAATTCGAGCTTGCTGTTTATGTGGATGCAGGCAATATATGGACGATCCATAAATATGATTATCAACCGAGAGGGAATTTCGACTTTGGGCGTTTTTATAATGAAATTGCCATTTCGTATGGTTTGGGATTACGTCTTGATTTCGATTATTTTCTGATACGGTTGGATTCAGGTATCAAGGCTTATGATCCGCAGGAAACAGGCATCAGGAGATGGGCCATTTCGCATCCCAACTTCAATAATAACTTTGCATGGCATTTTGCGGTGGGTTATCCGTTCTGAAAAGTTAAAATTCAAATAATGCTTTGTCATTTAAAATTTTTTGTCTACTTTTGCTGGCCCAAATGAGGTTCATTAAATATCGAAAAGAATTATGAAGAAGTTAAGTTTTTATTTTATTAAATGTTTGTTTGCAGTATTAATTTGCACAGTTTTAATTAGTTGCGAAGAGAAGGCTGACCCGCTTCCCCATTATGTGATTTCAAACGTTACAAAATGCGAAAGAGAATCGGTTAAAATGCTTATGACGTATAGCGGAAATACTATTTCAACGTATAACTGGTATGAAAATGACGCCTTAGTGAGCAGTTCAAATGTAAAATATACACCGGGAAGTATTTCATTTACACTTAAGGATGTACGCTATGATATTCAGTTGGCGCTTACGAAAGGAGGATTCCGAATAGAGAGTATGAGGGCATCGAGCGGCATCGCTACGTTGTACAGTGTTGATTATTGGTTTGACAAAGAAAACCGGTTAGAAAAAGCGCTTGTCAATGGCAGTACTTTGGACAATCCGCATCAGGCTACATCAGTTTGGGTTTCCTATAAATACGAAGGAAATAAAATCACCACCTCTGATGGCGGTTATCTTGAATTATCAGTCGATGAAAACGTAGGTAATGTTTGCAATGTACTTGATTTTGCAGGTTCACGGCTTACGTCAACTTATGTCATTAATCCTGATTTTTATTTCTTAAACATATATGGCACCCCAATCACAAAATTGCCCCAGGGTCAGACGGTTTCCTACAACGAGAAGAATCAGTTGTCGCGTGTCGGGAAATATTATTACGAATATTGAAACAAAAAAAAAGCGTTGCCATGCAACGCTTTTTTTTATTACCTTTTACGGTTCCCGTATCGACTCATAAATTTATCAACACGTCCTGCCGTGTCCACCAACTTGGCTTTCCCTGTATAGAAAGGATGCGAAGTATTGGAAATCTCAAGTTTCACAAGCGGATACGTAACGCCGTCTATATCAATCGTTTCCTTTGTATTGATGGTAGAACGGGTGATGAAGACATCCTCGTTCGACATGTCTTTAAAGACTACCTGGCGGTAGTTTTTCGGGTGAAGTTCCTTTTTCATTGCTGTATAAATAATTTTGTTAAAATCGTTGATTTCGGGTCGCAAAGGTAAGGGAAAAAGTTGATTCCGCAAAAAAAATCCCTATTTTTTTAGCCATCCGGTAGATTTTCAATTTTCAATTTTCAATTTTCAATTAATTTTTACTACCTTTGTAGCACAAAACCGAAATTATTCATTTCTTAAAACAATAAAAACATGATCAATTACAAAGATTTAGGATTGGTGAACACGCGCGAAATGTTTGCCAAAGCAATGGATGGGGGTTATGCTATTCCGGCCTTCAATTTCAACAACATGGAACAGTTGCAGGCAATCATTCAGGCTGCTGTAGAAACAAAATCGCCGGTGATCCTTCAGGTTTCGAGCGGTGCACGCAAGTATGCCAATCAAACGCTGTTGCGTTACATGGCAGAAGGAGCGGTTGAGTATGCAAAAGAATTGGGTTGTGAGGCGCCGCAGATTGTACTTCACTTAGACCATGGCGATACTTTTGAGTTATGCAAAAGTTGTATAGACATGGGCTTTTCGTCGATAATGATTGACGGATCGCATCATACGTATGAAAATAATGTGGCGCTGACGAAGCAGGTAGTGGAATATGCGCATCAATTTGACATAACCGTAGAAGGCGAGTTGGGTGTGCTGGCAGGCATTGAGGACGATGTGGTGGCTGAGCATCACACCTATACAAGGCCGGAAGAAGTCGTTGATTTCGTGACGAAAACAGGATGCGATTCGCTTGCCATCTCTATTGGTACATCGCATGGCGCAAACAAATTTAAACCGGCTCAATGTACGCTTGACGAAAATGGCCGTTTGGTTCCCCCGCCGTTGGCGTTTGATATACTTGAAGCTGTTGAAAAACAATTACCCGGATTTCCTATCGTATTGCATGGCGCCTCGTCGGTTCCGCAAGAAGAAGTTGAAACGATTAATAACAATGGCGGCGCGTTGAAAGATGCGATAGGTATACCGGAAGACCAGTTGCGCAGAGCCGCCAAATCGGCAGTATGCAAGATCAATATCGATTCCGACAGCCGTCTGGCAATGACGGCAGCCATCCGAAAAACATTTGCGGATAGCCCTGCCGAATTCGATCCCCGAAAATATCTCGGCCCGGCGCGCGAAAATGCAAGGAAACTGTATGTCCATAAAATAAAGGAAGTATTGGGATCGGATAATAAATTGTAATATAGGGAGTAAATGTGAATAATAAATTACGAATTGTGAATTACTAATTACGAATTGAGAATTACTAATTAGGAGAAATTATGAAACAGTTTTTTAAAATGATGTTTGCTTCCGCGTTGGGCGTATTCATCTCAATCGGTCTCCTGATGCTGATATGGTTTGTCATGATGGCAGGCATGCTCTCGTCCATCACATCATCGACGCAACGTATACCGAAGAGTGATGAAAAAGTGCTTGTGCTGCCCTTGAGAGGCGCTTTAGCAGATGTTACGAACGACAGTCCGTTTGCAAGTCTGTTAAATCAGAAAAAAAGCCTTTCCATCAGGGATGTTCTTGATGCGATTGAGACAGCAAAGGAGAGTAAGCAAATCGAAGGCATCTATTTAGATATTTCTACCCTAATAAGCGGTACGGCGGGTGTTGACGTGATTCGCCGTGCGCTGGCTGATTTCAGAGAGAGCGGTAAGTTTGTTGTTGCTTATGCCGATAACTATACCCAGAGCGGTTATTACCTTGCTTCGGTTGCCGATAAGGTATTTATGAATCCCCAGGGCGCTTTGGCTTTGACAGGGTTTGCATCACAACCCACGTTTTATAAGGGAATTTTGCAAAAAGCCGGTATAGAAATGATGATCTTTAAGGTTGGTACATTTAAAGGCGCCGTGGAACCGTTTATGCTTGATAAACTGAGTGATGAGAACCGCGAGCAAATCACTTCATACCAGCAGGGTATTTGGAAAAATGTCGTAAAAGGCATTGCCACTGCACGGGCTATTACAATCGATCAAGTTAATAACTTTTCCGATCAGGGGCATATGTTTTCAACTGCTCTGAAAGCCGTTGAATACGGATTAGTTGACGAGTTGAAATATAAGGAAGAGGCAACAAAATATGTAAAGGGACTTGTGGGCGCTGATCTGAATAAAAACCTGAAGGCGGTCGATGCAACAAGTATTAAGGGGCTGAAGAAGAAAAACCCGGTAGTGAAAGGCGACCAGATTGCGGTTATCTATGCCGAAGGAGAAATCACAAGTTCCGAACTGACGTCGCCTTACAGCAATGCGAATGTCATTACGGAAAAAATGGTAGACGAGCTGATCAAATTAAAAAGAAACAATAAGGTGAAAGCAGTCGTCCTGCGCATCAATTCACCGGGAGGAAGCGGTTATGTGTCGGAGCAGATTTGGAAACAGGTGAATGATCTGAAAAAGGAAAAAACGATTGTCGTTTCGATGAGCAATGTGGCTGCTTCAGGAGGTTATTACATTGCCTGCGCCGCCGATAAAATCATAGCCGAGGCCAACACGCTTACAGGCTCTATTGGCGTCTTTGGCATTTTTCCAAATGCTTCCGGCCTGTTTCAAATGCTGGACTTGACAACGGATGTCGTAAAAACAAACACCTTTGCCGATTTTGGTGATCCGTCGCGCCAGATGCGCAAAGATGAAAAAGAACTATTGCAAAATTATATCGAGAACTTCTATGATGTTTTTCTCACACGATGCGCTGAAGGACGCGGAAAAACAAAAGAGGAGATAGACGTCATCGCACAGGGACGTGTCTGGACAGGTGAAAAAGCTTTGGAATTAGGATTGGTAGACGAGTTGGGCGACATCGACCGCGCTATAAAAGTAGCGGCAGAGTTAGCCAACTTATCCGATTATCAGGTAAAAATAGTTTCTGATTCCTCCGATACATTAATGGATTTTTTGAAAAAACAAATAGGCGACATAAAATCTTCGATAATCAGGGATGCGATAGGCGATGATTATGAAATGCTTCATACTATTCGTGCCATTAAGCAAATGAGTGGTATTCAAGCGCGTTTGCCGTATGACATAGAGATTCTATAGCGCAAATGAACAGAAAAAATGCGTTTGTACGTTTATTGCTAACGCCTTTTGCATATCTTTACGGTTTTGCAGTATGGTTTCGAAACCAATTGTTTGACTTAAAAATGCTTCCCTCCAGGAAGTACCCTGTACCGGTAATATGTATCGGAAATATTTCCGTCGGTGGTACTGGGAAGACGCCTTTTACGGAATATTTGATTGCATTGCTGGAAAAACAATTTCGCGTCGCATCGTTAAGTCGCGGATATAAACGTCAGACAAAAGGGTTTG
>Ga0082212_10008251_pt1 | contig 13638 bp, 10 predicted proteins | sample TergutNt197P3_FD_71548 | JGI IMG/M metagenome (GOLD analysis project Ga0082212, IMG submission 71548) | Neocapritermes taracua P3 segment gut microbial communities from Petit-Saut dam, French Guiana - Nt197 P3 | ecosystem: Host-associated > Arthropoda: Insects > Digestive system > Gut ... | reverse complement strand
AACACCGGAGGCACAACGCACAAAGCCCGACCCGATGCCTAGCACTTCACAAGGGGCTGTCCCTAGTCCATGCAATCTCAAGAGTTACGGCAACATCGCCGCCACTCCGCTTTCCGACATTTCAATTTTCACCGGGCAGTCTAGCACACCCCATGTCAGGAAGCGTCAGCAAAAGTGATGACGTTTGTTAGAGCGTGTCCAGACCAATTCGGAATTCGCTCTAAATAGAAAGTCGGCAACGGTGCCGCCATACTGAATTCATTTTTTCTGTTTGTCGATATAGCAATCGTGCTCGTAGCGTAAGCAACATTTCAAACGACCACAATGACCGGCGATTTTAGCGGGATCGAGCGAGACTTTTTGTAATTTTGCCATTTTAATCGTTACGACGGGCGTGTCGTTCAAAAAACCGCCGCAGCAAACGTCGCGTCCGCAGTCGCCGAGGCAGGGAAGCAATTTCATCACATCCCGGACGGTAACTTGACGCATCTCAACACGAGTCTGAAACTCGGCAGCAAGTGCTTTGACAAGTTCTCTAAAATCGATTCGTCCATCGGCAGTATAATAAACAACGATCCGTTCGCCGCCGAAAACATGTTCGACCCGCACTAACTCCATGACCATTCCCATTTCCTGAACGATACGTCGGCAACACTCCAATCTCTCCTGTTCGATAAGTCGAAATTTTCGGTCTTCGGCTTCGTCGGCTTTCGTCATGGAGCGGATAATTCGGTTTTCGATAAATCCGCCTTCGAGTTTTTCCAGAATATCCGGGGTCGCTTCGCAACGAACAATACCAACCTCTTGTCCGCGGGGAGTTTTCACGATGACCCGGCAGCCATACCGAAGAACCAGATCGGCATGCGAAAACACTCCGAGCAACTGCATGGCTCCGTAATGGACTATGTACTTCATCGTGTTACCACCCTTCGCACCTTTTAGCGCAGCGTACCGAATACACAAACGTTAACTGCATCCCAAACTTTTTCCGCAGTTGTAGCACAGATAACAATTCCCATTTCGCACCGTAATGGCTCCGCAAGCATCGCATAGAGGAGCATCCGATTGAAAATTTTTGTACGGTTCATCCAGCGTCGAGCGGGTAAAAGTTTCCAGTTTTCCATTCTCTGACGCATCAGTGTGCGCCACTGCACTGTCGATCACCGAAATACTTGTTACCGAAACCGGCTCCGAATCAGACTTCGATGTGCCTGACCGCTTGTTTTTTTCAACGGTCGCCGGACCGCAACGCCGATCCTTGCCGGTCCATTGCGAGTCTTTGTCTTTGGGCGGGGGAGGAATCGTTTGATCCGGCAAGAATGTCCGACCTAGCCAACGGAAAATGTAGTCCACCAGACTTTTTGCAATCGGAATGTCAGGATTTTTCGTGTGTCCCATCGGCTCAAATCGAGTGTGCGAAAATTTTTCGACATACACCGACAAAGGCACGCCATACTGTAAACTCATCGAAATCGAAGTGCCGAAACAATCCATCAAACCGCCGATGGTACTCCCTTCTTTTGCCATCGTGATGAAAAGTTCTCCAACTCGATCATCAGGGTACAAACCGACGGTAATGTATCCTTCGTGTCCCGATATGTTGAATTTGTGCGTTACCGATTTTCGCGTGTCCTGTAGACGCTCCCGGCGAGGTCCCGCCAATTTTCGCTTTTCTTTTCGGGAAAGTTCCTGCTCCCCCTCTTTTTTTCCGCCGTCGTCAGAAGTGGAAAGCGGTTGTGCTCCCTTGGAACCATCCCGATAGACGGCAACTGCCTTCAACCCCAATTCCCACGCCATCATGTAGGCGTTGGCAATATCTTCGACCGTCGCACTGTTCGGCATGTTGACCGTCTTGGAAATTGCGCCGGAGATAAACGGCTGCGCCGCCGCCATCATTTTGACGTGGGCATCCCACGGAATGCAACGTTCCGAACCGGGAGTCGGGAAGGCACAATCGAACACCGGCAAGTGGGCATCGACAAGATAAGGGGCTTCGTGGAGCGTCCCTTTTTCCTGAACATGACCGACGATACCGGAAATTTCCTCATCAGTGTACCCGAGCGTTTTGAGAGCCAGCGGAACCGTTTGGTTGACGATTTTCAGCGTACCGCCTCCGGCAAGTTGCTTATATTTGACCAAGGCGATGTCTGGTTCAATGCCGGTGGTATCGCAATCCATCATGAAACTGATCGTTCCCGTTGGAGCAAGAACCGTTGATTGAGCATTGCGGAAACCATACCGGCTTCCTGAATTGCGAACGTCGTCCCAAAGGTGCTGTGCCCGCCTTTTTAGGTAGTTGGGACAATTACCGATTCGGTTGACGGCTTCCCAGTGTTGGTCAATAATGCGCAACATGGGTTCACGGTTGCGAGAGAACGCCTCAAAGGGACCGACAATGTTTGCCAGTTCCGCACTCGTTTGATAGGCGGCTCCGTGCAACAGTGCCGTTACCACACTGCACAGTCCCCGGGCTTCATCGGAATCGTAAGGAAGTCCGAGGCTCATAATCAAACTGCCGAGATTGGAATAGCCGAGTCCGATGGCGCGGAATTTATGACTGTTTTCAGCAATTTTTTTGATGGGATAACTTGCCCTATCTACGAGAATCTCTTGGGCAATGAAGAAAATCCGGCTGGCTTGAATGAGCCGCTCAGCATCGAAAAGTCCATCTTCCTGCCGGAACTTCATCAGGTTAATGCTTGCTAAATTGCAGGCGGTATCATCTAAACTCATGTACTCGCTGCACGGATTCGAGGCATTGATCCGTCCCGAATTCGGCGTGGTGTGCCAGCGGTTGATCGTCGTGTCGTATTGAACACCGGGATCGCCGCATGCCCAAGCGGTACTGGCAATTTTGTCGAAAACCTCCTTGGCGGGATGTTCCGGTCCTTTTTTGGTGGGGTCAGTAACCCAGCGGGTTGACCAGATTCTATCCTCTTTGACCGCATTCATAAAATCATCAGTCAGCCGGACGGAAAGATTGGCATTTTGATAAAGAATTGACGAATAAGCATCTTCGTAGGAAAACCCTTGTTTCATAAGAATTTTTGCCTTCTCTTCCTCTCGCAGTTTGCAGTCGATGAACTCCATAATGTCAGGATGAGTTACTTTGAGTGACTGCATTTTGGCAGCACGCCGGGTTTTTCCACCGCTTTTGACGACTGCTGCGATTTGGTCATAAACCCGCATGAAGGAGAGCGGACCGGAGGGTTTGCCTCCGCCTGCCAATTTTTCCGTGCTGGACCGGATCGTCGAAAGATCAGTGCCGGTGCCGCTGCCGAATTTGAAGAGCATCGCCTCGCTTCGGGCAAGGTCCATAATCGCCTCCATGTTGTCTTCGACGCTCTGAATGAAGCATGCGGAAGCCTGCGGATATTCGTAGGAATTGTCTTGTTGTTTTGCTTCCCCTGCCCGCTCTTCCCAGTGCCAGGTGCATTTTCCGCCGGTGATTCCGTACTGCGGAAACAGTCCGACGTTAAACCAGACCGGCGAATTAAAGGAGCCGTATTGATGGAGCAGCAGCCACGTCAGATCGCGGTAAAAGATTTCTGCATCGCTGCGTGAAGCGAAATAGCCGTCGTCGAATCCCCAGTCGGCAATGGTGCGGCTGACACGGTGCATGACCTGCCGCATGCTCTTTTCCCGCTGAGGGGTGTTCGGTTCACCGAAGAAATACTTACTGGCAACAACATTGACAGCGAGTTGGCTCCACGTACTGGGAAATTCGCAATCGCTTTGCTCGAAAAAGATGGACTCGCCGTCCCCTTTGATGGTAGCAGTCCGGGTCGTCCATTCGACGGTCTCAAAGGGGTCGCGGACATTTTCAGGACAAAATGCCGGATTCATCCTGAGTCCTACGAGAGAGACGGCTGCCTCAAAAGGATCGGTATTGACAGAAGTAACAGCATCCAAACTGGCGGTGGTATCCATAATCGAAGGAATAATGTTATGAGGCAAAAGCAGTCCTTGGGGTCGAAGAAACGAATCCGTTCAGACACCCCACGCCGCTACCTTACCTCGCGTGAAAAGACTGTATTTAGTAGTACGCCGTCAAAAAGGCTACGATATGTAGTAATTTTCGGCGTTGGGAGTATCATACCATCTGGGGGGAGGGTGTCAAGCCGAAGGAGGGAAAATTTCAAAAATTCCGGTGAAAAAAGGAGTTACGGATTTCCACTTTTGGGGGCTCGGAGGTAAAAAATGTCATTTTGCCCCTCGCAAGTCCTTGTCCGGTAAGAGTGTGCAACGTTGATGGTAAAAATGACCGCAAAATGCGGTCTATGATTTATTCATCATTTCCCGCCCGTTCGTCTTGATTTGCAGACTCAACCCAAGCCAGCAGGAGCATTTCAAGCAGCATGCGGACAACCACAATGATTGCAATACAACCAAATGCAACGACGGATAATCCGACGGAATGTTTTGCCAAATTTTCCAACAGATTATTCTGATCGATGCAGTCCTTACAAAAATAAAACAGTTGCCAGAAGATACCCAGCATACAAACAACGACAACGATATAGTAGAGAGCCTTAACGCTATGGATGACAAGGTCGTTTCCTTCAATCGTATAGACACGGCTAAAAGAAATGTCCAGTGCTTTCCAAAGAGCACTGAAAGCACTTTCTCTTCGAGCAATACGAAAGGAACGCTCACTTGCGGCGGCATTGAATGCTGTTACTTCGTTGGCGATGTCCTCCATACCGTCAAAGGCAAAGGGAAAATCGGTTGCAACGGGTTCGGTGCCCGCCGTCGACTCTGGGACTTGTGACCGGGAACTGACCGGCGGGGCAGAGGAAGGGGGAGGCGGAGCGGTCGTTTGATTGCCAAAAACGATTCCCTGTATGGAATCCGCAAAAACTTTTGTCCCGGCAACAATAACCAGATCATCCGGCAATACGGAGCCTTTCCGAGCCAAATCGAACAATCGTGTTTTCGTTACGGAAACACGTTGCCCATCAAGCCGAATTTCGAACATGACTTCATTCTCCGGTTCGGGCTGTTTTGGTTGCAAATTCTCCATGGTCATGTTTGGTTTAACAATCTGTGTGGCAGTTTCGTTTGATTGCGGCTGTGTTACCATCGAGGAAGAAGACAATTCAAAGAATTCACCTTGTTGCGATGCAGGTGTTGTCCCTTCCTTAATGGATACAAGGAACAGATGTGTTCCTACCGTGAGTTTGTCTCCATCTTTGAGCGTCTGTACAGTCTCAACCCTTTTGCCATTGACCAAAGTTCCGTTTTCGCCTCCTAAATCCTCTACCTTCACCGTGTCGGCATCCGTCAATATTGTACAGTGATGCCGACTGACCTTGGTACTATGCGAACGAAGATTGCATCCTGCCGATCGTCCGATCACAAACGAGGGTATCGTGACAGGGATTACCTGACCGTTGTTTCGACCATCTGCCACAATTAGTTGAATTTGCATTACCGACTTCCGCGATAGCCCTCCACTCCATTCGTAGCAGTGTATCATAATCGGAGAAGGACCGCAAGAACCATGACTTGTCTTGCATAATCAAGGGTGCATCAAAGTTCAGTTGCGCGATTGGGCAAGATAGGGTAAACTGGCAATTTACATTTTATCCTTTCCCCCATTGCCTCTCATGAAACATCAAGACCAAGCCCCATCCTCCGCATCTTCGCAGCCCGTCGTCGCTCAAAACGAAGGAGAAGTTCACTTCCTCGCCCAAGCCCTTGATTACTATCGAGCCGTCCAACGTGCAGGTAAAGACGCACCCTTCGGACAATTCTTGAACCGAGCCGACGCCGCTGCCAACGAAAAAGGACAAGAACTCGTGCGGCAATCCCTCGAAAATATCATCCAAGGAGAAATCGACGAAATCGAAAAAAAAAAGGAGTCGCGGCTCTGTCCGAAGTGCCAGAGAAAAAGAGAACACCTCGGCACCCGCAGTAAAACCATCCGAACCTCCAGTGGAACCATAAAGCCAGAACGGCGTTACGAAAAATGCCACTCTTGCGAACAAGGGCTCAGTGTCGCGGATGCGTCTCTTGGATTGGAAAAAGATTACAGCATCGGTTTTCTGTTCCTTGCCGTCCGAGCGGGGTCGAAAGGTTCCTACAAAGATGCCCAAGAGGACATGAAAGTCTGGCGTGGATTAGAAGTTTCGCACGAGACGATTCGCAAACTCTGTCATCAAGAGGCATCGAAAGTCAAACAGTTTGTGGAAGAGTCCGCAGAGGTTCCGAAAGACTTCATTGCTGCCGAGGGCAATGTTGAAATTACGATTGATGCAACGAAAGTCAACACGTTGGATGGCTGGCGTGATATGAAAATCGGCATTTTCTCCAAGCGTTTGCAGGGTGAAGGCGTGGACATCTCGTACTGGGATAAGCGGAATAGGCGTATGCTGCCGGACACATCGGCTTGTGTGGCGTTTGCCTCCATAGAGGAAAAGGATTTGTTCCAAAAGCGGGTGAACGCTTTCCGAAGCCGGCTGCGGGTCGGTTCGACAGGAGACATTTCGGCACTGGGTGATGGAGCAGAATGGATTTGGAACATTATTCGCGAAGTGTTTGGCAACGTGCGTGAGTGCTTGGACGTTTATCATGCATTGGAACATTTGAGCGGTACGGGCAAGGTGCTCTACAAAGAGGGAACAGAGGAGTATCAACAGTGGAAAGAGGCAACGAAGTGGGAACTGTTAGAGAGTGGTTTTGAGAAGATTAAAAGTCGTTTGGATCAATTGGAGAACATGGTTCAAGATAAGGATGGGCGGGAGTCGTTACGAAAGTTGCGGGGATATTTGGAAACGCACAGGTGCCGATTGGGATATCGTGAGCGACTGGCACTGGGTCGGGTGATTGGGAGTGGGCAGGTAGAGGGTGCCTGCAAGAGCATGATTGGGAGGAGGTTGAAACAAACTGGAGCGCGGTGGAATGTGGAGAGACTCAAAGAAATGGCTCTGCTATGTTCCGTCCACTACTCAGACCTCTGGGAAAGGTATTGGACACAAGCAATGTGATGCAAAGGGCGATCAACGACAAAACATGCACGCAACAAAACCAGACAAGCCAATTCGCCCAAGTTCACAACTGAACTTTGATGCACCCGTGCGTCCACGTCACCGTTCCCGCTCGCTTGACCTTTGCATCGAGAGGCATTAAAATTGTCTCTCATATTTTAGATGAGAGTGCCCATTGTTACTCCCTGTAATCTTATAATTAAGGGACATCAGAGCGATGGAGACTTAAATAGACTAGCCGCCCTTGCAGGTTATAATTTTGTTCCGATTGGACAGGGTGAAAAGCAAAATAGCCCCCAAACCATCGGAACAAGTTATCACCCCCCAATTCCTAACACCTCCAACGATGCCTTCCAAAACGCTTTCAGAACTTGCCGCCCTGGTCGGCGGAGTCGTCGTGGGAGACGGAAGTTTGCCCATTACCGGAGTTGCTCCGCTCCAAAGCGCAACCGCTTCCGAACTAACGTTCCTCGAACGTGCCGACAGGGTTTCACTCTTGCAACGAAAAAGCAGAGCCGGTGCCGTTGTCGTGCCGACCGGCACCGTCGCCGAAGGCTTTTCGGTCATTCAAGTTGCCAATGTGTTGGAAGCCTTTGAAAGAATCGCCCGACTCTTGACTCCGCCGCGTGAAGATGCAATTCTCGGTATTAGCGACCGAGCCTTCATTCATCCGACCGCAACCATCGGAGCCAACGTTGCCGTCGGACACTTCGCCGTCGTTGAGGAAGATGTCGTTTTGGGGGACAACGTGCAGATTCACTCCGGCGTTCACCTTGCCGCCGGTTGCGTCATTGGCGAGGATACCGTCATTTTCCCCAATGTCGTACTGTACAGGGACACGATGGTCGGTTCTCGTTGCCTTATTCACTCCGGGACGGTCATTGGGGCGTTCGGCTTTGGTTACGACAGTTCGCAGGGAGTGCATAAACTATCGCCGCAGATCGGAAACGTCGTGATCGGCAACGATGTCGAAGTTGGAGCAAACAGCACGATTGATAGGGCGACGTATGGTTCGACGATCATTGGCGATGGTACGAAAATCGACAATTTCGTGATGATTGCCCACAACTGCAAAATCGGCAAGCACAATTTGCTCTGCGCTCACACGGGCATTGCCGGCAGTACAACGACGGGTGAGTACGTGGTGATGGCAGGCCGGGTGGGGGTGAAGGATCACGTCCACATTGGCGACAGGGCGACCATTGGAGCCATGGCAGGCATTTTGGCAGATGTCGAACCCGACGTGCGGATCGTGGGTATTCCTGCGACACCGGAAAAGGAGCAAATGCGGATTCAAATTGCCTTGCAACGGCTTCCTGAAATGCAGAAACAATTCAAAGCATTGCAAAGTGAGGTCGAAAAATTGAAAGCCGAAGAGATCAGGAGGGATTAGAGCGTATTCCGAATTGGTCTGTAATGGCATTATTCACAAAGCCCTCACCCGCTCTATGGGAGATTTTTCGCTAAATTTCAAAAAAAGAGCAAAGTCTGGATACCGGAAACTCCGATGAAAGTGAGGCAGGGCAGTAGCCTTGGATGCCAAATCAAGTGTGTTTTCCCGGGGGGGATGGGTCCGGTGCGATGACTTTTCTTGATAATAGTCGCCCGGACTTTTTTTACGCGCCTGTCGTAGCCGAACTTGCCAATTTGATCGGCACTCGACCGCCGGGCGAGTGCGTCACCGCTCGGCGCGCGGTGACCTACCTGTAGCCAGCGAAATGCCGACCAAGAGCGGCGGACGCAAGTCCGCCAGCGGATTCCAGCATTTATGCCACAACTTTGAGTGTTGGTTTGAAAAAGATCAGATCGTTTCCTGTGCTTTCCGGGAATCTTTCCTTCACGTCTGTAATGTCAATGATACCGAGCGGCAAGCCCTTACTGTCCGTAATCGGCAGTTCACTGATTTTTTTGTCTTCCATGACCGTTATTGCCTCCAACATTCGCGTTCCCGAAGCAACGGTTGTCGGGTTCATTGTCATCACTGTTCTGATCGGGGCATCCAAAAGGTGTTCCTTGTGTTGCTCAAAAAGCCTTGCCAAGTCGCTGTCGGTAAAAATCCCCGACAATCGCCCATCGTGCTGCGTCAATAAAATCGCTCCGGGTCGCCGCCCTACGACACTATGCTGCGCAAATGCCTGTCGAACAGTGTCCGAATCGGGAGCGATCCGGCAACGATCCAAGGTGCGCATGTATTCGTCCACCAAACTTAATTTGCGCCCGAGTGCTCCGCCCGGATGAAATTTTGCAAAATCTTCTGCCTGAAAACCACGCCGCTCACTAACGGTCAATGCCAATGCGTCTCCCAGTGCCAGCATCACAGTGGTACTGGTACTCGGGGCGAGTCCATGTTCGTCCGCCTCGTCAAGCCGACCAATGGGCAATACGATTTCGGCACTTTTGGCAAGTGTATTTTTATCCGAAGCCGTGATGGCAATGATGGGAATGTGAAGCGAGCGAAGGGAGGGCAAAATGCGGTTGATTTCTTCGGTTTCGCCGCTGTGGGAAAAGATCACCATCACATCATCGGATTTTATTTTGCCCAAATCGCCGTGTAGGGCTTCGGCTGGATGAAGGAAGTGGGAGGGAGAGCCTGTCGAAGAAAGTGTGGCGGACACTTTTTGTCCCATGATTCCTGCTTTTCCCATACCGCAAACGACAACCGTTCCCCGGCAATGGAGGATACGATAGACGGCTTGCAAAAATCGGGCATCGAGTTGGGAGGCAAGTTTCCGAATGGAAAGGGCTTCTCGCCGCAAAATTCGTTTCCCATGAGTTAAAACGTCCAGCATTGTATTTCTGTGTTTGGGGCAAAACTAATGACATGGGGAATGGTAGAAAATTTTGGCAAACAGGTCAAGAGAAAATTACGGTTCCTCGTGTGGTGGAGAACTTGCCGCTTCGCTATACCATTGCTCCTGTGCGCAATTTTTGGTACTATTTGTTGCATGACAAAACTATCCCTTCCCCAAGGTTATCGGTTCGCAGGAGTTCACTGCGGTTTGAAGTCCGATTCCAATCTCCTCGATCTTACGTTGGTTGTTTCCGACTTCCCGGCAACGGTTGCTGGTGTCTATACGCAAAACCTCGTTTGCGGAGCCGCCGTCGAAGTGGATCGTCCCCGAACGCCCGGCACCGGCTTCAAAGCGATGGTCGCCAATTCCCGGATTGCCAACGATTGTACCGGAGAGCAAGGTGTCCGTGATGCCCTCGAAATGACCGAACTCGCCGCTCACTATGCCGGTGCACAGCCCGATAAAGCTCTTGTCATGTCCACCGGTGTCATTGGCATCATGTTGCCCATGGATAAAATTCGAGCCGGGATTGCAGAAGCCGCAAAGCAGTTGGCAAGCGACGAAGCATCATTTCACCGTGCCGCACAGGGAATTATGACGACCGACACCGTTGAAAAGACCGCTTCACGGAAAATCACATTCCAAGACGGCACTGTGGTAACGATTGCCGGTTTCTGCAAAGGAGCGGCAATGATTGCTCCGAACATGCGGACGATGCTTGCCATGATTATGACCGATGCCGCTCTCGAACCGGCAGCGGCACAGAAACTTTTGAACGAGTCGGTCGAAGAGTCGTTCAACTGCGTTTCGATTGATGGACACACCAGCCCGTCGGACACCGTATTGCTCTATGCCAACGGATCGGCAATCAAGACGGCAGACGGCAGACGACAGACGGCAGAAGAGGATTTGTCATTGTTCGCAGATGCGCTTCGGGAAATTTGCATCGAATTGGCAATTCAAATGCCGGCGGACGGCGAGGGAGTGTCGCACTTAATCACGGTTGACGTACAAGGTTGTAAAACGAAAGACGATGCGAAAAAAATTGCTCGGCAAGTTGCGGAAGACGTGTTGGTCAAGACGGCAATTTGCGGTGCTGATCCGAATTGGGGACGCATTGTTTCCGCAACGGGAAATGCCGGCGTGCAGTTCGATACTAAGGGAGTATCGTTGCAACTCAACGGATTCGATTTGTTTCGCAACGGCGAGCCGGTGCCGTTTGATAAAGCGGTCGTTTCTGATTCGATTCGGAGCAACCGCGACACGCATATTTTATTAACGTTCAAGGCAGGGGATGCGAGTATCCGTTTTTGGACGACCGATCTTACGACGGAGTACGTCCGGCTCAATTCAGATTATACGACGTAGCGGCACTTGTATTTGATCTGCAATCCGATGACCGCCCAGTGCTTCCTATTGTAAAGGATTACCTGAACGTTCACAATACCTAAACGATACGGTAATAATCTCTGTCCCGAATGATACAGCCGGTGGGCGATTCTGCCCGCATCAATTCCGTGCAGCCGCTACAAGCCATACATACTTTTTTCAAGTCCATTGTCCTGTTCGACATAATGTCTTTTGGCATATCGGAATAGGCAAAGGCTCCGCGCCCAAAACCGAACAACCGTGCTCCCCCGTGCTGAATAATCCCGGCAGCAACCCTGGGCACGAGATGCCGAAGCCATGCCGTTCCCGCCCCGAACATCGGAAGTTCCGGGAGCGATTCCTGCATCTCACGAACAATGTTCACGAATCGGACAACGCCAAAAATCGGGTGTTCATTGTAAGGTTCCGCACCGCGTATCGTTTTTGCATAAGGACGATTGTAGTGCGGATTGAAATAGGGATTGCCGATGGTCGTGTTCAGCAACGGAACACCGAGTTGGTGCAGCATTGCCGCCAGCGATTTTGCTTCCGTCAAATCCCATTGCTTGTAATTGTCCTTGTGGACACCGAATCCCCAGGGATATTTAACAGCATCGTACACGTTCACTCTTGTTGTAACGAAAACGGTCGGGACTTCATTTCGGACTCGTTCAATGGTCTCTCGCAGGAAGCGGGTTCGGTTTTCAAAGGAGCCGCCGTACTTTCCTTCCCGAGTGTGTGCTCCGAGCAGTTCATTTAGCAGATAACCATGACAACTTTTGATGTCCACTCCGTCGAAACCGCACTTTGCGGCTAGTTTTGCTGCCGCCACATAATCGTCTTGCAAGCGGTCCAACTCGTCATCCGTCATGAGAGGGTGGTCCACAGGGATACTGTGTGCCGCATCGAGAACGCCGCTGTGTTGCACAATGACCGGCATCCGCACCCCTCGGGTCGGTTTGCTGTACCGACCGGAGTGAGTCAACTGAAGCACCGAAACGATGTCGTGTCCGAACTGCTTTTTTGCAAGGGAGCGTGTTTTTTCTTCGAGAGCGGCAAACCGATTGACGCTTTTTTCGTTTAGCCAAAACTGCTGCGAATTGGAACGTGCCTCGGAACGTACTGCGGTTGCCTCGAACCAAATCAATCCTGCTCCGCCTGAAGCAAAGCGTTCATACCGGCGAAAGCCGAGTTCCGTCGGTTCTCCTTCGGGACCGGAATCGAAGCCTTCCATAGGCTGCACCACAAACCGATTGGGAAGCGTGAACTTCTTTGCCAGACCAAAGGTCAGCGGTTGGGACAGCACAGAAAGATCGTCGGACATCGGCAATGCACAACCGAGCCGCTCCAGTTCGTTTTGTAACTCGTCGTAGGTGTTGAGAAACGGAAAAGACATAACGGCGATTGTAGGGACTCGCTACTTTTCTGTCAAGCCTCGACATCAAAAAAACGTAACCGTTCACGGACTTTCAGCGCAGCAGTTTGACAAGCCCACCGGCACGGTATTATTTTTTCAAAAGAATAGGCGGCGACAGACCATGTATTAGAAGTGGTTTCATAACTTATTTAGGGTAATGATGGTGCATCCGAGTTGTAGAAATGCGTCAAACATTTCAATTTTACGGTCATACCGCACCACAAGGCGGCGGAAATTTTGAATCCACGCATTCGTCCGCTCGATTTTCCAACGACGACGATAACGACGAAGTTTACGTCCATCTTGCATCGGCGGCTTCACTCGACCCGAGCGATGCGGAGCAATCAAGTCCGTCCCTCTTGCTTTCAATCGCTTTCGTAATGGATCACTGTCCGCTACCTTGTCATAAATCAATCGACCCAGTCTCTTCTTCGGACGACCGCGACCACGCCGTGGAATACGAACTTGCTTGACCAAAGGTTCAATCAATTTGACCTCATGCACCGATGCCGATTTTGTCAAAACAGTCAACGGAATACCATGACCATCACTCAATACCATTATTTTCGAGCCTTTGCCCCGCTTGGTCTTGCCGACTTCTGCGCCCCTTTTTTTGCGGACGAAAACGTGCCGTCCGCAAAAAACTCTTCCAATTTGAGCCGCCCTCTAGCATCAAGCAAACCGAGGATACTCTGCCACGCCGCTAACAACGCTCCTTGCTCATGCCACCATTGTAAACGTCGCCAACAAGTGCTACCCGATGGAAAATGTTTGGGAATGTCTTTGTATCTTGCTCCACTCCGCAAGAGCCAAAGGAGTTATGAAACCACTTCTACTTAATCAACGCCATTTAAGGCGGAAGGTAATAGTCTGCGTACAAAGTTTTGTGGGGGCATTCGTTATTTCGGCAAAGGTAACGCTGTTTGCTGTTTGTATGGATTGTGAGGGAGGGTGCATAAACGTCTAGTTGCGTATTTGGGCGAGATAGGTAAACTAGGTATTCATTTTCCCTTACACCTTTGAAAGGAATCGCTATGACCAAGAAGAATCACCCCTCTCCCGCCCTCACTCC
>Ga0082212_10008250_pt1 | contig 13640 bp, 12 predicted proteins | sample TergutNt197P3_FD_71548 | JGI IMG/M metagenome (GOLD analysis project Ga0082212, IMG submission 71548) | Neocapritermes taracua P3 segment gut microbial communities from Petit-Saut dam, French Guiana - Nt197 P3 | ecosystem: Host-associated > Arthropoda: Insects > Digestive system > Gut ... | reverse complement strand
GCAACGCCCGCTATTGTGCGCACAAACCGCTCAGCGGCGATTTCAGTGGCTGGCCTTTCCGCGATTTCGACGGGCCAGAGAATCCGTTTGAGCAAAAAGACACCTACCTGCGCATAAAAGCGCGTAAAAATCCCGAAAGCAAGGGCAGCACCGGAATTATCGCTTCGGTGAACATGGACGGCGAAGGTTGCTGGGTGAAAGCGCCATTCTATATGGAATGCCGTTTTACGGCGCAGTCGGCGCCCGGCACATGGCCGGCATTTTGGACGCTGACAACTTTTGACGGAACACCGGTTGATGAGTTGGACGTCATCGAAGCCTATGGCGGACGAGGAAAAGGACACCCCAATCATGACGATATCTATTGTATTGTCAGCCATTTCTGGGGGCAAACCAATCCCGACGGAACCCGAAAGAAGGAGTTTGATACACGTGTTCCCATGACACAACTGGCCGGAAAATCGAGCTGGTCGGAAACATTTCACACCTATGGCCTCTATGTGGGACTGGAAGAAACGGTTTATTATTTCAACGACATGGAAGTATTGCGGCATCCTGTCAACGACGTGTCGCGCAACCAACCAACCTTTTTCCTCCTGAATTATGCCATCGGCGGTATCAGCGGATGGCCCGTTGACATGGAACGATATGGAAACGCTTCTGATATGTATGTCGATTACATACGCGTTTATGCCCGGGAACCGCTTGATTACAAAGCGCCCATAGAAAGTCGCCGGTAAACATCGCGACGCCGGAAAAAACAACCAATAAGGCGAAAATGCCCGTTGACTGTTGCGTATTTGACAGCACTCTGCAATTTTATCAACACAAATAGTCTTGAATAACAGGAAATTAACAGGAAATGTTATGGCTTTTAAAAAATTATCTATATTTGCGGCCATAATATTTAGCGTTTTTATAGCGTTTGTTGTTAAAATTAGTTACGAAAACTATCTTACATGAATGTATTAATTTTCAAAAAAATGATGATAACCTTCGCGATGGTTTTTTCATTCATTTTTTTCTCGAAAGCAGAACTAACCAACGATACTATTCAAATTTACAACGCATTGGACAATTTATCGGACATCATTTTCGAAAATGTTGAAATGGATTTATACTCCGAAATAATGACCGAAGCGCTGGTTGCGGACGATGAAATCCCTTCGGCGATAGGTTCCATGATTTCGACATTTGTTTTTCCGCTGAAAGAGACAAGCGTTTCCAGCCGTTTCGGGAAACGAGGCTCGCGCATACATTCGGGCATCGATTTGCGGCTTTCGTATGGCGAGCCAGTAACGTCTGTCCACCAAGGCGTTGTTACCAAAGCCAGTAGTTACTACAGTTATGGAAACCTGATCATTATCGATCACGGGCTGGGCATAGAGACTTATTATTCACATTTGTCGAAAATAAATGTCAAAGTCGGCGACTCGGTGAGTACAGCTCAGGTTATAGGTTTGGGCGGACGTACGGGAAGAGCCACGGGGTATCATCTCCATTTCGAAATCAGGGAAGGAGGAAAAGCTTACAATCCCGAATTGGTGTTCGATTTCGATAATTATGAAATTAAATCCGATATTTACAATAAAAACACGTTGGCCGAATTGGTGCAAAAACCGCGTGTAACAGAAAAGAACCAAGTGATCGACATGGCCAATGTGCCCGAAAAATATGTCATACAGCCTGGCGACTCGCTATGGCGCATATCCCGTAAGTTTCAGGTTACCGTGACCGAACTGTGCGAACTCAATAATCTCAGCACGAGTTCGATACTGAAAGTTGGCGCCCATATCAAGGTATATTAGCAGGTGTTTTGTTAAAGCTTGGCCGATAGTGCAGGGTATCGCGCTATGATAGTTTCGCCATCCCATAAATCAGGCTGAAAGCCTGTAATCAAAAGGATTACGCCCTTTCAGGGCTTAAGGGCTATTGGTCATTTGTTTCGCAGAGCGATACCCTACGCTATTGATCTTACCCCTTGCAGGGGTTGTGCAACAGGCGCCACAGAACCGCGTCAGAGAGGGCTGTAATGTGGGTTAAGATCCATTTAATAAATAGACAGATATATAAAATGTTGACATACAGATAAATATAAAAAATATATAGCTAAATAGAGAAGTATATTCCGGTAAAAGTATCGTTCGTTTATAAATGCTGACTTACTTAGCAATGATTTTTCTCAGGGTTTTAACAGACTTCGGCTCTGATGAAAATCAAAATCTGAAAAAATAATTTTCAGAAACCTGTTGTGCATTTAGGAACAAACTTATAAATTATTAAAAATAAAGTCCATTAGAAAATAGGAACGCGTAAAACGCTTATTATTAATCATATATCCCAGCGAAAGCATTTTGGGATAATAAATCATTGGAAAAAAGCGCCAAACACAGGATATATATCAGGATATTTGCTGTTACGGATTTTTTTTTGAAATTTGTAGAAAACATTTTCATGAAATGGAATCACTTCGCCTTAACTAATTTGAAACTTTGTATGAAACGCTGTGTGTCAATACTTCTGTTTCTCGTTATGTCCGCTTTGGCCTATGGGCAACAGGTTTATTTTGTTGATGGATACCACGGAGGCATATATGGGCACTATCCCGTGGAGTGGAAAACCGGATATATGGTCGATTTAATTGCGGATTATCCCGAGTGGAGGATGTGTCTGGAGATAGAACCCGAAACATGGGATACGGTGGCCGTGCAGACGCCCGGAGATTATGAGCGTTTTCGCCGCATTGTAGCCAACAAGCAAGTTGAATTCACAAACCCGACTTATGCCCAGCCATACTGCTATAACGTGTCGGGAGAGAGCATCATACGCCAGTTTGCATACGGCATTAAAAGCATCAGGAGTCATTTCCCGGAAGTCGAATTTGTAACCTATTCGGTTGAGGAGCCGTGTTTCACAAGTAGTTTGCCGCAGATACTCAATCAGTTTGGTTTTAAATATGCGGTGTTGAAATGCCCGAATACCTGCTGGGGAGGATACACTGCGCCCTATGGCGGTGAGCTGGTAAACTGGATTGGCCCCGACGGCAGTTCCATACTCACGGTTCCCCGTTATGCCTGCGAAGAGCTGGAGAAAAATTCCGTTTGGCAAACCACCGCATGGGGCAACGATGCCAACTACCTAAAGGCCTGTGTAAATTACGGAATTGAGCATCCTGTGGGCATGACATTTCAGGATGCCGGCTGGAAGAAAGGGCCCTGGATTGGCACGGGAAACAGCATTAAAAACAACTCCATCTACGTTACGTGGCGAGAATACTTCGAAAAGATAAGCAACGGCTGGACTAAAGACGACTACCGGTTTTCGCAGGAGGATGTACGCGTGAGCCTCATGTGGGGTAGCCAGGTGTTACAGCGCATCGCAAAGCAGGTGCGCCAATCAGAAAACAAACTTGCCCAAGCCGAAAAAATAGGCGTAATAGCCAATCTGTCTAACGGGTACCGTTACAAGCAGGAGAATCTCGACGAAGCGTGGCGCACGTTGATGCTGGCGCAACACCACGACTCGTGGATAGTTCCTTATAACCGTCTCACCAAACAGGGAACCTGGGCGGATGAAATAGAACGTTGGACAGCTTCGACCGACATGTTGTGCGGCGAGATAATCGACGAAGCGGCAAACAGCTTTTCTGATGGCGAATCATCGGGAGAAAGTTTGTTTCTGCGCGTTTACAACACGCTTGGCATAGCGAGGTGCGAAATAGTATCGATAATTTTACCCGATGAGTTTGCCGCATCGAACCTGATAGTTACGAATACCGCCGGGAAAAAGCAGGAGGTTTGCGTAACAACAATCGATGATAAACCAACTCTGTTATTCGAAGCGGAAGCGCCGGCCTTCGGATATGCCGCCTATCGGATAACGCCGGGCAAAATAACGGCGGAGAAAAGTAAGAATAAGAACAACGGCAAATCTGGCGAATTCATTCTCGAAAACAGCATGTACCGCATCGTGGTTGATCCATCGAAGGGTGGAGTCATCAAAAGCCTCGTGGCCAAAAAAGAGGGCAACAAAGAATTTGCAAATACGGGCGGCGAGTTTTCCATTGGCGAATTGCGCGGATTCTTCTACGACGAAAATACGTTCATGTCATCCATCGAAATGCCTTCCCAGATAACCGTTGTACAAGAAAACCGTTTCGAAAAAACCATCCATATTAGTGGACAGATAGCTTCGCACCTTTTCACACAAACCATAACTATCAGGGAAGGACAACGCAGGATAGAATTCGACCTCGTCATAGACTGGAAAGACAACGCAGGCATCGGAGAGTATCGTCAGAAAGACGCTTTCAATAATAACCACCGGGCTTTCTACGACGACAGGTTCAAACTGAATGTTCTTTTCCCTGTGGATTTGCTGTCGCCCACCCTGTACAAAAACGCTCCCTTCGATGTTTGCCGCAGCGAACTGGAGAACACACATTTCAAAACTTGGGATAGCATCAAACATAACATCATTTTGAACTGGGTCGATATTGCCGAAGGAGAAAACGGGCACGGTTTCGCCCTGCTGACAGACCATACCACATCTTATTCATACGGCGACGAACAGCCGCTGGGACTTACAGTGCAGTTCTCGGGAAATGGCTTGTGGGGGCGCGACTATCTGATTGACAGGCCCACCCACATCCGGTTTGCCGTTATTCCGCACGGAGGGAAATGGGACGCTTCTCACATTCATAACGAAAGTCTGCGATGGAATGAACCGCTCATATGTTCTTTCTCACGCAATGCGAAACCGGGAAACGCCTCGCTGATAAATATCGCAGGAAGTGGTTATGAAATTTCTGCTGCCTACCTGTCGGGCAACGATATTATTGTGAGATTCTTCAATGCCGACGGAGACGATTCTCCGCAGACGATAAAATTCGGAATGCAACTGTCGAAAGTTGAAGAAATCGACCTGAACGACAATACAATAGCCACCCTCGATCCGGTGAAAACAGGAGGCGTCACCCAACTCAAACTCGAAATGCCCCGTTTCGGGCTGAAAACGCTCAGATTAACAAAATAAATGAACATCAGTTCGACTTAAGAAATGATAATATAATGTTGTTTATTAGCATAATATGTCCATTCGGACATGAATATCAATAGAAAATGAATAGTTCAACCCAGCAAATGAGGCTGTTCCAAAAGTGTTTTGGCACGCAGATGACACAGATTTAACAGATGAACACAGATTTTATCGCTGATAATTATATAGATGCTAAAAGATAAATTCAATGATTATACAAATATAATGTTGATAGTCTGCATTATAAAACACTGTTTAATGTAAATTTTTATTAGACTTTATATAAATACATACCTGGTTTATAATCTGCGAAAATCCTTTTCATCTGCTTCATCCGCGTGCTTTTATGACAGCCTCTAAAGCCGATCCATACCCTAATAGGCAAAAGAGCGGTATACTGTTGATATTCAATTCTTAATGGGTTTTTTTCAGATCGAACAGGCGTTAATTACTATTCCAACCAGAAAGCCAAAACGCCGCCACCACATTAAGATCAGGGATTTTTTCTTTTTGCGCATCTGCCCGAAATTCATTACTTTTGTTTCCTAATAAAAAGAAACAAAGACATAAACTAATCGCCCACACCATGAAAATTAACTATTCAATTCTGGTTGCGATTTTATTTTTCGCATTGATCTCGTGTGATCGGGGAACAACTATCCAGTCGAAAAATCGCATTTGGTTTACCGAACCCGCAGCTATGTGGGAATCTACGCTTCCGCTCGGCAACGGGCGCATCGGAATTATGCCCGATGGGAAGATCGATGCCGAAGTGTTGGTTTTAAATGATATCACGCTATGGTCGGGTGGCGTCGAAGATCCCAACAATCCCGATGCGGCTCAATATCTGCCCCAGATTCGGGAGTTGCTGTTTCAAGGACGCAACGACGAAGCCCAGCAATTGGTTTACAATACTTTTGTATGCAAAGGCGTCGGCAGCAGTAACGGCCCCAAAGTGCCCTACGGGAGTTATGAAATATTAGGGAACCTGCATCTGGCGCATCGTTACGACTCGCCCGGCGAGCCTGCAAATTATTATCGCGAACTCAATCTCGACAACGCCATTGCCTCAACATCGTTCGAACAAAATGGCGTAAAATATCATCGCGAATATTTTACAAGTTTCACCGACGATGTGGCTGTGATTCGTTATACGGCCGGGAAAAATGGGAAAATAAATTTTACTGTTGGGATAGACAGACCGCAGGTTTTCAAAACGTCGGTGGAGAACGGCCTCTTGGTCATGAGGGGGCAGTTGGAGAACGGCGTTGACGGAAAGGGAATGCGCTACGTGGCCAAAGTGAAAGCGCTGCCGAAAAACGGAAAACTCACCGAAAATCAAAATTCATTGGAAATTTCGGGCGCCGACGAAGTGCTACTGTTTATTTCCATGGCAACCGACTACCGGAATGGCGATCCAGAGCAGTTTGTGGATAACAAGCTGAATCAGGCTGCGGCAAAATCGTATGGAGCTTTGAAAAAATCGCATATTGGCGAATATCAGTCTTATTTCAATCGTGTATCGCTGAATCTTATGCCTAACGCCGAAAAAGAAGTTTTGCCCACCAACCAGCGTCTGATTGAATTTGCCAAAGACGAAAACGACAATGGATTGGTAAGCCTCTACTTTCAGTTTGGCCGTTACCTGTTAATCAGCAGCGCACATGCGCAGGTGTTGCCGCCCAATTTACAGGGATTGTGGACCAACGCCATCCGTACACCATGGAACGGCGACTATCATCTGAATATCAACGTACAGATGAATCATTGGCCGGCGGAAATTACAAATTTGCAGGAACTTCACCGCCCATTGATTGAGTTTACCAAAAGCCTGATGAAACCCGGTGCCGAAACAGCGCGCGTTTTTTACAATGCCGACGGCTGGGTAGCGCACATGATGACCAATGTGTGGGGATTTACGGCGCCCGGCGAGCATCCTTCATGGGGAGCCACCAATACGGGCGGCGCTTGGCTCATGGCGCACCTGTGGGAACATTTTGATTATAACCGCGATATTTCATACCTGAAAGAAATCTATCCGGCGTTGAAAGGGGCGTCGCAGTTTTTCCTCGATATGCTGGTAACCGATCCCAATACAGGATGGTTGGTTACGGCTCCTTCCACATCGCCCGAAAACGCTTTCATCATGCCGGGAACTCAAAAAAATGTCAGCATTTGCATGGGGCCCACCATGGACAATCAGCTTATACGCGAGTTATTCGGGCACACCATGAAAGCGGCTTCACTGCTGAACACCGACGCGGAATTTTCGCAGCTACTCAAAGCCGCCTCAGGGAAATTACCACCCAACCAGATAGGAAGCGACGGGCGCCTGATGGAGTGGTTGCAGGAATATGACGAAGCTGAGCCTCAACACCGCCATGTGTCGCATTTATACGGTTTGCATCCGGGATACGAAATAACGCCGGAAAAAACCCCCGAACTGGCCCATGCAGCCCGGAAATCGTTGGAGAGAAGAGGGGACGGCGGAACAGGATGGTCGAGAGCGTGGAAAATCAATTTCTGGGCGCGCCTCCACGACGGAAACCACGCCTTCAAGTTGATAAAAAACCTGCTCACCCCGGTTTACGACACCGGCTTCAACTACAGCAACAAAGGGGGTACTTATCCAAACCTGTTCTGTAGTCATCCGCCTTTCCAGATTGATGGAAACTTCGGGGGAACGGCAGGAATTGCCGAGCTGTTTATCCAGAGCCATGCAGGTTTTATAAACATCCTGCCGGCGCTTCCCGACAAATTCACTGAAGGATCGTTCAGTGGATTGCGCGTCAGGGGAGACGGCATTGTTTCGGCGTCATGGAAAGACAACAAACCGGTTGATTTCACGCTGAAAGCAAAGCAGGGCGAAACATTCGTTGTAAAAATTCCTGCAAATCAGAAAATTACGAAAATATCGATAAATGGGAAAACAGCGAATTTGACAACTGAAGACGGATTTATTTCCGCATCCCTGAATATGGGGGAAGAGCTCAAAATCGTTTTCAATTGATTTCTTAGCCACAAAATGAGGTCTGGTAGTCCCCTCTGTTAAACTTTGTTAAGTTGTGTTTAAAGTAGACTAAATTGCAAAAATCTGTGTTATATTGTACGAGATTTAGCAATTAATTATGAAGCCATGTTAGAGTATGCAAAAACCATTCTTCCCCGAATTAGTTTCAGCAATGAGCTATTTCGAAAAGAACTGACAAAATGCATCGGATGGATTGAACCCGATGAGATTGACGAACTAAGACGTTGGGCTTATGATACTTTCGAAGAACAATTTCCGGAAATTCTGGAAGAAGTATTTGCTGGCGTTGCAGCGTAGTTTTTCACCTTTGCCCGGCATGGGCGACTAAGTATAAGTGTTTTTTGTATAATAACTAAGAAGCCCGCTAACAGCGGGCTTCTTAGTTTATTATCAGCGGGTGTTCGAATTATTCGTCATTTTTCTTTTCTTCCTGCTCTTCGTTGGAGCTTTCTTCGACCTCATCGGCAAGTTCTTCTGCGATTTCAGCTTTCACTTCCTCTGCAGTTTCGGCAATGGTTTCCGCTGTCTTTTCTATCTCTTCGGCCACTGTTTCGGCAACCTCTTCGATTTTCTCTTCGACAGTTTCTTTTACCTCCTGAACTTCTTCTTTCAGCTCTTCCACTTTTTCTTCCGCTACTTCTGCCAAATCTTCCATTTTGTTTTCCACCACTTCCACAACAGCTTCGGTTGCTGGTTCCACAATTTCCGCAATAGTTTCTGCCACGGGTTCCACCACTTCTGCAACGGTTTCGGTTACTGACTCGGCCGTTTCCGCGATTTCCTCAGTTACGTGTTCAACCACTTCCGCGATCTCTTCCTTTTTGGGTTCTGCTTTGAAAATTTCTTCTTTTTTGGCTTTCACCTTAGGTGTTGCAGCCGGAGCGGTAGCGACTTCGGGGCCTTTTTTTGTTCCGCTTCTTCTGGCGCGACGTTTTTTGCCTTTTGCGGCTTCTGTTTTGGCAGCCAACATGGACTCGTTGTAGTCAACCAGCTCCATGATACACATTTCAGCATTGTCGCCCAAGCGGTTGCCTGTGCGCAGGATGCGGGTGTATCCGCCGGGACGGTCGCCCACACGCGCCGAAACGTCGCGGAAAAGTTCCGAAACGGCGTTTTTATCTTGCAGATAGCTGAAAACTACCCTGCGGGCATGCGTCGTATCGTCTTTTGCTTTTGTAATAAGTGGTTCTACATACATTCGAAGCGCTTTTGCTTTTGCAACTGTTGTGGTAATCCTCTTATGCAAAATGAGCGAACTGGCCATATTGGAAAGCATGGCTTTCCTGTGAGCGCTTTTTCTACCCAGATGGTTAAATTTTTTATTATGTCTCATTATAACTTAATCCTTGTCTAATTTATACTTAGCGATATCCATTCCAAAACTCAGCCCCATGTCCATAAGAAGGCCATCAAGTTCGGTCAATGATTTTTTGCCGAAATTACGGAATTTCAAAAGATCATTACGATTATATGTAACCAGCTCGCCCAAAGTGTCTACATCAGCCGCTTTGAGGCAGTTGAGCGCCCTAACAGACAAATCGAGATCGATGAGCTTGGTTTTCAGAAGCTGGCGCATGTGCAGAATTTCTTCGTCGAATTCTTCGTTCACCATTTTCTCTTCCGAATCGATGGTTATTTTTTCGTCGGAGAATAACAGGAAATGGTAAATAAGAATTTTTGCAGCTTCTTTCAATGCGTCCTTCGGATGGATGGAGCCATCGGTTGTGATTTCTATCAGCAACTTTTCGTAGTCGGTTTTTTGTTCTACCCTGAAATTTTCGACTGTGTATTTAACTTTCTGAATTGGAGTGTAGATGGAGTCAATGGGAATGATTCCGAACTCGGCGTCAGCGAGCCTGTTTTCGGCGGATGGAACATAACCGCGTCCTCTGTTGATGGTGATTTCCATTTGGAATTTCACATCGGGTTCCATTCTGCAAATGACCAGTTCGGGGTTGATAATTTTGAAACCGGTCATGAATTTGTTGATATCTCCCGCTGTAAATTCTTCCTGTCCTGAAATTGCAATAGATACCTTTTCAGTTTCAACATCTTCGACTTCTCTTTTAAACCGGACCTGTTTGAGATTCAGGATGATGTCTGTAACATCCTCAATTATTCCCTTGATGGTAGAGAATTCGTGGTCGACTCCTTCGATTTTCACGGTTGTGATTGCAAAGCCTTCGAGCGATGAAAGAAGTATCCTCCGAAGTGCGTTACCGAAGGTAATGCCGTACCCTGGTTCCAACGGACGAAATTCGAATTTCCCGAATTTGTCGCTGGATTCTATCATTACAACCTTGTCAGGTTTTTGGAACGCTAATATTGCCATAATAACCTTTCGTAATAAATTTTATTTCGAATACAACTCAACTATAAGTTGTTCTTTGATATTTTCCGGGATTTCTTCTCTTTCGGGGCGGTTGATGAATTTACCGGCCATTTGCGAATCGTCCCATTCAATCCATCCGTAGCGGCTGTACCTGCGTGTGCCGAGCGATTCGGTGATAATTTCGAGCGATTTCGATTTTTCACGAATACTCACAATGTCGCCGGGTTTCAGCGTGTAAGACGGAATATTGACGACATTGCCGTTGACGACAATGTGCCGGTGCGAAACAAGTTGACGGGCTCCTGCTCTCGATTTTGCGATTCCCAGGCGGAAAACCACATTGTCGAGCCTCGATTCGAGTAACTGAAGCAGCACATCGCCTGTTTTTCCTGTCGAAGCAGCAGCTTTTTTGAAAAGGCTGCGAAACTGGCGTTCCAATACACCGTAGGTATATTTTGCTTTTTGCTTTTCTTTGAGCTGCAATCCGTATTCTGATTTTTTCCTCCGTTTGGAATTCAGTCCGTGCATTCCCGGGGGATAATTTTTGCGTTCAAAAACTTTATCGGGCCCGTAGACGGGCTCTCCAAATTTCCGTGCAATTTTTGTTTTTGGTCCTCTATATCTTGCCATTACCTGATTTTTTAATGATTATACACGTCTTCTTTTAGGCGGCCGGCAGCCGTTGTGCGGCATGGGCGTTACATCTACGATTTCGGTAACCTGGATACCGGAATTGGCTACCGCTCTGATGGCGGATTCGCGGCCGTTTCCCGGACCTTTTACAAATGCTTTTACTTTGCGTAACCCCAGGTCGAAGGCTGTTTTTGCACACTCTTCGGCAGCTACCTGCGCTGCGTAGGGTGTGTTTTTCTTTGAACCACGAAAACCTTTTTTCCCGGCTGAGGACCAGCTTATTACTTCACCGTTCATGTTGGTGAGGGTAACAATGATGTTGTTGAATGAGGAATGCACATGAAGCATTCCGTTTGCTTCAATAACAACAACTCTTTTTTTACTTGTTCCTGTCTTTTTTGCCATAATTCAAAAATGTTATTTAGTGGCTTTTTTCTTATTAGCAACAGTTTTTTTCCGTCCCTTGCGGGTGCGCGCATTGTTCTTCGTGGACTGGCCTCTGACGGGTAGTCCGATACGATGGCGGATACCGCGGTAGCAGCCTATGTCCATAAGCCGCTTAATGTTCAGTTGCACTTCGCTACGAAGCTCTCCTTCAACTTTGTAGTTGTCTGTTATGATTTGACGAACGTTACCAAACTGATCGTCGTTCCAGTCTTTTACTTTAAGGTCTCTGTCAACTCCAGCTTTTTCAAGGATTTTGTTAGCGCTGCTTCTTCCTATTCCGAAGATATAGGTTAATGCAACTTCTCCTCTTTTATTGTCAGGAATATCAACACCTACTAATCGTGCCATAGTAATTTTTTTTTGATAATTTTTATCCTTGACGTTGTTTAAATTTCGGATTCTTTTTGTTAATCACAAATAGGCGTCCTTTCCTGCGTACTATTTTGCAGTCGGCGCTCCTTTTTTTTATTGATGCTCGCGTTTTCATTTTTTCGTTAATTTTTGTACCTGAATGTTATTCTTCCTTTTGTCAAATCATATGGAGACATCTCCAATTTGACTTTGTCGCCAGGCAAAATTTTAATATAGTGCATTCGCATTTTACCCGAGATGTGTGCAGTTATTACATGCCCGTTTTCCAATTCAACCCTGAACATAGCATTGGATAACGCTTCTATAATCGTTCCGTCTTGTTCTATGGAAGGCTGTTTTGCCATAACTTACTATTCCTCAAATAAAAAAATTATATTAATACATTGCTTGACCGCCGCCGGTACGTCCTTTAATTCTGCCTGTTTTCATCAACCCGTCGTAGTGCCGCATCAGCAGGTGGCTTTCGATTTGCTGCAATGTGTCCAGGATAACTCCCACAAGAATCAGCAGCGATGTTCCGCCATAGAAATATGCAAAAGATGTGCTGATGCCCATCTTCATGGCAAATGCCGGGAGGATGGTCACAATGCCCAAAAATATGGAGCCGGGTAACGTTATCCTCGACATAATGGCATCAAGGTATTCGGCGGTTTTCTTTCCGGGTTTGACGCCGGGAATGAATCCTCCGTTTTTCTTCATGTCTTCGGCCATTTGAACAGGGTTCACGGTAATAGCCGTATAGAAATACGTGAATGCCATTACCAGAATAAACAGCAAAGAATTGTACCAGAAACCGGTATTATTCGTAAATGCAATCGCAAGTTTACCCAAATTTCCCGAATTGGCAAAACCTGCTATGGTAATTGGCACAAACATAATAGCTTGGGCGAATATGATGGGCATCACGCCGGCGGCATTCACTTTTAAAGGAATGTACTGACGGACTCCGCCATATTGTTTGTTTCCAACTATACGTTTGGCGTATTGAACCGGTATGCGCCGCGTTCCTTGAACCAAAAGGATGGTGCCACAGAATACGAAAAATAAAAGTACGAATTCAATAATCAGCATAAACAATCCGCCGCCGCTCCGTCCATCCATCCTCGAACCGAATTCGGCGATAATGGCAAAGGGCAGGCGTGCAATAATACCAATCATGATAATCAACGAGATTCCGTTTCCGAGGCCTTTGTCGGTAATTCTTTCTCCCAGCCACATCACAAACATGGACCCTGCGGTCAGTATGATGGTGGAGGTTACCGCGAACAGCGCTCCGCTGACGGCGAATGCCGTGTCGGGCAACTGGAGATGCAGATTAGCTATATATGCCGGCCCTTGGAAAAGCAGGATTATCACGGTTAGGTACCGTGTAATCTGGTTGATTTTCCGCCTTCCCGATTCGCCTTCTTTCTGTAATCGTTGGAAGTAGGGGACGGCCATCCCCAACAACTGGATTACAATGGAAGCCGAAATATATGGCATAATTCCCAAGGCAAAAATTGAGGCGTTTGCAAAGGCTCCCCCCGAAAACATGTCGAGCAATCCTAACAACCCATCGGATGTCTGACTTTTTAGTTGCCCCAACTGTGCAGGGTCGATTCCGGGTAACGATACAAAAGAGCCCAATCGGTATATCAGTATGAAAAAGAACGTGATACCAATACGGGTCCTCAGATCCTCAATTTTAAAAATGTTTTTTATCGTTTCAATAAATCGCTTCATTGGGTTTAGATTATTTCGGTGGTTCCTTCTAATTTTTCGATAGCTTCTTTTGCGCTTTTTGAGAAG
>Ga0082212_10008249_pt1 | contig 13643 bp, 9 predicted proteins | sample TergutNt197P3_FD_71548 | JGI IMG/M metagenome (GOLD analysis project Ga0082212, IMG submission 71548) | Neocapritermes taracua P3 segment gut microbial communities from Petit-Saut dam, French Guiana - Nt197 P3 | ecosystem: Host-associated > Arthropoda: Insects > Digestive system > Gut ... | reverse complement strand
TGATGTTATTTGCTGTGAATGTATGTATGAATCAGATGATCCGTTTTTTTGCGAAGAATGTGCTGAAAAACATGAGGAAGAACACGATATGATGCTTGATGTAGCCAATTCCCCGCGCATGGGAGAGTGCGGATATGGCGGCGATCTGGCTGAATATGTTTTTGATCCTAAAAAGATAAAAGAGTAATTTGGCTTTCACATCCAAGAAAAAGCTTCCTGCAAGTTCTACGAGCATATGATGATGCACCTGAGAATTTACAAATATTTCCATACGAAAACATAACCGCGTCATTTGCACAGTAACGATGCACTGATAAATGATAAAAAAACAGAGCACGGAACGAACCGTACCCTGGAGTATTATCTTGGTTTAAAGTACCCTACTATGCAATTTGGATTAACAACACAGATTTGAATATGCGTTTTTTCTCGGAACCCGGCATTTTTATACAAAGGGCCGCCTTCAATAAATACACCTCTAACCGTATCAATTGCCTGTCCCGGAGTTTCCTTTATTAGTATATGTAAATATTCTATAACGGCTCGATCCATATACCTGAGCAGCAAATCACCACTACCATCCGGGTCTTCATTTTGGCGTAAACTGATAGGTGAAATGCGAGAGCATAACTCATTATGCGCCGATTTGACAAAATCTATATGCTCTTCATTTGTTAAATCCAAGCAGCGCCCAGGCTTAATAATAGCTCCAATTATACCCGGATCCTTTATGCCTGATTCAGGCCGCTTCTTTTTTAGCTCTCTTGCATAGCTTAAAGCTCTTTTCTTATTATTTTCCCAAAAGTATTGACCGTGCCCAAGCCAATCGAATGAATTATTGCTATCCCTGATTCTTTCTTTACCAAGAACAACACTATCCACAATTGACTTATCACAACCGTGGAAAGCAATAATAAGGTTAGGCACGGATTCAAGTTCAATTCTCATCTTTTATTCATTATAGGGAGGCATGAGGTTTCCGTCGTTGTCAATTATGCCGGCTTTAATCATAACCCTCCTAACCTCTTTCTCCGCTTCTTCGCTTGGCATTTGTTCCAGTTTTTTTTTGCGATTTCTGAAGGCTTTAGACAATGCATCGGTGTCCAGGCCGTTGCAGATAGCAGTATTTTCAAACTCGTAACTGATAGTCATGAGATTCACCCTCCTAAAAAACAAGCAGACATAATAATTCTTATGTTCTATTATATGCAAAACTCTAAAAAACTAGATGCCATTGCAGTTTTCCATTGCTGCTTACAATTAAATTATATCACTTTTTTGTTAAATGTCCACCAATTTTGTTTGGTAAAATTAAGTAAAATTTTTCGAAAAAATCAGACAAGCAAGTTAGGCTTTTTAGAGCTTCAAAGAAAATTTATATTCGATTCCTTCAACTTTTCTCAATCCCGTCTTTTTGTCTTTGAGGTGGGGTTTTTCATGCGTTTACATAAATAAATTTTATAAAATATATGGTATTTTTAATTATAATATGATAAAATGGGAAAAGAAATAACCCTAACCTTATCGGCAGGGGATACTTTTTTACATAATATCTGGCTGAATATGTATTTGATCCTAAAAAGATAAAAGAACAAAAGATGTAGCAGGCCGCTAAAGTAGGAGGGCAAACTATGATTTTACATATTACAAAAAAGCTTGCAGATAAACTCAAGTTGTTGCCAACTGTTGAATTGGTCAAAGACGGGCTTCACTCATGGCGTGCGAACTATGTTAATGAAGATGGTTATTGTTTTGTTGTCATCATGAATGATGCCAGCCGTTTTACCGTTGTGATCAACGAAGCAAAGGCAGAAAAACTCAAAAAGCTGCCGGAGTTGTTCATTCAAACCTTGTGCAACACCCTGCTCTCATTCAACGTCAATCCTGAAGTTATCGACCGCTATATTGAGGAGATTGGAGAAATCACATACTCAAAGAACTCCGATCGGAAAAAGACTACGCAGCTCACTAAAAATACGAATGATACCTGGTGGGCTTTGCGCGATTTATCTGATGATGTTGAACTATCAGTGTACGTAAATAGGATGATATACAATACCTCCGGCACAGATGAGGTCTTTGTTCCTGTAGAGAAAATGCTTGAGTTGCTCTCCAAATATGGGCTTCCCGTTCGCAAATGCCATGCCTTTGATCTGGAAGTCCGGCTTGACCTGGATGGAAATGATGCAGTACGCAAGTTGCGCGTACCAGCAAATTTATCTTTTGAACAGCTCCATAAACTGTTGCAAACCGCATTCGGGTGGCTGGATCATCATCTGTACAGTTTTGGCATGTTTAAAAAGTGGAGCGATGATTACTACGCTTTTCCCGATCTGGAATTGGCCTTGGGCGAGGATTGCTCAGATGGTAATCCCGACGCGATAATTATGAAGGGGTGGAAATTGTCCGATTATATTCCGGAGTATCGCAATATTCTCTATAAATACGATTTTGGCGATGAATGGCATCATTATATAAGGGTTGAAAACATCATTGAAGATTGCGGTGACGATCTGCCATTATTACTTTCAGGTGCAGGTAATGCCCCGCCGGAAGATGTTGGCGGTTCCGGGGGTTTTGCAGAATTCCTCGATATCATTGCCGACCCGTCTCATAGTATGCATACCTACATGACCGAATGGGCAAAGTCGCAGCATTGGAAAACATTTAATTTCAATGCCATAGCCAGACGGGTCAACCCTATCCATGCCTACATCAACGATATGAAGAAAGTAAAAACCGCAGTAACAGATGGAGTTATTGCAGAAGCCGCTCTTAAGCCACTCGGCAAGGCACGGCATATATTGGAGTATATGAAAAGGCATCCGGACTTTTGGGGAACTGTAATTGCAACAATGCCGCAAGGAAGATGTGATAACTGCGGCGAACCGGCAAGAATTATTGTTGACGATTACAATGGCAATGAGATCGGGAAGTTGTGTGATGAATGCTACAATAGCATGATGGCTGATTTTACTGGGTCAGACGTTCCGGCTATTATTCCGAAACAGTTATCGGTCAAGGGCAGGAATGGGAAACCGATTGGATTTGAAATCGAGTTTTTGGTTTTTGCAAATGGCAACAAGTCGTTGACTGCTACTGAAATCGGTAAACGGAAACGCCGGGCTGACGTTTATGGGAAGATTGAGGACGATTTTAACACAATGCTTGAAACGTTAAAATACCGGATCAAGAAAGCGCTGGCCGCTAGATATATGGAAAAAGATGGATATATTTCGGGTAGTAAGGCTGTAGGATATATTGAGTATAACCCTGATTTCGATGTCTATAATATAATCATAGACGGCACGCCCTATTCTTGGGATGAACTGGAAAAGAATATATTTTCCCGTGAGGGGTGGAAAATCAAGATCGAGTTCGCAAGCACCGGCGATGAGCTTGATTAAGGCATGGTTATTCCAATAATACCCGAACAGATAGTATTATCGAGAAGACGTGGGGGTAGTGAGATGAAAATTGAATCAATAAGCTTGAAAAACTTCAAGGCTTTTCAAGATGCAAAAATGCGTGATATACCAAAACTATGTGTTTTAGTTGGAGCAAATGGCACAGGAAAGAGCTCGCTTTTTAGCGTTTTTGGATTTCTCAAAGATGCATTGAGCGGGAATGTGAATACTGCTCTTGCTAAACTTGGAGGCGCACGCGGCTTTGATGAAGTGATGAGCCGTAATTCTTCGGGCTTTATTGAAATCGAGTTAAAATTTCGCGAAAAAGCTACGGCAAAATCCCCATTAATAACATATTTTTTACAGATAGGAAAAAAGGGCGGCAGGGCTTATGTTGAAAAGGAAATCCTAAAATACCGCAAGGGAAGCAAAGGAAAGCCGTGGCATTTTTTGGATTATTCAAACGGCGATGGTTATGCGGTTATTAATGAAGTTGATTCTGTCAAGGACGAAAGCGAATTGAAGAGAGAGGCGCAACAGCTAAAATCCAATGATATTTTAGCTGTTAAAGGATTAGCCCAGTTTGAGCGCTTTCCAGCAGCAATGGCCCTAGGTAATCTTATTGAAAACTGGCATATATCTGATTTCCATATCAATCGTGCCCACCAAGAGCAAGATGCGGGATATGCAGAACACCTTTCTCGCGAGGGTGAGAATTTAAGCCTTGTTATCCAGTATCTTTATCAGAATGATAGGGATGCATTTGATAAAATACTATCTATTCTGAAAAAACGCGTACCAGGTATAATTGATGTCAAGGCAGATACTGATCACGAAGGCAGGATATTATTACGCTTTCGGGACGAAGCATTTTCTGATCTTTTTCTATCTCGTTTTATTTCGGACGGAACAATAAAAATGCTTGCCTATCTAGTTTTACTCTACGATTCAAATCCTTTTCCTCTTTTATGTGTTGAAGAACCGGAAAACCAGCTTTATCCGTCAGTTCTTGGGGAATTAGTTGAGGAATTTCGCGCTTATGCCAAAAGAGGCGGACAAGTATTTGTTTCCACCCATAGCCCGGATTTTTTAAATGCCGTAAAACTTGATGAGGTTTTTTGGTTGGAAAAAGAAAATGGCTACACTAAGATAAAGCATGCTAAAAATGATGCGCAGATTGCGGCTTATATGAGCGACGGTGACAAAATGGGGTATCTTTGGAAGCAAGGCTTTTTCGGAGGTGCTGATCCTAAGTGAAAAATTTAGTTTGCTTTTTGGAGTCACGCAGTATAGCGCCGTATTTAGCTCTTGATAACAATACTTCACGCAGTTTTAATGTGTTGTTGTCCGGGATCAAGAAATTGCTTGCACTCGCATAAAAAACTGAGGCTAAAGATATGAACACAGACCACATAATAGGCGTTTATGTTGGTGATAAATTGCTTTACAATTATAATTTCGACTTCCCGACAGAGAATCTGTAAACGGTCAATAGTTTTGAGCCAAAAATGGCCATTTAATTTGAGCCACCTCGACTTGACTTTTATGGTACCATCTAAATTTCCTCAACCTAGCGAAATTTTGAAACGGCGGGAGGCCGAAGGCCAAATAGAATTATATTGGGAGATGGGAGAATATCTATGAGTAAGTTCGCTGTTATTGACTGGAAATTATGCGGCTTTTGAATCATGAACTCAGCAAGTATAACTTGGCAAGAATCGGCTGATTGTCCTAAGGCGGACAAACCGGAGTTTTGAGCTTTGAGTCTTGAGTTCTGAGTTGGAATACGAAGGCACAAAAATTTTGCCATTTTGTGCAGAATTTCGGGAGTAAGTACCTAATGCGGCCTTTGACCGCAAGGATTCAGAATGTTGGTAGGTTTTCGCTCCGAGAAAAGGATTGAACAAAAACTTGATAAGCGCCTTGACAGCACCCACTATATATGGTAGTCTTGAAGAAACAGTACAAAAGAATTATGTTGAAATTATCTATTTTGCCTGTGAATAATTAATGAGGGAAACAATGCTGATTCTGCATCGTACCAGATAGGCAATAGAGTGTCGTCTGCTTTTTTGTTTGTCAGAACGAACAATAGAAATCTTTTTAAGGAGGAATGAAGGCATGTATCGTTTTATCGGCATGGAAGATGTTGTGGCAAATGCCTTGATTGAACTGATTGAGACCCAGCACTGCCGTCGTGTGAAAACAAAGCAGATTATGAAGTATGGTGCATCAATCATAAGATACTTTATGGGAAATGGGGAACAAGCCGTTCTTCTCATATCAAGAGACTATACAAATGAGTTTATCTATAACTATTCAGACTTTTTTGAAATAATCAATGAACATGGTGTGGAGTACATTGCTCTTAAGGCAAATAAGACCTTGGATGATTTGTATGGCTATTTCCGCGCATGCATGCCGTCCAGTTTTTTACAGGCATTTTTAGATGAAAAGTCTCGCGCTGCACTGCTAGATGAAGCTGTATGAAGTTCAGCCTTGGAGGGATATCGTGGATACAACAAGTGGTGGCGAAAAACTGATTAAAGATCCTATATATGGCTATATCTGCCTAACTGATGATGCTGTCAAGATTATCAACACCGACGTCTTTCAGCGATTACGCAACATCCGGCAGACCAGTTATGCCCCACTATACCCGTCCTCTTTGCATAACCGGTTTGTCCATTCTTTAGGCGTGTATCATTTAGGGCGCATTGCCGCTGACGCGCTATTCAAGCGTATAGGTGATCAATTAGTTAAATCTGAGCAAAAACATATTCACGAAACATTTTTGACGGCTTGCCTGCTCCATGACGTCGGACATGCTCCGTTTTCCCACATAGGTGAGGTATTCTTTAATCAACCAGATTCAGAAGGAACGATCCGGACAAGAGCAACCATCTCTTCAGCTGTAAAGCCCTTTCTCCAGAGGGATGTGATTTTCAGATTCACAGTTCTGGTAATAAAATACATATACGTCTTTTTGCGGATGAGGACATCTTGCATATCGCTAAGAACAACTTCCCTGATGACCTTTTGATCGGCGAATTGTTTGCCAGAAACGAAAAAAGCTCACCGGGCTATTGATGTGTCTACTTTTTTGCAAGCGGATACTAAGAAATCAAAATCATCGTTATTCTATCTGTTCCATACGCGAAAATCTTTTGATGGAAAAAGTGTTATGTTGATAGATCCAAAGCAACTTGCGATTCATTTGATATGAGAGCGATTATTTTATCTGGAAAAAGGGCAATCCGGTTCAAAAACCTGACTGTCCTTGTATTATTTGACATGCAAACCTGCCATACTGAAGTGCTAATTTTCGCAAAACATATAGCATTTAAAATCGCAATATGGTAGAATAGAAAAAACGATTGGCGGTGGTTTTTATGACAAATACTTCTTCCGGCAACTGCTACATATGCGGCAAGGAACTCGGTAAAACGGCAATGAAAAACCACATCCTCAAAAGCCATAATGATCCCGAAGGTGATCAGCGGTGTTTTCTCCTTAAAATTGAAGGAGTTTATGACAGAAGCTATTGGCTTTTTATTGATGTCCCCCTGGATAAAACCTTATCAACAGTAGATACTTTCCTGCGCGACATCTGGCTGGAATGCTGCGGACATCTGAGTGCTTTTCGGATTGGCCGATACGACGAGGTTGGGAAAAGCCGCAAGCTGAACACGTTTTCCATTGGTGATAAATTGCTTCACGAATATGATTTCGGCACCCCGACAGAATCACTGATTACCGTGGTTGCTGAAGTCAGCCGCAAAAAACAAAGAAACGCCGTCAGGCTTCTTGCCAGAAATGTACCGCCTGATCATAGGTGTTCAATTTGCGGGAAACCGGCTGATGTTATTTGCTGTGAATGTATGTATGAATCAGATGATCCGTTTTTTTGCGAAGAATGTGCTGAAAAACACGAGGAAGAACACGATATGATGCTTGATATAGCCAATTCCCCGCGCATGGGAGAGTGCGGATATGGCGGTGATCTGGCTGAATATGTATTTGATCCTAAAAAGATAAAATAGAATTCTGCTTTCTGAATACTGAATCCTGAATACTTGCAGTCTAAGACTGCTTTAGAATCTACAATACGGTTTTTATGCAGGAGGGGCAGAAATGAACCAACTTAACCAGCAATTAAGTCGAATAGTGATAAAGGGCTTTAAGTCGATAAAAGAATGTGATTTAGAGTTGAGTTCTATCAATGTTCTTATTGGCAGTAATGGTGCCGGCAAAAGCAACTTTGTTTCCATCTTTGAAATGCTGCAAAAGATATTAATGCGTGAATTGTCTCTATATACAGGCAAAAAAGGAATAACTCCTCTGTTATATAATGGCAAAGAAACAACAGACAGCATTTTGGCGAAGTTTTACTTTAGTTCTGACCTATATTCCTTTGAATTGGAATGGACTGAAAATGAGAGCTTGCTTTTCCGTAGTGAAAGCCTTAATTTTTCAGGAAAGGAGCTTTTTGGAGAGAGTGGCCATAGAGAATCAAACGCATTAAACAGATTTCGCGAAATCAGCTCTCATATGGAAATTCCGCACATTATGCTGAAGCCGGGCTGGCGTATTTATCAATTCCATGATACAAGCCCTTCCTCTCGGATCAAAAGCGAGCATAACATTTCGAATAGCGCCACCTTGCTTCACGATGCTCGCAATCTGGCGGCTTATCTTTATCGCTTGAAACAGCATTTTCCTAAAGAATATGCCGACATACTTTATGCCATACGGCTTGTAATTCCCTATTTCAATGATTTTGTGTTAGAACCAAGAGAACTCAATGAAGAACAGATTATTTTGCACTGGCATAAAACAGATTGTGATGATGTGTTCAATGCCGCGCAGCTATCAGACGGATCATTACGCTTTATTTGCCTTGCCGCCTTGCTTTTGCAGCCAACGGAATTACAACCCTCCACCATAATAATTGATGAGCCGGAGCTGGGGCTTCACCCCTTTGCCATCACTATTTTGGCAGAAATGGTACAAAAAGCTGCTGTTAACAAGCAAATAATATTAGCCACTCAATCAGCTGAGCTTTTGGATAATTTTGATGTTGATGATGTTATTATTGTGGACAATGGTGAAAATGGCTCGGAATTTAAGCGTTTAGATGCTGAAAAGCTGAATCTTTGGCTTGAAAAAGACTACACCCTTGGGGAGTTATGGAACAAAAATATCCTGGGGGGGGAGGCCATAATTCAAAAGTAACAGCACCATCAAAACGAATTAAAAAATCTTGCCCGAGTATTCCAAAACGCTAAATGGGATTGAGATAGCCCAACGAATCGGAGTTGATAAAATGGCTGAAGAGTGTCGCCATTTTGAGAAATGGATTACGAGATTGACGACTTGGACAAAGGAGGGTATGCAATGATGAATATAACAAGAAAAGAAAAACCTTACCTTAATCGGCAGTGGGTACTTCTTTGCGTAATATCTGGCTGGAGTGCTGTGGGCATCTGAGCACTTTTCGGATTGGCCGATATGATGAGGTTGGGAAAAGTCGCAAGCTGAGCATGTTTTCCATTGATGATAAATTGCTTCACGAATATGATTTCGGTTCCACGACATAGACGTTATTCGTTTTTATAATCATATGTTTTCATGCATGCTAATTCGTCAAAGAAGCGTGTATCAAGGATTTTATGAATTAATAATTCGTAAAACCCGAAAAAATAGATACAAATCAAAATGCAACTATACACCTATAGACGTTTGCTTGGCAAAATGGCCTATTTATAGTTATTTTTGCCTGACATAGTTAAACCTTTCGGAAATTCAGGATACAAAATAAGTAGTCAATATGCTATTGCACTAATCGTGAAATAATGCTATATTTCTTTTGTCCGGTTATAGAAATTTAGATTTTGGAGATTAATGAAGATAGATGAAACCCCGCAACTGAGCTGAATTATGGCTAAACAAAGAATCAGGAGGACAATAAATGGCTGCTTTAATCAATAATAAATCTCAGACACTTGAAAAAGCCTTAAAAAATGCTTTGCCGCAAGCTGAAAGCGTCGATATTCTCACCGGATATTTTTATTTTTCAGGATTTGCTATGCTCGCGGAAGAGCTAAAAGATAAACACATAAGGATACTCGTAGGTCGATCTATAGATCCGAATGCTATTAGTTTTCTAAGTGCAGCCATTAAGTCAAAACCCGATATTAGTCTTGATGGCTTTCAAGACCGTATGTGGTATTCACTTTCAAAAACACAGAAACGCAAGCTATATACCGAGAGTTTCATCCAATTATATAACAAATCTGCTCTATCTGATTCTTTTGATAGTACAGATAGTCAATCAATGCAGTTACTATTTGAAAAAAAGTTATATGATGGCACTCTTGAGATTCGTATGACGGCAGATGATAATCATTCAAAAGTTTATATTTTAAAAAATAAATTCGAGTTTTCGGCTAATGGCGACTCAAAAGGAATCGTATTTATGGGTTCTTCAAATTTCACTTATTCCGGTTTGCTTGGGCAGGGTGAACTTAATCAGCGTTTTAGTGACAACCAAGATTATGATAATTATCGCAAGGAATTTGATAATTTGTGGAATGATTCTAATTCAATTGATATTAAAACCGCCGGAAGTAATAACTTTTTTATTGAAGAAATAGAACGTCGACTTTGGATTCACTCTACACCCGAACCATATAAAATTTTTATTAGAATTCTCCATGAATTGTATAAACAAAATGGTATACAGGGAATTGAAACGCCAGATAATATTTCGGAAGGCAAGTTTGTTAATTTGCGTTATCAATTGGATGCAATACAGGGCGCGATTGATTGTATAGAAAAAAATAACGGAGTTATTATTGCTGATGTTGTTGGACTTGGTAAATCTGTTATTGCATCTGCTGTTGCACGAAACCTTGATATTCAGCGTACTTTTATCATTGCCCCACCACATTTGTTACAACAATGGAAGGAGTATGTTCAAGATTTTGGAATCCGTGGCGCTATAGTAGAGAGTGGTGGAAAAATAGAATCACTTCACAATTCGTATGCTAACTCAGATCGACAAACATTGTTTATAATTGACGAAGCGCATAGATACCGCAATGAACTTACAAATGATTATCAATATTTGCACCAATTAACCCGTTCTAATGTAAATAATAAAGTAATATTGTTGACAGCAACACCATATAATAATCGCCCTCATGATTTATTTGCTATGGTTAAGTTATTTCAAACCCCAAGCCGCTCTACCATACATTCAGTTGATAACTTGTCATTCCGCTTTAATGAGCTTATTTCGAAATATCGTAAATTAGAGCGAGAAGGTAAAAAGGAATTGACAGATCATATAAAGAAAGAACTTCAAAAACTCAGTGGGGATTTGCGTTTACTTATTGACCCGATAATTATAAGACGTTCACGTATAGATTTAAAAGAAATCAAGGAGTATGCTGAAGATTTAAAAAACCAAGGGATATCCTTTCCTGAAGTAGTGGGGCCTGAACTTGTAGAGTATGAGCTCGGCTCAATTCGTGAACTATATACAAATACTCTAATAAAACTAACTGAAACGCAAAACGGATTTATTGGTGCAAGATATATGTCCGCAACTTACCTGATTGACAGGGATGTATTTATCAAAAAATATAGTAGTTTTTTTGATGAAACTGACCTTCAAACTGCTCAAAGGAACTTAGCACAATTCATGAAGAGATTACTAGTCATGCGATTTGAAAGTTCAAAATACGCCTTTGAATCTACTCTTCAAAAAATGCGTAAATCGTTAGAAATTATGATTGAGTGGTGGCATAAAGGTTATGTGCCGATCATGAAAAAAGGAGAGCTATCTGACCCCAACGAAATAGATATTGACGCCTTACTTGAAGAAATTGAAAGAAGCGAAAATACCCCTGTTGATATAGATGCAATTAAACGCATTGCAGTTCCAGTCCCAAGTGAAATGTTTTACCCGGAATTTATTCATGATGTAAAACATGACTTAAAGCTATTAGATTCAATATACAATGAGTGGTTTTCTATGGGTGATATTGGCTTTGATCCAAAGCAAGAATGTATAGAAAAGAAGATTTCAACTTTGTTGGCGGAAAATAACACAAGAAAAATAGTGATATTTTCTTCGTTTGCTGATACTGCAGAATGGGTTGCAAATAACCTTCGAATCCACGGTTTTTATCGCACGTTACTTTATACAGGATCTTCAACAACAATTAGTCGCCAAATAGTCACAGAGAATTTTGATGCCTCTTATGAGTCGAGTAAGCAAAAAAATGACTTTGACATTATTGTTGCGACAGATGCCCTTTCAGAGGGGTTTAATTTGCATAGAGCAGGAATTGTTATAAATTATGATATTCCATTTAATCCAACTAGGGTTGTTCAACGAATAGGACGTATCAACCGCATTAATAAAAGAGTATACGACAAAATTTATATTTTGAACTTTTTTCCAACAGACATTGGCGCTCCAATTACAAGAATAAAAAACATTTCTACTCTAAAAATGTTGCTTATTAATTCAATTGTTGGAAGTGATACCAAAACTTTAACTCCTGACGAAGATTTAAAGAGTTTTTTTAGAAAACAGTATTCAGAAGCAGATCCGGCGAACAACGAATCTTCATGGGATAATGAGTTTAGAAACATTTATAATATAGTTAAGCACAATTCCAGCTTAATAAGTGAAGTAATGGCGATTCCTGAAAGGACAAGAATTGTACGCACAGAACAAGATTTTAATTTATCCATATCTTTTGCAAAGCGAGGCAATGGTATCTTGTTTGCATTGGCTGAAGAAGGAGAGAAATCTGCTCGCATAGTTTCAGCAGAACAAGTATTAAAGTTCTTTAAAGCTGATAAAGAAGAGAAATCTTCTGCTGGTGATAGCAGACTGGATGCAAAATTCGAAATACTTCGCAATAAAATAAAGGAACCACACCCACTTCCCAAGGTTAGAGGTAGACGTGCAGAAGCACTTAAAATAATTGAATTTTTAAAAAACAAATGCACTTTTGAAAAGGATTATCTGTTTGATTTATATGAAGTAATAAAGACATTTGACGACTTGTCTGAAGGCGAATTAAAATATATTGCACAGTTAAGCCTTAATAACGGCAACCTAAATGAGACGGTTAATGATTTACTAAACAAATTCTCGCCACACTATATAAGTGTCATAAAGGAGCGAGCGGAAACAATAGAACGGACAGCCGAAATAATTATGTTTACGGAGGATTTACGCAAATGACGATGCAATTAGGAAAATCATACAATAAATATGATTTTATTAACTATTTGAATGATGCTTTGTTATCTGATTTTAGTTATGATGAGCGAAAAATTGAACTTGAGGAAAACTCGATTTTCACAGAAATAACTCAGCTTGGCACTTCTTCTGATTGTTCTATTTCTATTTTTGAAGCTGTTTGCCGTGAAAAAGATAGTAACAGAAGAATTGCTATAACACAAAATGCTTTCCGAATTTTACGCAAACATGGCGTTTCTAATGCAATAATTGCCTTCTCAGCTGGATTACCACAATGGCGTTTATCGTTACTCACTTCAAGCCTGGAATTGAAAGATGGAAAAGTTATATCAAGATTTAGTAATCCGCGTCGATATTCATACTCGCTTGGCGAGGGGGCAAAAACACATACTCCGTATAAATATTTAATTAGTAAAGGTCAGGTTTCTTCCTTGGAGGAACTTATGGGAAGATTTTCTGTCGAAGTCGTTAATAAACAATTCTATGGGGAAATTGCAAAGCACTTTACAGAATTGATCGGCGGCGAACGCAGTGGAACCAATTATCCCGGAATATTAAATATTTACAGTATAACCAAGCCATCTGTGAAGTATCAGGAATTCGCTGTTAGACTTATCGGCAGAGTAATGTTTTGCTGGTTTTTAAAAGAAAAGAAAAGCACCAATGGTACTTCATTAATTCCTGAAGACATGTTATCTAAAGTAGCTGTTTCAAAAAATAATAGCTATTACCATAGCATACTTGAACCGTTGTTTTTTGAGCTGCTAAATACAAAGGCGAGAAGGAGAAAAAGCGCTTTTAAAAAAGAGGAGTTTTCGCAAATACCTTATCTTAATGGTGGCCTTTTTAGTCCACAGCGAGATGACTTTTATAAGTTCTCCGAAGCACTAAACGGAGGAGCGCAAGGGATTGTTACAATTCCCGATAAGTGGTTTTCATCATTGTTAGAA
>Ga0082212_10008248_pt1 | contig 13643 bp, 10 predicted proteins | sample TergutNt197P3_FD_71548 | JGI IMG/M metagenome (GOLD analysis project Ga0082212, IMG submission 71548) | Neocapritermes taracua P3 segment gut microbial communities from Petit-Saut dam, French Guiana - Nt197 P3 | ecosystem: Host-associated > Arthropoda: Insects > Digestive system > Gut ... | reverse complement strand
CGGAGAATGTCCCGCCGTTCAGAGCAAGTGCGTTGGCATTGGCATTGATAGTCCCAGCGAAAGCGGTGCCTGTTCCGGTGCCAGCAATCGTCAAAGCACCGGTCGAAGTAACCGTACCTGTTCCCGTGAGTTGGTCAATCGTCCCACCGGCGGTGTTGAGTGTTCCGAGTACGTTGGTCGATGTGCCAAAGGTACTTCCGGCATCGACACTAACAATGGTGTTTTCGCCGACGGTGAAAATTCCGTCAAAGACCTCTGTTTTGCCTAGATCGGCAACGACACTGCTATTGCCGCCGGAAACGGTCAAGTCTCCACTATCGACTTTCACGCCGCCAGTTGTTGTGTCCAGCGTGTGAACACCAAGGTCAATGGTTGTATCGCCTTTCGTCCAAATTGCCGCTCCAACCCAGTCCCCTAACAACTTTGTCGAATTGTCCTTTCCAGTTGCATCGATAGTTACATCGCCCCCAAGTTTAATGTTAGCACTACCGCCACTCCAAATACCCGAAGATTCGCCATATCCGCCAGCAACTGTAATGTTGTCATTGAGGGTCAAGTTGCCTATGTCGCCATGCACTCGGATACCAAAAACAGCAGAATCTACAATGTCTGTCGTGTTCGTTGCCTCGACATCAATTTCTCCAACACTGGTAGCACCACTAAGGTTGCCTTCCACTCTGATTCCGTGTGCTTCGTATTGTCCCGATCTAACATAGATATCATCGACGGTTATATTGCCCGTAACATTACCTTTAACATGGACACCCACCGCCCAGTTACCGACGGCTTTGATGTCGCCGAGTTCAACTGTAGTAACATTACCATACGCTGCAAAACCTGCTGCGCCGCCAGAAGCACTAATCGTACCCGTGGGTGTTCCATCATATCCGCTGCCGTAAGCGGTGATATCTGCCGCACCGGTGACGTAGGTATTGCCATTGACGACGACACCGTAAGCCGAACCTTTGTTATTGGGTCCATTACCACTCGGTCCTTCATCAACTGATATAGTACCTGTACCCGCTGCCGTAACAAAAACATCGCCTGTAAGATTAAGAAATGCATCGCCCTGTTCAACGAAGATACCGCGAGCCAGACCATCCGTTGCCGTTACATTGACGTTACCGATTTTCGCGGCACTCGCAGCATCGAGTCCTAAATTGGCAGTGCCGTCCGCATTTGTAACGGTAATACCTTGTGCCCATTGACCTGCTTTTACGTTAATGCTATCGATTTCCAATGTGCCGAGCACATCGCCACGAAACTCCACGCCTGCCGCGGCTGTTGGTTTTGAAGGATCAGGAGTAGCCCCTCCTTCTGCCTTTGCAGTAACGTTACCCAGTGTAACGCTGTTCCCAGCACCACTAGCGACTCCGCCAGCCGAAAAACCGTATGCACCACCGCCAGCAGAACCAAGAATTGTACTTGACGTGGCGGTAATGTTGCCGAGGGTAACATGCCCATTAACGGTTGCTCTCTTATCTGTTGGTGCACTACTGCTATTTCCACGACCGTAAATTACCCCGACTGCCCAACCGGTGTCGGCGGTTGCAATAATGGTAGCACCGCCGGTAATTGTTCCGGTACTTCGGATACCGTAAGCATCGGCTCCACCGTCAACTTCGATGATATTGTTACCGAGGTTAATCGTGCCGCCGTCGCCGTTGACAACCCGGATACCGAAAGCGGTGTCTTTTGCGGTTGCTGTTATGTCACCGTTGACGGTAATGGTGTCAGTGTTTTTGCCAATGGTGTCGGCGGTGATGTCGCCGATTTGGATACCGTAAGCGGTGCCATCAGTATCAATGTTTGCGGTTGCTTCAATATCGCCATTAACGGTAATGGTGTTGATATTGTTACCCACAACTTTGACACCGACTGCTTCTTTACCCGTTGATTCTGCATAAATACCTTCGGTGGTGATCGTGCCTGCGTTATTGCCGCTAGTGTTGCCTCCATCGTGATCGTCCACAATGAAACCGGCTGCAATGCCGTTACCTACGTCACCTGATATTACCCTTATCTCTCCGACTGATACAGAAGTACCGCTGGCAATACCGGAGAACTCCGCACCATACGCGTATGCTCCATCTTCTGCCGTCGCAGTCAGATCGCCCAGTGTAATGGTACCGCCAAGAAGATTGCCTGCCGCAAATGCCGACGCACCGGCGGAAGTGCTGTTACTTAAAACATCAATATCACCGAATGCAATTGTTCCAGCAGTGTCAATGTCGGCTCTGCCACCGCCCGCTTTGCGGAAGTACACGCCGATGGCTTCGCTTGTACCGGTGTCAATAATTGTAATATCTCTATCAGCACCGTTGATTGTACCCGTGAAGTCATTATTGTGGATGTAGATAAAACCGTAGAGGGTATTTGTGCCACCGTCATCGACTTTACCGCTAACTGTTAGCAACCCGGTGCCGAGATCGAAAATTCCCGTACTGTCATCGGTGGCGATACCCGCGACGCTGTGAGGAGTGCCATCAGTACCATCACCGGTTACGGTAACGTTACCTGCGGTAACGGAAGTGCCGATACCGTTGAATGCCGCCCAAATTTCTCTGGCGTCGTCGCTATTGTGCTTCAACCCTGTGGCGGTTGCTGATATTGGTTGCCCCACTGCGTTCATCGGCAATGCGAGTGCGAAGATGAGCGTGGCGAATTTTAACGTGAGCGAGAGCGTTCTGCTGCCGTCTGCCGTCCGCCGTCTGCCGTCCACCGGAGTATCGGCGGGAAAGATGTCTGCCGCCGTCTGCTGTTTGTCATTTGCAAAGCCGTTTGCTGCCATCTCCTGCCGTCTTACGTTGTTCTTTTTCATATTCGTCACCGCTGTTTGGGGGCAATACACTCCCCTCTGTCGGCATACATCGGCAGATCGGGTCTAGGGAATTGAAACTTTTTTTGCTAGCCGGTCTCTTTTAACATGAGGTCTCATTCGCTTGTAATATCTGTACGGATTGTATTGTCCGGCTTCACATTTCCGATGTCCGTAACAACGGTGTAACCGAGATCGGCAATGCTTTTTTCCAACGTCGCCTTGCCTTCGGCGGCTTCCAATCCGGTATGAATTTTGTTGTTGTACAGTTCATATTTTTTGCGAACTTCCACTGGCGAAAGATTCGGCATGACGACGTTTGCCCCTGCTCGCAGTCCCCATTCTCGCCCCTGCGGGTCAATCGTACCGAGTGCCGTCGTTGCCGGTAACAGTGCATAGGGGAACATCAACCGCAACACGGCAAGCAAGCGTAACGTCAGCGAGAGTCTGCTACCGTCTGCCGTCTGCCGTCCGCCGTCTCTAAATGGGGTGTCTCGATGGGGGAGAAATGGTCCAATGCCGACCATCGCCGGTTGCAACTGCTGTAAGAACCGTAAGTCGGCGATCAAGTATGCCGTCGTTTGAAAAGGGGAGCCGACCATAAAGCCGGAACCGACTTGATAGCCGATCTCCTTCAAGTGCCGGAGACATTCCTTACGGCGTTCCAGCGTCATCGACTCGGGATGCAATTTTGCGTAATGCTCCGCATCGGCAGTTTCGTGCCGCAGGAGATACCGATTCGCACCGGCATCGAAAAACCGTTGGTAACTTTCGCGGGAATGTTCGCCGAGCGAAAGCGTGATGGCGCAATCCTGATACCGTGTTCGGATTGCCGAGACGATTTCGACGATTCGCTCTTCGTTGAAAAAAGGGTCTTCGCCGCCTTGCAAGACGAATGTTCGGTAACCGAGTTCGTAACCGGTGTGGCAACAGTTTAGTACGGTGTCAAGGGAAAGCCGGTATCGGTCGAGTTGCGTATTGCTCCGACGAATTCCGCAGTAAAAACAGTCGTTTTTGCAATAATTGGTGAGTTCGATGAGACCGCGCAGATACACGTCTGTACCGTAAAACTCTCGTCGCCGCTCATCTGCTTTGCCGAAGAGTTCCCGGTCGAACTGATCCGTTTCCAAGAGCGTGGTCAATTCGGCATCGGACAGGTTCCGAGTTTGAAAAAGTGTTTCAACGAGAGTCATTCGGTTATTCTCTGCTGTGTTTGAGGATTTTCAAGTATTTTTTGTCCCTCGCGAATTTTTGTACACTAAAACCACAGCACCAGTCGGTTGTCCAGCATATCGGGAATACGGCGGCGCACGATCTTTTCGATCTCCCAATCAGGACATCGGGTACTGAAATGCGACGCAACGACCAAACCGTTGCGGAACCGATCCCGACGTTCAATCACGTCGTCGAGATGGATATGTCCGCGGCGATAAAGCATATCGCTCTTATGCCGCCGGGCAACAAAGGACAACTCCATGATCAAGATATCCGCCTTGTACATGTCGGGATTGTCGTCGAGTCCCTTCGGTGTGCTGTCGCCGAGATAGGCAACGCGGGGAAAGCGAATCTCGGCGGAAACTTGATGTCCCGTGATTGCCAGTTGCCGAATTTCCGATTCAGCAAGCGATTGGTACTCCGGTTTGAGCCGCTTTCGCCGTTCCCAAACGAGATAACCGACCGACGGTATCGAATGATCCGTCCGCAACACGCTTACGACGTGTTCACGGGAAAGTTCGTATTCTTCCCCCGGTTTTACGCCGATCAATTCGCATGGTAAACGTCCGTGATCCAAGTACATGAAGACATCCAACAGTTGCCGAACACGCGGAACGGCTTGGGCGGGGAGATAAATTTTCGGCGGTTCCATTTTCATCATTCTTCGCCGGGCAACATAAGCGGGCAGGGCGAGCAGATGATCCATGTGCGTGTGCGAGACGAACCATTGGGGCGTTCCCATGAATGACCAGGGTTGTCCGCCGAGATCGAATCCGAGTTTCAATTCGGGAATCCGCCAATATGTTTGCATGGCAGCGCGGGAAAAACCTTCGAGGGTGATTCCGTCGAACGTCAACTGCCGATACGGCGGATCGGCGTAATACTGTTCTGCCTCTTCGATAATCATGGGGGATATTCTACCAGAAAATTCACGAAAATTACAAAGTCCGCTGGCATCGTTTCGAGTTCTCTGCTATTCCGTTCCTATTATCAGACTTTTCAGCGTCCGCAGATTGACAACGTCTCCGTCGAGCATCTCGCCGTTCGATTCGAGCATTTCCTTCGGCGTTTCCAAGTACATTGGCAATTCCGCAAATCGGGCATCATTTACCAAAAACCGAAACGGCTCCAATCCCAATGCACCATGTCCGATGTGAGCGTGCCTATCCACTCGGCTGCCGACTCCCTTCACGCTGTCGTTTAAGTGAAACGCTTTCAATCTGTCCAGTCCGATGGTTTCGTCAAATTGCCGGAACGTCGCCTCGTATTCCTTCGGGGTGGCAAGAGAATAACCCGCCGCCGTGATGTGACATGTATCGACACACACGCCGAATCGGTCTGGGAAAGCCGAAAGTTCGATGATCCGTGCCAAGTGTTCAAATTTCCAACCGAGATTCGTGCCTTGTCCCGCCGTTGTTTCCAGCAGTACCGTTACCGTTGTTTGCGTCTGCTGAAAAATGGTGTCGAACGCTTCGGCAATGCGCCGTAGCCCGTTTGCTTCAGCATTTTTTGAGTCATCTCCCGTCGGACTACCGGGATGCATCACGAGCCACGGAATTTCCAGTGTGGCGGTGCGTTCGAGTTCGTCGGCAAAGGCGGCAATCGACTTTTGCCGCAACTCTTCTTTTCCCGACGCTAAATTGATGAGATACGAATCGTGAACGAGCGGAAATCGGATATTTCGGCTTTGCAGTGCTTGTTGAAATTGCTCTCCCGCTTTTGGGGGCAACGGAGGTGCTTTCCACTGCGAACTGTTCTTGGAAAAGAGTTGTACGCAATCGAAACCCGCATCGGCAGCCGCCAAGACCGCTTTGTCGTGTCCTCCCGATATCGATTCATGTACGCCAAAATAGGGCATGCCGTTGAATTATACTGAAAATAAAAAGGATTGTATAGAGGTTTGTATCTCGACTGCCATTTTGGCAGTCTGTCTTCGTGGGCGATTTTTGTAACCCATTGTAAATAAACGAGTTGCAACTTTTCTTACGTTTGGCATACAATTTGCTCTATTGCTAAAATAGCGACTGCTCCTTGTGTCCTTTGTGCCTTTGTGGTTGAAAATTTTTTACCACAAAGGCACAAAGGACACAAAGAAAGAAAAACACGAAAATAAGGAGAACCAATCATGGCAAGCGGCGAAAAAATTATCGGAATTGACCTCGGAACGACGAACTCCGTCGTTGCCGTTATGGAAGGAAAAGACGTAAAAGTCATTCCCAATGCAGAAGGAAATCGACTGACCCCCAGCGTCGTCGCCTTCACCGACAGCGGGGAAAATCTGGTCGGCGAACCTGCCCGACGGCAGGCGGTTACGAATCCGACCCGAACCGTCGCCTCTATCAAGCGATTCATGGGCAGACGGCACGGCGAAGTTGCCAGCGAAGAAAAAATGGTGCCGTACAAAGTTCTCGGAAGTTCCGACGAGTACGTCAAGGTTGACATCGACAACAAAAAATATACGCCGCCGGAAATTTCGGCGATGACGCTCCGAAAAATCAAGGAGTCCGCCGAAGCGTATCTCGGACACAAAGTGAACAAGGCGGTCATTACCGTTCCCGCCTACTTCAACGATGCCCAGCGGCAGGCGACCAAAGATGCCGGTCAAATTGCCGGTCTCGAAGTGGCGAGAATCATCAACGAACCGACCGCCGCCTCGCTTGCCTACGGTCTCGATAAAAATGTGAACCAAAAAATCGTGGTGTTCGACCTCGGCGGGGGAACATTCGACGTGTCCTGTCTCGAAGTGGCGGACGGCGTGTTCCAAGTGTTGAGCACTAACGGCGACACCCATCTCGGCGGCGATGATTTTGACGAAGTGCTGATCAATCACGTTGCCGAACAATTCAAGTCCGAACAGGGAATCGACCTTCGCAAAGATGCGATGGCATTGCAGCGGCTCCAAGAGGCATGCGAAAAGGCGAAGAGGGAATTGAGTGCGGCACAGTCCACCGATATTAACTTGCCTTTTATTACGGCAGACCAAAATGGTCCCAAACATTTGCAGCATAAACTGACACGGTCGAAATTCGAGCAGTTGACCGACCATCTCGTTGAGCGTTGCCGAGGTCCGGTGATGCAGGCATTGAAGGATGCCAATCTTTCGGCTTCGCAGGTTGACGAAGTGGTGCTGGTCGGCGGTTCGACTCGTATTCCGAAGGTGCAGGACTTGGTGCGGACGGTTTTCAACAAAGACCCGCATAAGGGGGTGAATCCTGATGAAGTGGTGGCGACTGGTGCCGCCATTCAGGGAGCGGTACTGGCTGGGGAAGTGCGGGATGTGTTGTTGCTCGATGTTACGCCGCTTTCGCTGGGTATCGAAACGCTCGGCGGAATTATGACGAAGTTGGTCGAGCGGAACACGACGATTCCGACGGAAAAGAAGCAGGTGTTCAGTACGGCAGACGATAACCAGATGGCGGTTACGATCAAGGTGTATCAGGGTGAGCGTGAGATAGCGGCGCACAATCGGCTCTTGGGACAGTTCAATTTGGAAGGTCTTCCGCCGGCACCGCGGGGCGTGCCGCAGATCGAGGTGTCGTTCGACTTGGATGCGAATGGAATCTTGAATGTGTCCGCCAGAGACTTGGGCACGAAGAAGGAGACGAAGGTTCGCATCGAGCAGTCGTCGGGCTTGTCGAAGGAGGAGATCGAAAAGATGCAGCGTGATGCGGAGATGCATGCCGATGAAGACAAGCAGCGGCGAGAGTTGGTGGAGGCAAAGAACAATGCGGAGTCGATGTGTTTCCAACTGGAAAAGTTGCTGAAGGAACACGATGCCGTCTTAAATCAGACGGACAAGGATGCGATCAATGCGGCGATTGGTCGGACTCGTGAGGCGATTGCGACGGACGAATTGGAGAAGATTAAGTCAGCGGCGGAGCAGTTGGAGCAGGCTTCACATGCGATGAGCAAGGCGATGTATGAGTCGGCAGCGGCGGCGAATGCTTCGCAGCATGGAGCGGAAGCGGCGGAGTCGATGGGTGCGAATCCGAATCCGCAAAGCGACGACGATGCGATTGACGCGGAATTTGAGATGAAGAAATGAAAGCCGGGAGCGCAGTGAAACGGAACGACCGGATACAGAGCGGGAAACGCAATCGTCAGATTGCGCAAGGGCGGCGGGTGTACGCACGCCATAGATAGTTTTGGATATAGCACGAGGAATCGTGCTGTGAAGTGTTAACAACGTGGAGGTAGTAATCATGAGTACAGGTAGTATTGAATATAGGTGGAGCAAAATGCTTTCAAATAGTGACGTAAACAGAAACGAAAAGCATTCAAGGAACCTGCTGAGCTTTGCAAAAGGCAGCATAATGAAAGATATTGATGACGTGCGAAATAAAATGATGGGGAATGAAAATTGGCAACAAGAAAATACTAGCGGACAACCATCGGAATGTGTTGAGATAAAATTTGACGTTCAGCTACCTAAATTGCCAACAGAAACACATATTCTAAAAGTTTGGCATGTTCCTCACCGCGAGGCTGGACAAAACAATTACACGACATCCCTTCAATGGAATCCTGCTTTATCTTCCCGTCTACGGGCAAATGATTATAGCCAACATTGGTGCATTATCGACAAAAGTGCGTCGGGAAATTACAGTTTAACAATCACAGATAAAGAACCCACCCCACGCAGTATCGGATTTCTGGATTAGCAATTTTATCATACTCATCCTACCATTAAGAAACAGGAAATCAAGACAGCCGAACACTCAAAACCATCGAAAAATAAGTGCTATCCGTGCTAGTAAGGAAGCCGATCATTTTATATCGACCTTCTCTACCCTGCCGTTATAGAAGGACACAGATACGGTTGCATCGCCAGCACGCCAAATATGCCATGTTATAATGCCAGATGGATTTTTTTGCGACGGGGATCCAAGTCGTATTATTACATCGGCTTCAGAGTCTCTTCCTATTCTTATGCGTGAAGCCTCGGCACGTAATGCCTGTGCCGCCTTAACTTCGGCTTCTCGTTCCCGCACCTGAAATGCTTCAACATCCTGAAATACTCTTTGTATCTCGATCAATGCCGCATTCAGTTCCGATCCTTCGCTGGCTTGTTCAAGTTTTTTCATTGCGAGTTTCATTTTTTCCAGCAGCCGTTCACGTTGTTTTATCTCTTGTGCTAATTGTTCCACAGGAACATGAGGAAAAGTAAAAACTCCCGCTGCCATTTTTCGTATTTTTTGTTCTCGTGATGCTATTGCTTGTGTTATTATGGTTTCTGCTTGCCTCATTACGCCTTTGGCTTGTGCTACGATGGCATTTCGTTCCCGTGCTATCTGTGTTTTTCGTTCCTGTTCGGCTCGTTCTTCGGCTTCCCGCTCCCGTTGCTCTCGTTCTGCCCTTGCAGGTGCATCTCGTTCCCATGCCGCTCTTGCGGCTGCATCTCGTTCTCGTGCTTTTTCGATTTCCCTGTCCAACCTCGCTTTATTTGCTGCTTCCTGTTCTCGTTTTTCCTGTGCCGCCTTTGCTTTTTTTCCTTCGGGGCTCTGTTCCCAAGCGATCTTTTCTGCGGCTATCCGTTCCTGTTCTGCTCTTGCGGCGGCTTCTTGCTCCGCTTTTACAGCGGCATCTCGCTTCCAAGATTGTGCAACTCCAACGATCACCAACGCAATAACCACTATCCAGAAAATTGATAAACCAATAACAACATTGTTTTTCATTATCGTATCCTTCGTAAAAATAACCTATAACGCCCCGGTTACACAGCGTTTCCAGCGGCATAAATAACACCGCATTTCTAAAAGAGTCAACGGCACAAGCCGCTACAAAAAGAAAGGGCATCAGCAATCACGTTGCTTCTACCCGGTATCGTAGCAAGAACCGCATCACACAAACGTAACCCGACACCCCGTAACGCTACGGGACGTAAAGCACGTGTGTGATGTCTTAATGGGAATCTGCTACGATTTCGGTAGAAGACAATGACTTTCGTCAAACTGATTTTATTCGATTTTCAGTAATTCGATAAACAATCTCCAGTTTTGGATTTTGAACCGTCTTTGAGTGTAGCACCGATTGGAAACAAAAACAAGTCCCCCATAGAACCCGTCATGTGGCGTGCCGCAGATCGAGGTGTCATTCGATTTGGATGCGAATGGAATCTTGAATGTCTCTGCCAGAGACTTGGGCACGAAGAAGGAGACGAAGGTTCGGATCGAGCAGTCGTCTCGGTTTGTCGAAGGAGGAGATCGAAAAGATGCAGCGGGATGCGGAAATGCATGCGGATGAGGACAAACAGCGGCGAGAGTTGGTGGAGGCAAAGAACAATGCGGAGTCGATGTGCTTTGAAGGAGTAAGGAGACAGAAGTCAGGAGACTACAATTCGATTTTTCTCCTTTCTCCTTCTGACTCCTGTATTCTGACTCCTCTCAAGCGATGTACGAGTCGGCGGCGGCTGGCAAGACAGCAGCAGAGGAAACAACAAGCGACGACGATACCATCGATGTGGAGTTCAAGATGAAGAAGTAGCAATCAAAAAGAGCGGGGGGCATACGCCCCCCGGTGAGTCCGAACCGAAACGTTGTAAACCGGCGGGCGAATGCCCCCCGCTCGTGCACGTTTCATTCCGGTTTTTGTTATGGTATAATGACGTACTATGATAGCATTGCTGTTTTATTGCTCATGACAAATTCCAGAGACTCCTCCCTTGCCCGTATTATTTCGAAAATACAAAAATCTTTTGCTCGTGCACAGGATATGCCTCGTCCTGTACGGAAAAAAGGTTCAAAGACGGCAGAACGTCGTTATCTGCAACTCAAAATATCGCTCAGGGATATTTCTCCCCCCATTTGGCGACGCTTTGTCGTTCCAACTGATTTTACTCTGGCGGAACTGCATGACTGCATCCAGATAGTCATGGGCTGGGAAAACAGCCACATGTACGAATTTATCGTCGGTGGAAGACGCGATGGCAGGAGTTATGTGGGAACCCCATTCGGCGACCTTGACGATTTTGATGATGCCGAAGACCCTGCGGATTTTGACCTGGATTTTTTGACCAAAAAAGGAATGAAGCTTTCGTACATCTACGACATGGGGGATTCTTGGGATCATACAATCGTTGTCGAAAATGCGGATTACGACCATCACGGCGACGAACCGCCCGTTTTCGTTCTTGCAGGAAAGCGGAATTGTCCACCGGAAGACTGCGGCGGTTCATGGGGTTATACCGAACTCATCGAGGCACTCGCCGATAAAAAACATCCGCAACACCGGGAAATGAAAGAATGGATAAGCGAGTACGATCCCGAAGAATTCGACTTGGAAGAATGCAATGCTGAACTTATCAGGCTGTTTGGCTTGCCGAAACCCCAGAAAAAAACAGTCAAAAAGACAAAAGAAAAGAAATAAGACTGTCAGAGGGGGCGTGGCAATTTAGGGTGGTTGGGTAGTTTGTTCGCCCTTTTTTTCTCCGAGTTTTCGTAGTTTGGCATCCAGGACGACATCAATACTCTCTTCCGTTTTTTGGTATGTCAGCCGTTTCGACATGTAACGGAATGGACGAATTGTTCCATTTTTTCGGCATCTTTGATACCATTCGTTTCCACGCCGCTGCTCACATCCACGCAAAATGGAGTGAGCAGATGGATGGCGTCGGTGACGTTTTCTATCGACAGTCCGCCCGCTAAAAAAAATGGAGGTCCGGCATATTTTTTCAAGATATTCCAATTGAAGGTTTTGCCAATACCGCCGCGCTGTGCGGAATGTGTGTCGAACAATAGATAATCGGGAGCCGTTGGCAGGGACGGGAGTACATTGGCAATACCGACGGCTTTTATTACACGGCAGTTGCAGTTCGCTTTGAGTTTCCTGATGTATTGATCGTTTTCGTCGCCGTGAAGTTGAACGAGGTCAATAATTTTATCTTGGTAGAGTTTTGTAATTGTGTTGATATTTTCATTCACGAAGACTCCGACTGCTTCGATTTGGGGGGCGAGATTTTGTTTTAATTGTGTTGCCGTTTTCACATTTACTTTTCGTCGGCTTGGGGCAAAGACGAATCCGACGAAGTCCGGCAGGAGTCGATTGACAGTGTCGATGTCTTCCGTTCGGCTCAATCCGCATATTTTGATCTTGGTCATGGGGCATTCCCTCGCAATTCCGCCAGTGCCGTTTTTTTGTTGGTCGCACGCATTAAGGTTTCGCCGATCAGTACAGCATCCACTCCGTTTTGTCGCAGCATTGCCACATCCTCTGCCGAGCGGATACCGCTCTCGGATACAAAGAGAATATCGTTCGGTGTCAATTTTCGGAGTCGCATACTGGTACTTGTGTCCACTTCAAAAGTTTTTAAGTCGCGGTTATTTACCCCAATCATCCGCGCTCCGGCATCCAATGCCATTTTCAATTCCTCTTCATCGTGTGTTTCCACAAGGGCAGACAGTCCGAGACGGTGAGCGATGCCGATGTATTCGGCAAGCGTTGCCTGATTCAATAGGGAGCAAATCAGTAGTACGGCACTGGCACCAAGTGTTTTCGCTTCGTAGATCATATAACTGTCAACGGTAAAATCTTTTCGCAGCAACGGAATAGAAACAGCAGCGGCAATCTCACGCAGATAGCGGTCATCGCCCTTGAAATAATAAGGTTCGGTCAAGACGGAAATCGCTGCCGCCCCTGCCGATTCGTAATCTTTGGCAATATCGAGATACGGAAAATCTTCGGCGATCACTCCCTTTGATGGAGATGCCTTCTTGATTTCGCAAATGAACGAAATATCGCTCGCTTTGAGTGCATTTTCAAACGGAAAATCATCAGTGATGCCATGCGCCGTTGCCATTTCCATCAACGTATGCAGCGGCAAAACTTTTTTCCGTTCCTCAATGCGTTCCTTTGTGCGTTCGCTTATTTCTTGTAAGATGTTCATCATTCAGTTCACCACCGTTGCATTTTTTGATTGATGTTCTCCGATCTTATATTTTGTCCAATTTCTCAAAACCGGCTATGGTAGAACCCCTTGTTATTTTTACACCGCCATCGGTTCATCCGCCTCGCCATAAGTCGTGTAATAATAAGGTGTTACGGCTGGAGTTTCGGCGGCACACGTATCGACCATCTTGCGGACTGCTGTGATGCCGTAATCCAAACGTCCCTTCCGAACCGACTTTTCGGTCGTGTGGAGAATCTCCGCTAAACGGCGATCCGAAAAGCCAAGACGTTTTAATTGAAGCAAATCCTCCTTCGTTAACTCGTCGAGTCGACGGTCTTTGAGTTCCATCTCGGCACGCACAAGTTCGGCAATCTGTTCCAAGAACCACGGATCAATACCGGTGATTTGGTAGAGCGTTTCGATGTCGCCGCCAAGTTTGAGTGCCGCCGCAAGTTGAAAAAGCCGGTCTCTCGTCGGTACACTAACTCGGCGGTACAATTCATCCAGCGGAATAGGTTGATCGTCTTCGCTGAACAGACCGAAACGCCGATTTTCCATTGACCGAACCGTTTTGTGCAACGCTTCTTTGAAAGTTCGACCGATTCCCATTGCCTCGCCGACCGACTTCATCTGCACCGAAAGCGTTTCGTTGCCTTCGGGAAATTTTTCAAAGGCGAACCGGGGAACTTTGAGAACGGTATAGTCGATTGCCGGCTCGAAACACAT
>Ga0082212_10008247_pt1 | contig 13644 bp, 9 predicted proteins | sample TergutNt197P3_FD_71548 | JGI IMG/M metagenome (GOLD analysis project Ga0082212, IMG submission 71548) | Neocapritermes taracua P3 segment gut microbial communities from Petit-Saut dam, French Guiana - Nt197 P3 | ecosystem: Host-associated > Arthropoda: Insects > Digestive system > Gut ... | reverse complement strand
GTGCTGGCGAGGCATTACCCGGACAATGTGTCGGCCAATTGGATATATGCGTCCTGCTATCCGGTGAAGGACATGGTGAACCAGTTCCTGAAGGGACATTACGACTATGTGGACGGCCTTATAAACACAGAGGGGTGCCAGTGGATGTACAACGCGTGGGAGGTGGCGGTAAACAACGACCCGAAGCTGTTCAACCACTATATATTTATGCCTGACCATACGGACGCGCCCACATCAAAACATGTGGCGCGGTCGGAACTGAACGTGTTCAAGAAGCTGCTGGAGGAGTGGACGGGCCGGGAAATAAAAGACGCCGATCTGGACAATGCTATAGAGATATATAACAAAAACCGGTTGCTGATGAAGCAGATATGTCAGCTGCGGCGTATGGAGCGGCCTGTGATCCACGGCGCGGAGATGATGAACATAGTGCTGGCGAGCCAGGTCATGGACAAAGCCGAGATGAACGATATACTGGAGAAGTTCATTCCGGAGCTGGAAGAGCGGGAACCGGGGAAGGACCGGATACGGCTGATGCTTATCGGAAGCGAGACGTGGGATACGGCGCTGGAAGAAATGGTAGAGGAACTGGGCGGCGATATTGTGATCGACGAGCTGGACAACGGGACAAGCTACTACTGGAACAACGTGATCCCGCAGAAGGACAGATTGATGGCGATATCACTGAAATACCTCGGGCGGCCGAAAAACCCTGTCAAGGATAACAACTGGCGGCGGCGCCCGCAGCATATCTTTGAACTGGCGGAGGACTATAATATAGACGGGGCGCTGGTGGTGAAACAGATATACTGCCACCTGCACGGCACGGACAACTATGCGGTCTGGAAGATCCTGCGGGAGAGGTATATCCCGTACCATTTCTTTGAGAGGGACACGTCGCTGCCGTATGAGGAAACGAAGCTGCGTCTGGAGTCGTTTATGAACATGCTCAGGCCGGGCCTTACCCGCCTGGTCGGATGGCATAAGCCATTGGATATATAGGAAAGGGAAGGTGAGTAATATGGCGAAAGGACAGTTATGGGAAACCAGACCCCTGGAGTTCTGGGGAAAGGCGAAAGAGATCCGCGCCAACTATGATAAATCGGTGGCGAGCGAGAACTCGAACGTAGTCGGCCAGGGAAACTGGGACTGGGCGCCGGCTTATCCCGCGCTGACGATAATTCACGACAACCCGGTGGGGTCTATGATCCAAGCGCGAAACGACGCTTTCGCGCGTAAGGCGCGTCTGGCGAGCGAGATCCGCGGCTGGGGGCGCGAGATATGCGGATATCAGGGAAACTGCTGGGGGACACAGTTCCTCGGGTATGTCGAGGACGGGACGCCCTGGCGCAGGCGCCAGCTTGTAGCGCCGCACCCGTGCGTTTGCGATCAGCACGCGAAACGCGGACAGCAGGCCAGGGATTTTGAGAATATGCCGCAGTGGATGTCCGACTGCTGCATGTACACGGGCGAGTACGACGAGCAGCGTGAGCTTGCGATGCTGGAGCATAAGGCTTATTGCAATCTAAGGGTCGTAAACGACGTGGAACGCATCCTGGGGCAGCAATGCGACGACGAGATGCTTGTTCAGATACTGAAAAATACTTCCGCGTCGCAGTCGTACAGGAGAGAGATAGCGTGGCTGATGGCAAGGACGATCCCGAGCCCGCTGTCCGTGAAGGATCTTTACTCGGTGTACACCATAGGAATGCTTACGAAAGTCGATCCCGACGAGACGCTTTCTTTCTGGAAGATGGTGCGCGACGAGGTCAAATGGCGCGCGGATAATCAAATCGCGGCCGTGGGCAACGAGCGTTTCCGGTTTATTGAAGCGCATCCGCCGTCCTGGCATTACCTGAAGTATTACCGTTATCTTGAGACATACGGCGCGGTATGCCTGGGGTCGCAGTATTCAAACGGTTCCACATTTGAGATCCATCCGGACGGCAGCGTCGAGTATTTCGACTGCCTGCGCTGGCCGGAAGACACGCCGATGGAAACGCGCGAGGATATCATACGCGTAAGCGTGACCCGCGACGGGAGGACCTCGTTCGGGGGGATAGCGTCCGGAAGCTGCAAGATCGACGAGTACATCAACCGCGACAGGATAGTCAAGTTCGCGAAGTCTTATCAGGCTGACGGCGCGCTGCTGGCGATATGGCGGCACGGGCTGGGGTGCACGTTCACGCGCAAAGAGCAGGCGATGTACCTGAAAGAAGCGGGGCTCAGCGTAATGCACTACGAGGGCAGTCAGCCGGGCGACAGGATCGACCTCGACGAGAAGCGTCTGCTGGATCAGCTGGATAGCTGGATGCAGAGCAACGGCCTGCGCAGATTGGAAGGAAAGGCGGGGTAAAAATGATTACAGCTGGTATAGACGCGGGCCTTGAGTACACCAAGGCAGTAGTTATGAAAGACGGCATAATAGCCGGCAAAGCCATAGGGCCTTCCGGCGGCGCCGGAAGGGCGGCCGCAATACAGGAGGTCTACGACGAGGCGCTGGCGGCGGCCGGTGTCAAAGCGGGAGACGTATTCAGGGTTTTTGCTACAGGTAAAGGGAAGTTCGACGCGGCTTTCGCGGACGACAGGCTCGCCGAGGTGATCACTGCCTCAAAAGCCGCGAAACTGGCGTTCCCGGACGCCACGACCGTAGTCGACGCCGGAGCTGACGAAATAGTTGCGGCGACGCTCAACGGCGAAAAAGTCGCGGAGTTCGTTATCAACCAGAAATGCGCTGCTGGCCTTGGATTGTTCCTTGAGGGGATGGCGGACCGCCTCGACATGACGATAGAGGAACTGAGCGCGCTGGAGGGCGAGCCGGAGGCTGCGGTGAACGAAGGCTGCGTCGTTTTCGCGGAACTGGACGCGCTGAGCCTTCTAAACCGCGGAACGGACCCGAAAGAGGTCGCAAAAGCGCTGATCGAGGCTTGCGCGTGGCGGGCGAGCATGACGTTGGGCGATATATATAAGCCGGATAACTCCTGCGTGGCGCTGATGGGAGGCCTTGCGCGAAACTCTGCTTTCCTTAAAGCTCTTGAAAGAATTTCAGGCATAGAGTTTTCAGTCTGTGACGACCCGGAATACGGCGGCGCGATCGGCGCGGCGGCATTGGCGGGGAGTTAATAGTAAAGCAACTGTTCAGCGGGATATCCGGCGCGCTGTTCGCGGCGCGCAAAACTCGCAATGGTTACGATAATAGTAGAGAGGCGTGGTTTTTATGAATTGGCATGAGTATGTGATCAAAAACGGGAAGATACCGGAGTGGCCCTACGAGATAAACTATGGTAAGGAAAACATTGTAGAGACCGACGTCCTCGTTATCGGCGGCGGGGTCGCAGGGTGCAGGGCGGCGATAGCCGCAAGGCAGCGCGGGGCGTCGGTGGCGGTCGCGGACCGGGGGTTCTCGAAAAGAAGCGGCGCGGGCGGCGCCGGCGTCGACCATTGGCACGGGGCGGTTATGAACCCGTGCTCGAAGGTCACCCCGAGGATGTACTCCGAAGCGGCCATGGATACGACAGACGGCTACACGAGCGGCCTTGCCAGATACATCGTCGGCAAGGAAGGCTGGGATACGCTGCTTGAAACCGAAAGCATGGGCGTGCAGATAAGGGACGAGGACGACGAGTTTGCCGGCAGTATCTACAGGGACGACGAGACAAAGCTCATGTTCGCGTACGATAACGAGAGCAAGCACTGCCTTAGGATCTACGGCTACAATATCAAACCGGCGATAGACAAAGAAATGCGCCGGCTTGGGGCGCGCGTATTCGACCGTATTTGCGTTACGTCGCTCCTTACAGAGGGCGGTAAGCGCGGCGCCCGGGTAATAGGCGCTACCGGCGTCAACGACAGGACCGGCGAGTTTTACATTTTCAAAGCGAAGGCTGTCATAATCAGCACGGGAGCCGCAACGTCGCGCCTCTGGGGGTTTGCCCCGGAGGTAACGATGAGTTCGGCTATGGCAACGCTTAACCAGTCGGGTATCGGCCATACGATCGGATGGCGGGCCGGCGCGGAGCTGATCATGATGGAGCAGACGGGCCCGGCGTTCCGCTCGGGGTTCGGGTACGCTGCGTACAGCGTCGGGAACAACCACAACACTTACCAGGGAGTAAGGGTCGTTGATAAAAACGGCAAGGAAGTTCATTACGCCGACGCCTACGATAACCTTATCGACGACGAGGAGGATATATACAAGCCGCCGAAGGAAGGCTCGTTTATCATCGGTAACGGGATCGCGCTCGACCACGGTTACAAAAAAGAGTACAGGATCGCGCTGACAGACCCTGACCTGTGGAAAAAGGTGCAGAGCGGCGAGTTTGAGATGCCCTTCTATGTCGATTGGCCGGGCATGACCGATGCTTCGCGCAATATCACGTGGAAGCTTATGCTGGCGCACGAGGGGAAATGCCGCGTGCCTATCTACAAGAATTTCACCGACTGGGGTTACGACCCCGATAAGGACATGCTGATGGTCCCGATCCAGGATTACAGCACGGCGCCCATTAACGTAGCCTGGCGGGGGCATGATAAAACGCCGCCGAACTGGCTCGAGGGCAATGGCGGCTTCCTTGTCGACTGGAGGCTGCAGACGTCTCTGCCGGGGTTGTTCGCGGCGGGGAACGGGCCGCTGCCGAGCGCGGGATGTCACGGCGAATCTCACACGCAGGGGCGTTACGCCGGCCGTCAGGCGGCGGCGTTCGCGAAAGAGCGCGCGGGCGTCGAGCCGGATCCCGGCCAGATCGAGAGGGAAAAGGCGCGCGTCTACTCTCCGGTCAGCGTCAACGGCGACATTGGCTGGAAGGAGCTCAACTACGCTGTCGCGAGGATCATGCAGGACTATTGCGGCGTGTACAAGACGGAGTATGTGCTTGATATGGGCATAGACCGGATGAACGACCTTCTGGATACGGAAGGGGAGCGCATGTACGTGACTAACCCGCACGAACTCGCGCGCGCGGTGGAGAGCATGTCGCTCGGCGAACTGGGGATCGCCTACATGGAGTGCGCGAAAGCGCGCAAGGCGAGCTGCAAGCTTTTGAATTTCCGCCGAAACGACTACCCGGACGAACCGGAGGAATGGCACGCCTGGGTCGCCGTCAGTCAGGGTGAAGACGGCGTAAAGTCGCGCAAAGTACCGGTGGACTATCATCTGCAGGCGCCGTACTCGCCGGATCTTGAGGAAAACTATCAAAAGTTCGCGGAAATATAAGTAATCCTCGGTGAATCATTGGTGTAACTATTCAGGGGGTATCCAAAAACACAGGTTGGTTACAGCCAACGCACGAGTACTGCTGTGAAAACTGCATTGTTGCTGTAAATCTGTGTGCTGTCTGTAACCATTGCGAGTTTTTAGGATACCCCCTGAACAGTTACTCATTGGTCAATCATTTACACTTTATCGTTAAGAAGTTCTTGACTTTTGTGTATTTCTCACTATAATCAAAATATATAACGTTCAAGGAATGTTGTATATTTCATTAAATGAAAAGGGAGAACGAAAAATGAAAAAAGGCAGAAGAGTAGTAGCGATCATACTTGGGCTTCTTCTTTGCCTGACGCTGTTCGCGTCATGCAAAAAAGACGAACCTGCAACGCCCACGACCAGCGGCACTTCGCCGGCCCAACCCTCGACCAGCAGCAACACCGGCGGCGGTACTTCGGCAAGCCCTGCGGCTCCGACCCCCTCGGCGGCGTCCGAGCTTGAGGCGGCGCCTCCGGAAGAGCCGGGCCAGACCTTCAGGGATCATATCAACGTAATCATCGACGCGACCCCGATATCGGTCCTCAACCCGTTCGCGGCGGCCGGTACAGGCATGTCCACCAACTGGGCCTACGGCATGATCTACAACAGGCTCATCGAAATGAGGGAAGACGGCACGTATGTCCCGGCGCTGGCCACATCGTGGTCGACGGACGACTACCAGACTTATATCTTCAACCTGCGCGACGACGTGACATGGCATAACGGCGACCACTTCACCGCTAATGACGTCGTATGGAGCTGGGCGACGGCCGTAGCCGACGCCGGCGGTTTCCCGTCGTGGGACTACTGGATGCGCATTGAGTCCGCGCGCGCCATCGACGACTACACACTGGAACTTGTCACAAAGACAGTAAACGTTGACTTTTACTACGGCCTTTCGATCATGTACTGCGGCATATTGAACGAGAGAGCCGTCGCGGCGGACAATGAAAAAGGCTGGTGGGTCGGGACCGGCGCCTACATCGTCACCGATTTCTCATCGCGCGACTACGTGGAGTTTGTCCGCAATGATAACTACTGGGGCGAGCTGCCTCTCACCAGGACTCAAAGGTGGGTATACATCCCCGAAATGACCACCCGTACGATCATGCTTCAAAACGGCGAAGCCGACATATGCTTTGAGCTCGCCGAGACGGATCTGGACATCTTCTCCAATGACCCGAACTTCATATTCCTCCGCGCCGGCGGCCTGAACTGCTTCTCGCTGCAGCTCAATCAGGACAAGCCGCTGATGTCCGACCATTTCTTTAAGCTTGCTGTCGTTCACGCGCTCGACAGGGACGAGATATCGCTGTTCGCGTCCGGCGATCTGGCGATCATGATGGAAGCCGGGGCTGTCTGGGGCCTGACATGGCCGCACCGCAACAACGATCTTCCGGTCCAGCCGACCGATCTTGACCTTGCGAGAGATTACCTGGCGCAGTCTTCATACAACGGTGAAGAAGTAGTGCTGACGACAGCCCTCCCGTACAACATCAGGGCGGCGGAAGCAGTACAGCAGCAACTCGGCAGAATAGGCATAAACGTAGTCATCAACCAGCTCGATATGGCCGGCTTCACATCGGCGACGGTATGGGGCGAGAACCACTGCGATATGGTCATCTGGGCGAATCTGCTCGGCGCGTCGAACTTCGGATATCTCAACAACTTCCGTATCGGCGCCGTCCATAACAGAGCGAAAGTCCAGATCCCTGAACTCGAAGAGATCCTTCTGGCGCTGCCGACGATGACCGACGTAAACGACCGCGACGCCGCGTGGAAGAGAGCTCAGCAGATCGTTTATGACGATATGTCCTGCATACCCATCTACAGGCGCGCGAGCGGAATCGTCGCTGTTGCGGGAACCGGCGGGCTTGAGTTGCCGGCGCACGGGCTGAACGATCTGAGATACATGTATATACTCGAAGGATAAGCGTCGCGCGGCCATAGCAGATCAATAACCGGTAAACAGCGCTGCATCCGGTGTGAACATAGTGATCACACCGGATGCGGCGATGACGGCGATCGTATATTATCGGCGGCCGGGGCTCCGCGCCCCGGCTGTTTTTAAGGAGGAATGAGCGATTTGTATCGCTATGTCATCAAGCGTATACTGTGGCTGATACCAATCATTATCGTCGTGTCATTGATCGTATACGCCCTTATGGATCTGGCGCCCGGAACGATCATCGACTCTATGATAACCGACGCGATGACTGAGGAAGATATAGCTGCGCTGAGGGCGAAATATGACCTTGACAAACCCATGCTTTACAGATACGGGAAGTATATGTTCAATCTTGTCCAGGGCGATTTGGGTACGTCAAAGATCACTAATATAAACGTGTGGGAAACATATATCGGCAGACTGCCTAATACGCTGATCCTGGCTCTGGCGGCGCTTGTCATCGGTTCGATCGTCGCGATACCCCTTGGTATTCTGGCCGCGAGAAGGGCGGGTACGCTGGTTGATAACGCGGTGACGCTTTTCACCCTCCTCGGGATGTCTATGCCGGGATTCTGGCTGGGGCTGCTGCTGCTCCTGGCGTTTTCATACCGGCTCGGATGGCTGCCGGCGGGAGGGTATCTGCAAGGGATAAAAAGTCTGATACTGCCGGCCATATGCAGCGGGCTCATACTGATGGCGACTTGTACGAGGCAGACGCGTTCCAGTATGCTTGAGGTTTTGAGCTCAGATTACTTGCGGACGGCAAGGGCAAAGGGCGTGCCTGAAGAAACGGTCATCAGGAAGCATGCTCTTGGCAACGCGTGGATACCGATTCTGACTCAGCTCGGGGGGTCGCTCTGCATGGCTATTGCGGGATCCGCCGTGATCGAGGCCGTTTTCGCGTGGCCGGGCGTAGGTCGGCTTATCGTCGAAGCTGTTGCCGCGAGGGACGTCGATCTGACATTGGGGTGCGTCGTAATGACGACCTTTATTTACGTTCTGGTGCAGCTCATAGTCGATTTGCTATACGCTTTTGTCGACCCGAAGATCAAGTCCCAGTATACGAACACAGCAAAGAAAAAGAAGCAGGCAGCCGTCGCGAAACCCGCCGAAGGCTTGCTTGCGGCAGCCGGACAGGTTCCGGTTACCGCTCTTGAGACGCAGGGCGATGAGCAGAGTGCGGCGGCGGACGCGGTTCCGGTCGCTCTTGTCAATAATGCGGAAGATATAGCGAGTAATGAGGCTCAGCTCAGCAGCCAGATCAAAGCGGGCGAAGCGGTTCTTTCCGGCGTCGATGACATTGTAACAGATACAGCGGAAGTTGAGGAGCAGGCGGAGCGTACTTATGCCGCGGCCGATACTGCGCCGAATGAAGAAAAGGCGGCTGTTGTTTTACAAGCCGATTCTACGCAGAAGCAAAGCTCCGGCAAAGCTGATAAAGCGAAACCGGATGTCAGAGACGACGATGTCGGGCTTGTTGTTAAGAAGTATAAAAAACGCAGCCAGATGGGCGACATTTTCCACAGGATTCTACAGAATAAGGGCGCTACTGTCGGACTTGTGATAATAGCCCTGCTTCTTGTTATTTTCTGCATTTCGCTGTTTATCAGTTTCGACGCCGTAACAGAAACGAACGCGCGCGCCAGACTGACCCCTCCGAGCTGGGAGTTCCCGTTCGGAGCCGATAATATGGGCCGCAACGTGTTTCTCCGCGTTATATACGGGACAAGGTACTCGTTGGCTATTGGATTCGGAGTCGTTGGAATAGCTCTGATCATAGGCGTTTTCCTTGGGTCGATCGCCGGGTTCTTCGGCGGGCAGGTGGAAAACACCATAATGCGCTGCTCGGACATACTGGCGTCTATTCCGGGTATGCTTCTGAGTATGGTTATAGTCACTGTTTTGGGGCAAAGCCTCCGAAACCTGATCATAGCGGTCGGCGTGACTACCATACCGTCCTTTATTCGAATAACGCGAGCGTCGGTACTTACTATCAGAAACAATGAGTATATCGAGGCTGCGCACGCGATCGGGTTTTCCAACTTCCGCATTATCTTTTCGCAGGTCCTGCCAAACGGGCTCTCTCCGATCATCGTTACGTTCACGGCCAGTTTGGGTATTTCGATCATCATTGCGGCGTCGCTGTCGTTCATCGGTTTCGGCGTTCCGGTGCCGCACCCTGAATGGGGATCCATGATATCGACAGGCAGGGAGTTCGCCCGGGCGGCGCCATACTTGATGACATTTCCCGGACTGTTTATCATGATAACAGTTCTTGCGTTCAATCTTCTGGGCGACGGACTGCGCGACGCGCTCGACCCGAAACTGAAGAGGTAGGCGGCATAACGAGCCGCAGTGTAAAGTGTAAAGTGTAGAGTGTAAAGTGTGATTCCACTGCAACAGCTTTTTATGTCTTTCTGAGAGAGTAAAACGACCGAAGAATCTAATAAACACTATGTTTCGCAAGCAACGCTAATCATCTGCATCTGTATATTTTGACATGAGTCGGGATGGAGGCCTATATGGATAATGAATTGACAACCGGCAATGACGAGATCCTGCTGGATATAAAAGACCTTGTTGTGCATTATGTGCTCGAGGACGAGACAGTGGAAGCTGTCAACGGGGTCTCGCTGAGCCTGAAGAAAGGGCAGACGCTCGGCCTCGTGGGCGAGACGGGCGCGGGAAAAACCTCGACGGCGCTGTCTGTGCTTAACCTCGTACAGACTCCCCCCGGCGTTATCAAGAACGGTACCATAACCGTCTGCGGCTCCGAAGTGCTGAAGATGACGCCGAAACAGCTTGAGAAGATCAGGGGCAAAGACGTGGCGATGATCTTCCAGGACCCGATGACGGCGCTGAACCCGGTCATGACGGTCGGAGAGCAGATAGCCGAGAGCATCAGGTACCACGAGGGGCTGTCACAGAAGGAATCGCTTGAGAAGGCGTGCGACATGCTTGAGCTTGTCGGCATACCCGCTATGCGCGGCGTGGAATACCCTCACCAGTTTTCGGGCGGGATGAAGCAGCGCGTCGTCATCGCGATCTCTCTGGCGTGCAACCCGAATGTGCTGCTTGCGGACGAACCGACGTCGGCACTGGACGTGACGATCCAGGCGCAGGTGCTCGACCTGATGTATGAGCTGAAAGAGAAGCTTGGCATGGCGCTGGTGATGATAACGCACGACCTTGGGGTCGTAGCGAAGATATGCGATATCGTGGCGGTCATGTACGCGGGTAAGATCGTGGAATACGGCACGCTGGAAGACATATTCAACACGCCGAAGCACCCGTACACGGAAGGGCTGTTCAACTCGCTTCCGAACATAAAGGACAGGCAGGCGGAGCTCAAGCCGATCCCGGGGCTCATGCCGGACCCGACGAAGCTGCCGCCGGGATGCGCGTTCGAACCCAGGTGCCGTTACGCGGCGGAGATATGCAAAGAGCCGTGCTCGCAGAAAGCGATCAGCGATACGCACAGCATACTTTGCGCGAGATACGACGAGCCCGGATTTGAAATAGAGCTGAAGCGAGGGGGGCACGCAAATGGCTGAAAAACTGCTTGAGGTGCAAAACCTGAAGAAATACTTCAAAAGCCCGGGCGGGATGGTATACGCGGTGGACGACTGCACGTTCACGATCGAAAAAGGCGAGACGCTTGGGATCGTCGGCGAGTCGGGCTGCGGGAAGACGACGCTTGGCCGGGCAGTTATACGTCTGATAGAGCCTACTGACGGCGCGGTGATGTTTGAAGGGCGCAACATCTTCAACATGGGCAGGCGCGAACTCATAAAGGCCCGCAAGGACATGCAGATCATATTCCAGGACCCGTTTTCGTCGCTGAACCCGAGGCGCACGGTGTACGAGACCATAGCGGAACCGATCAAATACCAGAAGATAATACCCGGGGCGACAAAGAGGGATATTGAGCGCAGGGTACTGGAACTGATGGACACAGTCGGGCTGGCCGAGAGGCTCATTAACACATACCCGCACGAACTGGACGGCGGGCGCCGCCAGAGGATAGGCATCGCGAGGGCGCTGGCGGTGGAGCCGAAGTTCATAGTGTGCGACGAACCAGTATCGGCGCTGGACGTGTCGATCCAGGCTCAGATACTGAACCTTTTGAAAGAGCTTCAGCGCGACAGGGGGCTTACGTTCATCTTCATAACGCACGACCTGGCGGTCGTCAACCACTTCTCCGATCACATCATCGTTATGTATCTGGGGAAGGAAGTGGAGAAAGCGCCGTCGGACGAGCTGTTCGAGAACCCGATGCACCCGTACACGAAGGCGCTGCTGTCCGCTATCCTCATCCCGGAAGCCGGGGCGAACCGCGACCGCATCCAGCTTCGCGGGGAGTTGTCGTCGCCGATAGACCCGCCGGACGAATGCCGGTTCACAAAGCGCTGCAACTATTACTGCGAAGAGTGCGACAAGGGCATCCCGCCCCTGATCGAGATATCTCCGGACCACTGGGTCGCGTGCCATTGCATCGGCCCGGACAAAAACACCTTGAAGCTGAATACGAACTGAACAAACAAGCAATCAAAGAGGAGGCGGCTGATGGCCGCCTCCTTCTTTATGGATTTCATATGTTCACGGCGTCCCCGCGCGTTTTGCGAGTCTGGCGGCGTATCGTTTGTCCGAGGCGAAGAAAACGAAAAACAGGAAAGCCGCGCAAACGGTTATCGCGGCCAGCCAGAAGACCCAGTTGAAACTCATGTGATCCGCGACCAGGCCCAAAAGCGGCGCGCCCAGCGTTATCCCGACGTCGACGGACAGGTTGTATGCCGCAGAGACCGCGCCGCGCCTTTTCGGGGAGCATCGCCTGAACATCATAGTGTTGAGCGCCGGATTGAAGATTCCGGTTGCGATGCCGTACGGGAGCGCGACGCATATCAGATACGGAAGCGACGGAACAAGCGGAATGGTAAACAGGCATAGCATTACTACGATCATTGCCGGTATGATAACGACGTCGCTGCCGCGCTTGTCTATGACCCTGCTGATTATCAGCCTCGACAGCAGCACGCCGCCCGCGCTTACCATGAAGAAGAAGCCCAGATTCTCTACCTGGAACCCGCGCTGCTGCCCGTAAAGCGTCAGGAAAGTCAAAATACTGGAAATGCCTATAAAGTAGATCATCATGACGAGAGACGGCGCCAGTACCTGCAGTTCGAATCCGAAGAATATCTTTCCTTCCGGCTTCGCCTGCCCGGCGGCGTCCGGCTGCTCTGCGGCTGCGGTCTGAGGCTCGGCGAGAGACTCAGTTCCGGCAAAGGCTTCAGCCGCTTCCGGCGCCTCGGTCAACCTCTCCGGTTCCGCCGCCGCCTCAGTCCCTGCCATAGCCGCGAGCCGCTTCCTGTTGCGCTCGTATCTTATCAGGCAGCCGCTTATCAGGCTGACACAGCAGAACGCGGCCGCTACCAGAAACAACTTTCGAAAATCGCCCAGAGACTCCCCGTTCCCGATGATCGCCAGAGCAATGAGCGGCCCCAACGCCTGCGCTATCGTTCCGTTCAGCCCGTAGTAGCCGACGCCCTGTCCAAGCTTTTCTTCGGGGACGATATCAGGAACAGCGGCGCCCCCGCTTGTGGCGTTCATGCCCATACCGATCCCGTTGAGTATGCGGATCAGTATCAGCAAGACTATGCTGGTCGTGAAGCCGTACAGCAGACATGCCGCCGTCGCCAGCGCGGCTCCGATGGCGATCAGTTTTACCCGGCCGACCTTGTCGGTTATCAGCCCGGCGACAGGCCGCGTGACCAGCGCGGTCGCGGAGTAGGCCAGCGAGAGATAGCCGGCGGCCGTCGCGGTCCCGGTGAGAAGCTTCGCGTACAAAGGCAGCGTCGAGAAAAAGAAATAGTTTACGAAGTTTGCCCCCATTACGGAGACCATCAAGAGGATATAATCCCTTGAGAAGAGTCGTGTTTTTTTCTGTTCCAAATAATATCTCCCGATCGGTCCCGGTCAGTCCAGATAGGCGTAATTGACGCGCTTGATCTCGCCGGTCTTTTTGTTCTTCCAGCAGATGCGCATGTTGAGCGGGTGGTTCATTTTATTCGCGTCGTCTCCGACGGGGCAGTCCGCCACGCAAGCCCCGCAGAACCAGCACTCGTCAGGATACATTACGATCGGGGGTTTTCCTTTCACCGGATTCGGCATCAGAACATCGCATCTGCAGACGTCGACGCAGGTGTTGCAGCCGGTGCATTTGCTTTCGTCAAAAGTCACGCACTCGTTCGGCGTTGCGGGATTGGGAATAAAGTAGGCGTTATACATGTCTTAATCCTCCTCCAGACAGGCGTGTTTTTCATAACATTCGCGGTATGTTCCTTCGCGTGTGTAAATATCGTCGGGGATCTCTTCTGTGAGTATCTCTCCGTCTTTTTGATAGAGCGAAAAGCGCTCATTTTTGTACTCGGGATAGTCCAGACGGTCGAAGCCC